>Ga0209533_1004536_pt1 | contig 12003 bp, 10 predicted proteins | sample COG_04_FD_184748 | JGI IMG/M metagenome (GOLD analysis project Ga0209533, IMG submission 184748) | Pelagic Microbial community sample from North Sea - COGITO 998_met_04 (SPAdes) (version 2) | ecosystem: Environmental > Aquatic > Marine > Neritic zone/Coastal water | place: Helgoland, sampling... | reverse complement strand
TGTGGCGCGAAAGTCGGGCGACGCATCTTGCAGGATATTGGCAACTACGCTTATCCCATCCTCTCGATTCAAGCCGGGCGCTCGTTTGGCACTTTCCTGTCCTACCTCTGGCAGCTGATGAAGCTGGGCTTCTGGCGCGTGCCGCTCTTTCATGGGTATGCCCTCGGTCTGCTGGTACTGGGGCGCAAGAACTGTGATGGTTTGATTGCCCGAATTAAAAAGTCTCTCGGCAGAGCGCCTATTCTCGGTGGTGTCTACACCGGCCAAACGCGAGAAGCCAAGGGCGACTGAATGTCTCGCAAAGTAGTCGTTCGACTCAAGGGCGGTTTAGGGAATCAGCTTTTCTGCTACGCCGCTGCTCGCCGACTCGCTTGGGCGAATGAGGCAGAGTTGGTGCTCGACGCGGTCACCGGCTTCAAGTATGACCACCTATACCGCCGCACCTATGCCTTGGGTTGTTTTTCCATTCCTGCTCGTTTGGCGACGCCGGCCGAGCAGATGGAGCCGTTCGGAAGAGTCCGGCGTTTGATTGCCTACAAGCTTTCTGAGCGCAAGCCGCTTGCCCAGCGCCGCTATATTCAGCAGGTGGGCGTGGACTTTGATCCCGGTATCGTGACGCTGCGCTTGCAGGACGGCACAACCTACTTCGATGCCTTTGGTCAGAGCGAGCACTACTTTGCCGATATTCGTCCGCAGTTGCTGCAAGATTTGGCGATGTCTGCGCCTGAGGACCGGGTCAACTTGGCAATGCTGGCGCAGATCGAATCGACTGAATCTGTCGCATTGCATGTGCGCTGGTTCGATACTGGCGACGAGGCACATTCGTCGAACATGTCGCTGGATTACTACGCAGCGACCATCCCTCGGTTACTAGCGAAGATTCCCTGTGCGCACTTTTTCGTCTTCTCCGATCGTCCTGGTGATGCCGCCACCCTTTTGTCGCCTTTGATGGCGGGGCGGCCCTTTACTTTGGTGGCGCACAACGCCGAGACCGGCAACGCTGAGGCAGACTTCTGGCTGCTGCGCCAATGCCGGCATTTCATTATCGGAAACAGCACCTTTGCCTGGTGGGCTGCTTGGCTAGGCGAACAGGAGCGTCCCGGAACGCAGGTATTTGCGCCCGCGCGCAATGTGGACCCGGAACACAGCATGACAGCTTGGGGCTTTCCTGGGCTGCTACCCGAACGCTGGACGGTGCGGTGACAGAACGGCCTTGCGTGGACGTGGTGATTCCTGTCTTTAACGGGCAGGAGACGATTGTCGCGGCACTCAACAGCGTGTTGATCGGCGAGGGGGGCTGGGTGCGTCGCATCATTGTGGTCGACGATGGTTCGCGTGACGAGACGGTCGCGACCATTCGAAAGCTGGGCTGTCCGCTGATTGAGCTTGTGAGCACGCCGAATCAAGGGGTTGCTCGCGCACGGAACCTCGGGATTGAAAAGGCGAGCGCCGAGTGGGTCGCTTTCTTGGACGCAGACGATGTATGGATGCCCAACAAGCTGGATGCCCAGTTGCGTTGTGCCCGGGAGGTTGGCGCAGGCTTTGTTTGCGGCTCGGTCAGCGGCCAATCGGCGATGGCATCCTGCCCAATCTCCCCTAAGCGGTTGGCGCGGGGTAATTTCGTCGCCACCAGTTCAGTTCTGGTCCGACGTAGCGTATTGCAGCAGATTCAACCGGTGTTCACGCCCGGGATGTCCTTTGCGGAGGACTATTTGGCTTGGTTGAAGTGCGTGTCATTGGCGCCAGGTTATTACCTGTCGATCAAGTTAGTTGACTACATCCTGTCGGAGCGCCCTCGCTATAGTTGGGGGCAGATACTGTGCAATATGGTTGCGATGAATGTTCGATATGCCCGCTTTCTGCGTCAAGTTGGCACAGACACAACGCAACGCCTTAATTTAGTTTTTGCTGTTTTTATCGGCTCACTGTGGTCCGTGCTGAGTATCTGCAAACGTTTCATCCGTTCCTATCTCGCGGGCACCTCCAAATAATGAAGAACAAGTCTCTAGAGAACTCTGCCTTGATGCGAGTTTTGCTCTCGATGGGCAAAGAAAAATTGGCCTGGGCTTTTCGGCGACTGCATTGCCCGGTTCCCAAATCTGCCTTAGTGCTTGAAGTCGGCTCCGGTGGAAGCCCATATTTCCGGGCAAATGTGTTGATTGACGCTTATGCGGAAACCCGTGAGCGTCACTGGGCTCCATTCATCACCGACCGACCGTCCGTGCTGGGAATGGGGGAAGCACTCCCGTTTCGCGATAAGAGTTTTGACTTTGTGATTGCCTCGCACGTGTTGGAGCACTCGGCAGATCCGGAAAGCTTCTTGCGCGAATTGCAACGTGTGGCCAAGGCGGGCTACATCGAAACACCGGATGCCCTCATGGAGCGCATCAACCCTTATTGGGATCACCGTTCCGAGGTAACTGTGCGTGATGGGGTGCTAGAGGTGCGTAAAAAACCCTCTTGGTGTCCTGATCCAGAATTGGTGGAGCTCTATGAGGACCGGGCTAAGGGTTTGATTGCTGGCTCGGTGATCCCCTCCAATCCTTTCACATTCCATACCCGGTTCTATTGGACCGATCAAATTCCTTATCGTGTCGTCAATCCGGAAGTTAATGCTAACTGGGCATCACCAGAGATGGCGCATACGACGCAATTGCAGGTATCGCTGCGCGCTAAATTGGGGCGCTTAGGTCTCTCGACGGCGCGGGCCTTGTTGTCTCAAACGCAACGCAACAGTAAGATTCAAATGGTAGACCTGTTGCAATGCCCAGCATGCAAATCTACCGAATTGAAATACAGCGATAGCGTTGTGGACTGCATTGGATGCGGGAAGCAATATGAGGTCGTCGCGGGTGTTCCCCGCATGTCGGTTGAGCCTTAATGCATCTAGCGATTGATGCAAGCAATATTCGCCACGGCGGGGGCGTCACCCATCTTTCCCAACTACTCAGTGCGGCAAGTCCGAGCGACTCGGGTATTCATCATGTCACCGTATGGGCGTGCGCCGAGACAGCAGCCCACTTGCCAGCCTACCCTTGGCTTACGAAGTTGTCACCCGCTTGGGTCGAGGCGGGCATGTTCAAACGCATGTTAGGACAACAGCTTTTACTAGGGCGTGAGATGGCGCATCGTGGCTGTGAAGTGTTGTTTTCTCCGGGCGGTACTGTACCTTTTTATGTCGAGATTCCGGTGGTTACGATGTCTCAGAACATGCTGCCTTTTGAGCCCGAAGAAGCCAAGCGCTTTGGGCGCTGGAGTTGGATGCGCTTGAAGATGTGGCTCCTTCGCCAGTCACAAGGTCGTTCGTTCAAGAAAGCCGACGGTCTGATCTTTTTGACCCAATATGCGCAAAACGTTGTATGCCGATGGCTAGGACAAGGGCAAGCTCTGCAGGCTTTGATTCCTCACGGCATTGAGCCCCGTTTTTCGGCAGATCCAAAATTTCAATGCAGTATTGATGACTATTCGTTTGAGAAACCCTTTACGCTTCTCTACATTTCCATTCTGATGCCCTATAAACATCAGATCGAAGTGGCGAGGGCGGCAAGTTTGTTGCGACAGACAGGATGCCCGGTACGGGTGAAGTTCATTGGAGCGAATTGGGGCCGCTACGGCCGGCAGTTTCGAGATATGCTGCGCCAGTTGGATTCTGGAGAGAAGTTTTTGATCTGGCTGGGCGGTATGCCGTTTTTTGCTCTCCACAGCGAATACCATAACGCAGATGCCTTCATATTTGCATCTAGCTGTGAAAATCTACCGAATATACTGATCGAAGCCATGTCAGCTGGTTTGCCGATTGCCTGCTCAAAAAGTGGGCCGATGCCAGAAGTGCTCGGAAATGCTGGGGTTTACTTTGATCCCTTACAGCCGGAGGACATTGCCGAAGCGATGCGCACACTCGTCATTAGTGCCGACCTTCGGGGACGGTTAGCGGCTCAATCCAAAGAATTAAGCCGAGCGTATTCGTGGCAACGGTGCGCAAAAGACACTTTCGAATTTATTGCGGCAGTCGCAGTTTCGCGCAGAATTTAAGGCTAAGAAAAAATGGTAAGCATGTTTAAGCACGGCACGCTGTTAATCACCGGTGGAACAGGGTCTTTCGGGAACGCGGTTCTCAAGCGCTTCTTGCAGTCTGAGTTGACTGAAATCCGTATTTTCAGCCGAGATGAAAAAAAACAGGATGATATGCGCAAGCGATACAGCAGCCCGAAGCTGAAGTTTTACATAGGCGATGTGCGCGAAGCACGCAGCGTTGCTACCGCCATGCGTGGCGTGGACTATGTCTTCCATGCTGCCGCGCTGAAGCAAGTGCCTTCCTGTGAGTTTCATCCTGGTGAGGCGGTGCGTACCAATGTACTGGGTACCGAAAATGTACTGGATGCGGCAATTTCGGCGGGCGTAAAGCGCGTCGTGTGCTTGAGCACCGACAAAGCTGTCTATCCCATCAATGTCATGGGAATTAGCAAGGCGCTGATGGAAAAAGTGATGGTAGCCACCAGTCGCAATCTGGAGAAGTCTGGAACCGTGATCTGTGGCACGCGCTATGGCAATGTGATGGCATCGCGCGGATCAGTCATTCCTCTTTTTGTAGACCAGGTGCGGGCTGGCAAGCCTATTACCGTGACCGATCCAAGCATGACCCGGTTCATGATGTCGCTCGACGATGCCGTGGATTTAGTGCTCTACGCTTTTGAACACGGACGCAACGGCGACCTCTTTGTGCAAAAGGCGCCCGCGGCGACGGTGCAAGTGTTGACCCAAGCCATCTTGCAGTTGATGGGCAAACCCACTCATCCGGTTCAGGAGATAGGCACGCGACACGGTGAGAAGCTCTTCGAAACCTTGCTGGCGCGTGAAGAGATCGCCTGCGCCGAGGACTTGGGTCGATATTTCCGGGTGCCGCCGGATGGTCGGGACTTGAACTACGAGAAGTATGTCGTAGTGGGCGAGCTCCGCTTGACGCAGGGTCTTCATGCCGAGGACTACAACTCGCACAATACAACGCAGTTGGATGTGGCCGGGATGACGGCGCTGTTGCTCAAGCTAGATTTCATACAACGCATTGCACGCGGTGAAGCTGCTGTTGCAGCGGATTGATGACATGCGGGTGTTGATCACTGGAGCAGACGGCTTTGTGGGAAAAAATCTTCAACTGCGTTTGCGCGAGCGCACAGATGTGGAAGTGGTTACCTTCACTCGCGCCGAAAGCGTGGACTATTTGCCGAAGGCGCTAGAAGGTGTGGACGTTGTATTTCACCTTGCAGGCGTAAACCGCCCGAAAGATCCACAGGAGTTTGTTGCGGGAAACGCGGAGTTGTCCCAGGTTTTGAGCGATGCGGTGCGAAATTCCGGGCGGCGAATACGCGTGATATTGACCTCCTCAACCCAGGCGTGCATGGACAACCCCTATGGCCTGAGCAAGCGGCAGGCCGAGCAGGCGCTGCAGGCGCTTGCCGGGGAAAACGGGGTGTCGATCCACGTCTTCCGTTTGCCCAATGTGTTCGGCAAATGGTGCAAGCCCAACTACAACTCCGCGGTGGCGACGTTCTGCCACAATATCGCGCGAGGCATACCGATTCAGATCAACGCCCCGGATGCGGCCGTTACGCTGGTATACATCGACGATGTGCTCGACCGATTTATCGACTTGATGGATGGCGCAGCTGCTGCATCAGATGCCGAGGGCTTCGAAACGGTGGCGCCCCAATACATGCTGACGGTGGGTGAGTTGGTGCGCCAGATCACCGCGTTTCGCGAGAGCCGAGACGGCCTAGTGATCGATCGCGTCGGCACAGGCTTTGTCCGCGCGCTTTATTCGACTTACGTGAGCTACTTGCCAGTCGAAAGATTCGCCTATGAGGTGCCGCAGTATGCAGATCCGCGTGGCGTGTTTGTGGAAATGTTGAGGACGCCGGATTGCGGCCAGTTCTCTTTCTTTACTGCCCATCCTGGCATCACCCGTGGCGGGCACTACCACCACACCAAGACCGAGAAGTTTCTCGTGATCAAAGGTCAGGCGCGTTTCCGGTTCCGGCAGATGCATACCGGCCAGACACACGAGTTGGAGACAACAGGCACCAAGCCGGAGATCGTCGAGACCATTCCAGGTTGGACGCATGACATCACGAATACCGGTAGCGATGAAATGGTGGTCATGCTGTGGGCCAACGAGGTCTTTGCCCGGGCCAAGCCGGATACCTACGCCTGCCCTGTCTAGCCACACGAGAAGGATCAGCTATGCCAATGCTTAAACTCAAAATTATGACGGTAGTGGGCACTAGGCCGGAGATTATTCGCCTGTCGCGTGTGCTGGCCCGCCTAGATGAACACTGCGACCACCTGCTGGTGCACACAGGACAAAACTACGATTACGAGCTCAACCAGATCTTTTTTGACGACTTGGGGGTACGCAAGCCGGATCACTTTCTCGATAGCGCAGCAAACTCGACCGGTGCGGCACAGACAATCGGCAACTTGATTATCGCGGTAGATCGAGTGCTGGAGCAAGAGCAACCCGATGCTATGCTGGTGCTGGGCGACACAAATAGTTGCCTATCGGTCATTTCTGCCAAGCGGCGCAAGATCCCCATTTTTCACATGGAAGCGGGCAACCGCTGTTTTGATCAGCGAGTTCCAGAGGAGACAAACCGGCGCATCGTTGATCATACGGCAGACGTTAATCTGACGTATAGCGCCATCGCACGTGACTACTTGTTGCGTGAAGGTTTGCCGCCTGATCAAGTGATCAAGACCGGTAGCCCTATGTACGAGGTTCTGCACTATTACTTGCCACAAATTCAGGCATCCAGCGTCTTGAACCGCCTTGGGCTCCGGGCTGAGCAGTACTTCGTGGTTAGTGCACATCGTGAGGAGAATATTGAGTCTGATAAATCATTCACCAAACTCGTAGCGGTGCTGAATGTAGCGGCCGAAGAATATGGCTTGCCGGTTGTCGTGTCTACCCATCCGCGTACGCAAAAGCGGGTGGATGCAGTTGGTGCACGGTTTCACCCCTTGGTGCGATTGACGAAGCCTTTGGGCTTTCACGACTACGTGAACCTGCAAATGCATGCCAAAGCTGTGCTTTCAGATAGCGGTACCATCAACGAAGAGTCGTCAATTTTAAATTTTCCCGCTCTGAATCTGCGTGAGGTACATGAGCGGCCCGAGGGAATGGAAGAAGCGGCGGTGATGATGGTGGGCTTGGAGGTGGATCGCGTGCGACAAGGACTTTCAATTCTGGAGTCTCAGTCACGCGGCGCGACACGTAACCTTTGTCTGGTGGCTGATTACAGCATGCCGAATGTGAGTGAAAAAGTGGTCCGAATCATTCATAGTTACACCGACTATGTGAACCGGGTGGTTTGGAAAAAATACTAGGCCACCTTTTATGAAACTGTTGGTTGTATCTCAGTACTTTTGGCCAGAAAACTTCCGTATCAATGACCTCGTCGCAGAAATGGTGCGGCGTGGGCATGAGGTGACCGTCTTGACGGGGGTTCCCAACTATCCCGAAGGCGTGGTGAGTGCGGAGTTTCGAGCCGATCCGCAACTGTTTTCGAATTGGGTCGGGGCGCATGTAGTAAGGGTTCCAACGCTTGCGCGTGGTCGGGGCAGATTACGGTTGGTACTGAACTACTTGTCGTTCTTGCTGAGTGGTTGCACACTGGGAATTCTGAAGTTGCGAGGGCAACACTTCGACTCCATCTTGGCGTATCAGCTTTCGCCCGTGACTTCGGTATTGCCTGCGGTCTTGTTGCGTGTTTTCAAGAGAGCCCCCTTGGCGATGTGGGTGCTAGATTTGTGGCCTGAGACCTTGAGTGCTATGGGCGTAATTCGGTCGGAGCGAGGGCTCGCGTTGGTGGGACGGCTGGTCTCGTATATCTATCGACGGTGTGATTTGATATTGGCGCAGTCCAATAGTTTTGTTCCACTCATTAAGAAGCGCGCGGGTGAAGCTAAGCGTGTGGAGTATTTTCCGAGCTGGGCCGAATCGATATTTCTAGAGGGTAACGCCGAGCCCGCGACCGAGGTACCAGTCGTTCCCAATAGCTTCAGCGTCATGTTTGCGGGCAACATAGGTGAAGCGCAAGATTTCCCGGCCATCTTGAACGCGGCAGAAATCTTGCGCAATGAGCCTCGAATTCGGTGGTTGATTGTTGGTGATGGCAGGGCTGCTGGATGGGTACGGAGTGAAATTGCGCGACGTAATCTTGGCGGACAGGTTCTCATGCTGGGGCATTACCCGCTGGAGCGAATGCCTAGCTTTTTCAGGCATGCTGATGCATTGCTGGTCTCATTGAAGGATGAGCCAATCTTCTCCATGACGATTCCCGGGAAGGTTCAGAGTTACATGGCGACGGGCATTCCACTTGTGGCGATGTTGAATGGAGAGGGTACGGAAGTTGTTTCTGGGTCTGGAGCGGGGTTGACTTGTTCAGCGGGTGATGCCGAGGGGCTTGCCTGTAGAGTGTTGGAGCTGTCGCAGATGAAGGTAGAACAACGATACGAAATTGGGCAGTTGGCAAAGAGGGCGTACATGCAGAAATTTGAACGTAATATGCTTTTGACCCGACTTGAATCGTGGCTTGAGGGCCTCTGCGCATAGACTGTGGGATTATCATGAAGCGCGCATTCGACTTTGTCTTGGCGCTACTGCTGGCTGGCGCGCTGCTATTGCCTGTTTTGGTTGTGGCGGCTTCTGTTCGGTTGACATCGCCCGGGCCTGCACTTTATTGGAGCGACCGTGTGGGCCGCCACAACCGAATATTCAAAATGCCGAAATTCCGCAGCATGCGGATTGACACCCCGGCCATAGCCACCCATCTATTGCAAAACCCCGACCGATGGTTGACTCCGATTGGTTCCTTCTTGCGTAGGTCCAGCTTAGACGAACTGCCCCAGTTGTGGAGCATCCTGAGTGGCGACATGAGTTTTGTGGGCCCACGTCCGGCGCTGTTCAACCAGGGTGATTTGATTGCATTACGATCGGGAAAAGGGGTGCACGAATTAGTACCAGGTCTAACAGGGTGGGCCCAAATCAACGGACGAGATGAACTGCCCATTCCTCAAAAGGTGGCTTTGGATGTTGAGTACCTGCAGCGCCAAGGCTTTTGGTTCGACATCAAGATCCTATGGCACACCCTTTTGAAGGTGATAAAACGGGATGGGGTGTCGCACTGAAAAGCGAACTCTTTCGACGTACGCATAACCGCATCCGGTTTCGACCAACCACCCTAAACCATTAATTGGGGAAGGAGTGCGCCGGCCACGAACTGATCTTGTGCTGCGCCAACGCGCATCGAGAGACTGCTGATTTCTCAACCACTTTTGAGGTGATGTTTGCTTTTTCAGCCGGTGCCTTACAGACACATGAGACTCTGCCCTCACACAAGGATTGAGTCACTTCACCATTAGGTCTAACGCCTCCTCAAAAAACGTAGCCAGAATCGAGATTGGCAGCGTGTAACCAACCAGCGCTTGCCCGGCTCTTGCAGAGAGTTAATGGTAATCGTCCCCTAGAACCAAATCTCGCGTGCTGTTGCTGATTGGCTCCTTAGCGCACCCTTATAGTTGCCTAAAGGGAATGCCGTTCGATGTCTGGCAATAGAATCAATCAATGAGAACAGCACCACAACACACTTGAACTCGACAGTGTTAGCCTTGGACCCTGCGTAAGCAAGACTCGATAACGCTTAAAACAACCTATCTTTTGCATATGGACGGTCGGATACACCATTTCTTCACAACTAAAGCGCTTGGCTTGCCAAGGGTCGTGAAGCGCGGCTTGGCTGTGTTTCTGGATACGCTGCTATGCGTGTTGGCGACGTGGCTGGCCTTGAGCCTTCGTTTAGAGCAATGGGTTTTGCCGACTTGGGTACAACTCGTTCCAGCACTGGTTGCCGTCGGGATAGCCATTCCCCTTTTTATCTCCTGGGGCCTGTACCGCGCCATTTTTCGCTACAGCGGTGGCCGTGCCTTACGTGTGTTGGCGAAGGCTGTTGGGTGCTACGCCATCGTTTACGCGGCGATCTTCTCTCTCGTCGGTATCAATGGGGTTCCGCGCTCCATTGGCTTAATGCAACCGATGGTGTTGTTCTTGGTCATTGGCGGTTCACGCTGGCTAGTGCGCAATTGGCTGGGCGAGCACTTGTCCGGGAGCACTGCGGAGAAAGCCAGGGATGGCGTTGTCATTTACGGCGCGGGTGATGCGGGAAGGCAGTTGGCAGCCAGCTTGGTGCATAGCAATGAATTTAAATTCCTGACATTCGTAGACGATAACCCCGGATTTTGGGGCGGTACCATCGATGGCCGCTCTGTTTCCGCTCCGAGTGAAATGGAGCGTCTAATTGAAAGCCAGCAGGCGAAAGAGGTTTGGCTGGCCATGCCTAAGGTTAGCAACGCTAAGCGGCGCGACTTAATCGCAAGCTTGAGGCCTTTACCTATTCATGTGCGAACGCTACCTAGTTTTTCAGACTTGGCAAGTGGCCGTGTGCGGCTAAGTGACGTGCGAGAGTTGGACGTAAACGAGCTGCTTGGGCGTGATGCCGTCAAGCCAAACGGCGTACTGTTACAAAAATGTATTTTCGACAAAACCGTGCTAGTAACGGGTGCTGGTGGCAGCATTGGTTCGGAGTTGTGTCGGCAGATACTTGCGCACAACCCACGCCGTATTCTGCTCATAGACAACTCTGAGGTTGCGCTGTACAACATCCACTCAGAGCTCCAGGCGTCGCTGCGCAAGCAGTCTGATACCGATACCGATGCCGATGCCGATGCCGATACCGATACCGATGCTATTTTGGTCCCGCTGCTCGCGACCGTGCAAGACACCGCCACGCTCAGCCGCATCTTCGCAGCATGGCACCCGCAAACGGTTTACCACGCGGCCGCTTACAAGCACGTGCCCATGGTTGAGCACAACCCAGTCGCTGGTATCACGAATAATGTGATTGGTACCCTGAGCTGCGCCCAATCAGCGATAGCGCACGGCGTAGAAAACTTTGTGCTAGTAAGCACAGACAAGGCCGTGCGCCCCACCAATGTGATGGGGGCAAGCAAGCGCTTGGCAGAGATGGCCTTGCAGGCGCTGGCAAGCGAGCCAAAGAACCAAGGGACGTGTCTAGCTATGGTCCGGTTTGGGAATGTGCTCGGCTCCTCTGGTTCTGTCGTGCCACTGTTCAGAAAACAAATCGAGGCAGGTGGGCCTGTGACGCTGACACACGCGGACGTTACGCGTTACTTCATGACCATCCCCGAGGCCGCGCAGCTGGTTGTACAAGCCGGCGCGATGGCCAAGGGCGGCGAGGTGTTTGTGTTGGATATGGGTGAGCCTGTTCGCATCGCAGATCTCGCGCGCAGCATGATTGAGGCCGCTGGTTTGGCCGTCAAGGATGCGGTCACCCCTTGGGGTGATATCGAGATCGCGGTGACAGGCCTGCGACCGGGCGAGAAGTTGTACGAGGAGCTGCTGATAGGTGATGGCGCGCACCCCACATCACACCCACGCATCTTGCAAGCGCAGGAGGCGTTTATGCCTGCAGATGCGTTTGAGGTGTTTATGGCCAAGCTAGAGAACGCGCTACAAAGCAACGATGCGTCCGCTATCCGCGACTACCTAGCCGAGGCCGTTTCTGGTTATGCACCAACCGGCGAGATCGTTGACTGGGTGGAGATGCAACAGCGCTCTAACACGCCGGACGCTCTGCGTGTCGCCTGACCTCTTTTTTAGACCCTAGCAGTCGGCTGGCGCGTCAGCAAAATACCTATTAAGCAAAGGCTTACTGTAACAACCCACGTGAGCCCCCAACTGCCATGCGCAGTGGCTAATGCCGCGGCGATCGGTGGCATAGAGAACTGGCCAAGTAGGGACATTTGCGTGGTCCAACCCAGCGCCGTTGACGCCGTGTCCTCGGTGGGTGCCGCTTTGACGGCCAGCGAAAACAATGACCCTGGGATCATGCCGCCAACACCTGAGAACATCAAAACCGCCACGAGTTTGAC
>Ga0209533_1004533_pt1 | contig 12006 bp, 14 predicted proteins | sample COG_04_FD_184748 | JGI IMG/M metagenome (GOLD analysis project Ga0209533, IMG submission 184748) | Pelagic Microbial community sample from North Sea - COGITO 998_met_04 (SPAdes) (version 2) | ecosystem: Environmental > Aquatic > Marine > Neritic zone/Coastal water | place: Helgoland, sampling... | reverse complement strand
CAATACACTAATAAATTTATCGGAAAATAGCCCCCACATTCGCCCCCACAATATTGACCATACCTGCTATTTCCGCCACGCGCCCGCTCGCCTACGCGTCGATGCAATCGTGTTCGCTTTGGCACACGATTACGCAGCTGTTTGCCTATTGAGCCGGTCTTGTTCACTCAAGGCGCTACACAGGCTGTGTGTGGGGTGAGGTTGACTGTGAAAGGGTGCAGGAACGCCACTTCTACTCACGAGACAATTTCAAGATCAATCGATCCGCCGCTCTTACTGAGTGGCGCCAATTATTGAGCGCATAGATTCACGCTGCGCCAGCAATCTGATGCGAGTTCTCATTCGTCTGACAGCACCCTCGCCATTCCACTAGCCAATCATTTTAGCCATCGCACTTGCCGTTTCCGAGGTGAACCAAGGCACAGGCCCAGTCATTCCACTTTTTGCAATCTCGGCCTTTAGAGCTTCAATAGCATGCTGACGATTTTGATATTTCACCGTTGCATATGCTTTTGGAGGTATTTGAGCATAGTCTCGTGCAATTTTTAGTGCCTGCTCCAATGCATCGCCGGCTTGGACCAATTCATCCACTATCCCTGCTTGTATCGCAGCATTGACTGAGATTGGCGCACCATTTTGCAAGATACGGCGCAAATCGTTGGGAGATAACATCGAGCGAATAATTTCCATCAGACCGGCTGGCATTCCAACTCCAACACGAACTTCTGCCAAACCAAATGTCGCATGTGGTCCTGCGATGCGGTAATCTGAACAAATAATGGGGAAAAACCCACCTGCAATTGCAGCCCCTTCTACCGCAACAATAAATGGCTTTGGAAACTCAAATATCTCCAAGAATGTCTTATGAAATCCGTCAACAATAGCCTGTTGAGCTGCAAGGTCATAGTACTGGGCTTCTTTGAGATTGAGGCCTGCGGAAAACACTTTTAGGTCGCTTGCCAGAACAACTGCCTTAATGGCATCATCGCTCGCTAGTTTGCCAAACAAGACTTTCAAATCACCTAGTGACTTTGGGTTAAATGCGTTCACTGGAGAATTCTGCATTGTAACCAGCATAACGCCATCATTCTGTAATTCTAATTGAAGCCAGTCTTGACTGCTCATTTTAAACTCCCAAATGTTATTTTCAGATATTGTCTTTAAATTATAACGACTTTTTTAATATTTTTCTATAATGACGTTGCGCATCACAACAGCATTCCACTCATCTGGTGATGTTGCTGGCAAGTATGCATCAGGCTTTAGTCTGCAAAAACGATATGACGCAATTAACTCCGTGAAACATCCTTGGCTGAGCTAACATTGTTTAGCCGCTTTGTTGGGCAGATAATTTCTTTCTTGCATAAGATTTGAACGCAGAGCCATGCACCTGAAGCATGTCGGAAATGCAATTTTGTTTATTGTTGCACCGCAGCATTTTAAGCTAAAAAGGAGATAGCTTAAATTTCCTCCCGAAATTGTAGTGTTTACTGGCGGTGTCTTTTGGCACCGCCATTTTTTTGCGTAGTGTGACGCTGATAACATTCGTGGGCATGCGTCCAACGCATAACGGGAATGCAACTGTGTGTAATGAAATTTAACGTGATAAATGCTATAATATTAGATGTAAAAGCAAGGAGACTAAAATGCTTAAACGACTATATAACGCAATGATTGTAGCCCGTCAGGCGTCAGCTGCAGCACAAACTTTGCCGTATCTTACAAACAGCCATCTGGAAGAAATGGGTTTTGGCCGTGATACATTTGTTGAGGGTATCAAAGCCATAGTTGAAGCTGAATTAGATGCTGCAGACGCAGAAAAATCTCAGGCAGCACCAGTGAACCCAAATTTAGTAGGCGCCGTGTAAGCAGCGCCTAACTGCATTGGGCGCATGGCTCTATACTTGAGACATAATTGAGAGAACTGGTCCCATTGTCTCTTCGACCATTGAGTGGCCCGTTTCTGCAATTGTGTCTTTGCGCATTGCCTGTCGCCGAGCATTCTCTTCCTTAGCATCTGCTTCAGAAGAGTAAATTATAACCGACTGATGCGTGTTTTCGTCTATCTTAAACCAGATAATGTCTTCGGCTTTAGTTTTTGATTTAACTTCACGGTGCCTCTGTTGCATGCTCTCGGCGCTTGGAACGCCATCAGGCCATGACCACTTAGTGTAAACTGCATATTTCGTCATTTTTATTTCTCCTTTCAACTCACCTACTAATCCTAATAATAAATTTTGCAAAATCAATTAAAAGGACCAGCCCCACGGATGAGGCTGGCCTAGTCAGGAAAAGAGTCTGCTACTTATGTCTGAAGTTTTGTACAGCAGACCCATGATTTAGAACTAGCTCACCCCCATCCGCTGCAATGCGACAGATTGTTTCCAACCTTGTTCAAACATACCAATTGACGGCCAATCCGATACGATCGAGCGCTCCTGCGCTCGTTAAGTTAGTAGAAGCCAACCGGGGCAAGAAGGGCCTCACCTTCACACATTTTGACGAGATCAAAAATCCGATGAACGATTATGCTGTATCGGTAGCCAATAAAAACGGCTTCACTGTTAACCTGTCCGCAAATACTTTGACCCATGCTGATCAGCTGGCAGAAACTAAAGTGGGGCCGGTCGCAGCTGTGTTGCCGATCGAGTATGAACGGCAAACCATGAAAGGCGGCACCGGCAAGGTTTGGGCAGAAACGATCGCCGAATATAAAGCCCGGTTGAATACATTACCGACAACAACACCGGCAGGCCGTCGGGTGGTCGTTTGTCCTGCTACATATCAAGACAAGATGTCATGTGTTGATTGCCAGCTGTGTCAGAAGGTGAAGCGATCGGCAATTGTGGGCTTTCCTGCGCATGGCCGGTCTAAACGCAAAGCCGATGCTATTGCACAAGGGGCTTCATGATGTGGTTATGCGCTTGGACTATAAACCACGGCCAAAACAATCTCACCGACCACTGGTTAATACATAGTGGCAGGCATGCGGTCGTTGATTGGGTGTCAGAGATAGTTGATACCGATGACCTGCATTGCTGGGCGGTGTCGCAGATAGTTTCAGCATCGGAGCCGCATTGGACCGCCGGCGATGGATAAACTATTTCAGGCGATCGGTTACATCTGCGTGTGGATGTTTTTGATTGATAAAGTTTTTAGCTAAACAATAAGCCGGCCTTAGGGCCGGTTTTCTTTTGCCTGCTGATGACGTGTCAGGCTGTGCCAGGTGTTGCTTGTGTGGTGTTGTGTTATCAGGTGCCAGGGCGATTTTTCCAGCAATCTTCCAGCAAGGATATTACCACTCTATTCAAGCCACCGGAAGCGTAACCTACACCGAAACTAAATCCCATATCGAATGACTCTTTCAGCCGAGCCTTCAACTTATTAGCTGTCGCTGCATCCTTGCCTTCAGTGGCCTCCGCAACGATTATTTCATATCGAGCTTGACTAGCATCAATTATTTCGAAAACTCTATCAGCGTTCCAATCATCCTCTAACAAAAAATCGACTTCATGTTTTGTTATGATGCTTTCACCCACACTAATGCACAATCCTGCGCTTTGGGCTGTATCAAGAGGGCCTGCGTTTGCCTGACCGCTAATCAATGCCGTCATCAAAACGAAAAACCATCTCATCGCAAAACTCCTATGATGCACGCAGGGCCACTATCCGCCGGCAATTTGTTTTTGCCAAGAGAAAAGCCAGCCATTTTTCGGGCCGACTTTATTTGGTTTTGTATTTTGTCGGGTGTTTTGTCGGGTGATTTATTTTTAAGTCAATAAAATTAGCGGCTTGAGGTGTGACGGCCGATAATTAACCGGTGTCGGCCCCATGGTTTTGATCTATTTAATGAATGATTACAGACCTTTGTCGATCGATCGAAGGCCACTATGCGCCACCACCCCCCATGACGTTACCGTGTACAAACCCTACCTATTTTTGGAAATTCACAACTGTAAATCGGCGCCATCAAGGGGAGGGGGCTGCGGACCGGATGAAGAAACTGTCAAGATAGTAGGTCTGGCAGTTTGAAAATTGGTGACTGGCAACTGTAAAGCCAATACCTATCTCCGATCTACTTATCTTGGCTCCAATTCGATAGTAGGTTGAAGAAAGTAGCAACGATGATAGCTGAGGATTTGACGAGATGGCTAAGTGCAAAACTTGCAAGAAACCGATGCATCCAGACGATACCGTTTGCCCAAGTTGCTTTGATCAAAATCCAGTGCCACCGAGTTTCCTGCTTAAAATCATCAAGCACCCGATCGTGATAGGGTTTATTCTGTTTGCAGCCTACAAATTAGTTGGCATTCTAATACACTAACTATTGTTTTTATGAATTAGATATGGCTGAAATTCAGGCTATGATGCCTCAGCCACCACAAGGTGCTCCCGCTCCTCAGGGAGGCGCCTCAGGCGTCCAAGACCCCACTGGAACTGGTGCAGGTAATACTGGACCGGGTAATGCCCCGGAACCGGGCGCACCGGGCTTTACAGGGGCTGGTGGTGGTGACAATGGTGGTCAGCAACCTGTGCCTCCAAATGCAGCACCACAAGGCCCCGTGCAGTAATGTGGGTGCTGGTGTTCTTTCAGCTAATCAACAACAACGTGAACCACTACCAATTGGATAAATTTATTAATCAAAAAGTGTGTTTAGAGCATAAAGCTAATGCAGAAGTTCTGGTAATGACCAGCAACATTGCGCTTTATTGTTTCGAGGTGGATGATGGACGGGATTAAACTTCTCTTCGGCCAAATTTAGGGGCGCTGTTTCAGTCAGTTTACTCTTCGTATTTACCATCAATGCCTGTTTGGTCTGAGCAAATTTGATCAAAGATGTTGATGCGGCAAACAAAGTATCTGCGATCTAGCAGCATTGTAAGTAAGTGGCCCCTACCGACGCCTGATGGTTCCACTTTAGATAAGATCAAACCTTCATCGTGAGCTTCAAGGATAAGCTCTAACGCTTCTTCCCCCTTAAAAGTTTCCCCAGCGGCGGCATGGCTTCCCCAAAGAACTGTGACTGATGCGAGTAACGCTGCGAATTTTTTCATAAGGCCTCCATGGATCAACAATTTTACAGAACACTTTTGCTGCTGGTTAACCACAAGAAAATTATGGGCGACATCCAAAGCTATGTAAATGCGAGGATAGATATTTTGAGAGATCATCTCGAAACCTCGTCTGACCTTCAAAGAATTTCAAAAATTCAAGGTGCAAAGGTAAAGCCAAAAGAGACCATCAAAGTTGAGGCCGTCAATACCTTGAAAGTCATCCTCACCAAAGATGATTTAGGAGCGATGATTAATACGATGGACGTCGTCTATAATCTTATGGACGACACCAACACCGCAACACTAAAGATGGAAGGCTCTAAGGAAACTGGAACCTTTTGGGACGTGTCTTCAACATGTAGCGAAAGAGGGGCGACCACACCGTTTTACTAACGTGTGATCCACACCTGACTATAAATTGGCCCTTCCTTTGGAGGGGCCTTTTTTTGCCATAACGGCAAAAAGATGTTGTCTCAAAATGAAACTTGAGTTTAGTGTTGACTTACTTTCCTGTGAACAACGTCGTTCGTTTTAGGAGATCGTCCTTCTAACAAATGTATCTTCCCATGATAATGGAAGGACAAACTGGCCAGCTTTCTCACTTTGAGAGGCTGGCTTTTTCCTTGGTTACTTGAATTTAGTGCGTCACTGGGCCACCTGTTTGTCGGAGATGGCTTTAAGCTATTTTCTTCTCCAAGGGAGATCGGTGTTCGATCGGGAGGCGGACGCTGGTCGCAGGACAGCCCACGGATGTGGGTGAACGCAGCGTGGGTTGTCCACCCGATATACCCCGGCGAAATGCACACTTTTTCATCCATTCCAACAATTCACCTATTACTGACCCGACGTCATTGCTGATCTTAATGAATTAGTATGCGCAATTTTAAGCATGAATAAACACCAAGAATTTCTGAAGTTCGAAGCTGTGTTGGCCTATTGTGAGAAGCATGTACCAGAAAATTCACTCCTGGCTGCCATGGATTACGGACGTGAAATGAAGTGTTTCGACCGACAAAACTCGTTGTCAGCATCAGGTCAGCTTCTTGCTGAGATGCTAATGCCGAGCATCGAAGATCGATGATCCGAGTTTTGTGTCTTGGAGCTTACTTCAAAGTGTGGCTTATATCGGGGTCTATTAGGGGGGGCTTCCAGTGAAACTACTATTCGCTTGCATCGTTTTTGGCGTCGCAGTTTTACCAAGTGAATTTGCCTCAAAACTTTTGGAACTAATTATATAAATACATTTACCAGTGTAGTTTTGTTGCACATTGGGTTGCATTAAACAGATTATTGAAGATCCGCTTTTAGGAAAGGCTGTCATTAGGTGTCATTATTTATGTCATTATACGCAGAGTTTCGTAAAGTGCAAAAATACATATAATATATTGGTATTAAACATATAAAAAGAGTAATGTCACATCAAAATGGCGGACAGAGGCCTTTCCCTGTCTGTCCGCCATAATATAAATATATATGATTATATATCAATAATTTAATTTTTAATTAGTTCATATATTCCCCCAATTCTTCCCCCTAGTGCTTGACCATACCCGCTATTTTTGTAACGCGCCCGCACGCCTGCGCGGCGCTGCAAACATGTTTGTTTTGGCACGCGGTTACGCAGCTGTTTGCTGGCTGGTGCCACTCTTGTCCGCTCAAGGCGCAACACAGGCTGGGTGTGGGCCTGCAGGATCACCGTTTCTATTCACGCACCAATTTCAAGCTGAACCGTGCCGCGGCTCTTGCCGAGTAGCGTCAATTGTTGAACGCATGGATTTAGGCTGTGCAAGAAGTGTGATGCGAGTTCTCATTAGTTTGACAGCACCCCACTAGAGATTACCTTGACCAATTGCGTTAATACGTGGCACGACCGCCGCTGAGATCAAAAACACTACCCGTAGTGAAACTGTTTTCGGAGGATAATAGCCAGCATACCATTGCGGATGTTTCTTCGAGTTCGACGAAACGACCGCGGGGAATTTTAGACAACATATAATCGATATGTTCTTGGCTCATTTGATCAAAAATTCGGGTGCGCGCAGCTGCTGGTGTGACGCAGTTGACTGCTATATCGAACTCGGCCAATTCTTTACCTAAAGATTTTGTAATTGCTATTACCGCAGCCTTTGATGCTGAATATGCTGAGGCATTTGGATTGCCTTCTTTACCGGCTACAGAAGCTATGTTGACTATACGACCATAGCCTTGGGCTTGTAATAGAGGAACTACAACACGGTTGGTTAGAAAGGTTCCATCTACGTTAATTTGCATAATCTGACGCCATGCATCGATAGGATAGTCGGCTAACGGTGCATTCGGCCCCGCTATCCCTGCAGAATTGACTAAACCATGTACAACACCGGACCAATCAATCGTATTTGCCATAGCCTTTGCGACTGAGGTTTCGTTTGAAATATCTGCTTCGAAGACTTCGACACTGCTACCTAGTTGTTCTTTCATTTGCGCACTTGCGTCTGCATCTATATCCCAAATGGCAACTGTTGCATTTGATGCGGCCAGTCTTTGAGTGATTGCTCCGCCGAGGCCTTGCGCACCTCCCGTCACTATAAAGCATTGCTTGTTAAAGTTATGTATTGTTTCAGTCTTTTCTATCACTTCTGATCTCCAACGCTTTGCCCAAATTTAAGTCGAATAAGATAATGATCATAATAGTAGCGCCGTAAAGAATAATTTTAAAGCTAAGCATTTTTTGCAGATGTGATGTCGCAACATTCGCTTTTACATCAAAATAGATGACACCTCCGCCACACGTACGCACATCGCTGCAAACATGTTTGCTTTGGCACGCGGTTACGCAGCTGTTTGCCTGCTGAGGCCACTCTGGTTCGCTTAAGGCGCTAAACAGGCTGGGTGTGGGGTTAGGCTGAGTGTGTAGGGCTGCAGAATTATGGCACCAAGACTGTAGCACCCAATGTCTTGCCTGACTCGATGGCCTCATGAGCCTTCACTGCGTCTTTGAGCGCATATTCGTAGTTTATGTTGGCCTCTAGGATACCGTCGCCAATCGCTTTAAATAAATCACGCGCAGTCCATTCTAGGTCTGAACGCTTCGCCACGTAGTGCATAATGGCAGGCCGTGTTATGAACAAAGATCCACGACGCCCTAAATCTTGGATGATGTCGACTGGATCAGGTGGGCCAGAAACATGTCCATATGCAGCGCAAACACCCATTGGCCGAAGGCTATCCAAGGAAGCCCGCATAGTATCCTTACCAATCGCTTCATATACAACTGCGCAACCCTCGCCGTCGGTTACCTCGCGAACAACATCAACAAAATTTGTTTCGCTACGTACGACTGGGTAATGGCAGCCTGCAGCGCGCGCAACTTCCGCCTTTTCCTTTGTACTGACAGTCCCAACTATCACTGCTCCCAAGGCCTTGGCCCATTGGCATAAAATTAAACCCATACCGCCTGCCGCTGCATGAACCAGTATAGTGTCTCCAGGTTGAACCGCGTATGTTCGATGCAGCAGGTAATGTGCTGTCATGCCTTTCATAAGCAGTGCAGCAACCGTTTTGTCATCGAGATTTTCAGGCATATGCAGCAGTTTATCAGCAGGATAGTTACGAGTTTCGGAATAGCTCCCCAACGGAGGGATACCGTATGCCACGCGGTCGCCACTTTTGAAGTTGCTCACACCATCGCCAACACTTTCCACTATGCCGACGCCTTCGAAGCCAATAACCACTGGGGAAGGAGGGACTATCCACGGATGCGAAATTCCACCACGGTGATAGGTATCGGCAAAATTTACGCCAACTGCAGTATGTCTTAAACGTACTTCACCAGGAGCTGGATCTGGCACGTGCCAGTCTTGCCATTGCATGGCACTTGGTGGCCCCAGTTTATGTATAACCTGTGCTTTTGACATACGAATTATTCTCCATTTGACTGTGGCTAGCAATTGAAAGATTGGTTTATTAAGGCATATTGAGAAAAAAATGTCATCAAATTTTAGACTAGAGGGTTATCAAGATTTCTGTTTCATAAAGCCGCAATCATCAAGCTTAACCCCACAAGTTTATATCAGTTAAAACTCGCCTGAAGCGGGTCAGGTGGCTCTGTAAGACAGAACTAATCGAGGCGGGCAGAGTTACCTTGCAACATCTTTTGATGACAAAAATTCTCCATTTCGCTTCGTTAAAACTAGCCCTCATTTCCCCTCTCGGCCGTCTGGTCTGCTAGAGGCGCAACGGGGGCTTAGTGTGGGGTTAAGTTGAGCGTGTGGAGCTGTAGGAACGTCATCTTTATTCACGCACCAATTAAAGCTAACCCGTGCCGCTGCTCTCGCTGAGTGGCGCCAATTATTGAGCGCATAGATTCAGGCTGCGCTAGCAATCTGATGCGAGTTCTCATTAGTTTGACAGCATCCGATCAACATCTAGATACAACTGCCTCTAAGATTTGATAACAAAATTCAACTTTGTTTTACTTAATGGTTTTGAAGGCACGGGCCTTCAAACCCTTTTGAATTTCATAAATTGAAATTGGCACATCAGGTTGTGGTTGAGGAATGCGAATGGGTATGTCTTTAAGACGCGGTTTGATAGTTGGTTCACCGCACAGCATTCGTGTATTATAGTCTTTAATCCCATCCCACATTGTCATTGAACCCATAATTGGGAAGGCATCCGCAGCCATCATTTCGTAAAACAAAATACGCCGTGAGCGGTCAGACGTATTTAAAGCAGATCCGTGGACTATTCTTCCATGATGGATTGAGATAGATCCAGCCGGCCCTTTCAATTCAACAGCATCGGCAGGGTTTAGGCCAACATCTGCAGGAATAAAGGCGCCCGCAAAAACGCCATCAACATGATGATCATAGACCGGTCCCTTGTGGCTCCCTGGATAGACCATCAAAGGCCCATTCTCGCTTTCCATATCATCAATAATTACGCCAATGGCCAAAATGTCATCATTAGTATGTGGATAGAAAGCATAGTCCTGATGCCACTCCACTGCAGCACCATAACCAGCAGATTTCATGTTGAGCTTCGATGTATGCAGTCGAAGATCAGGCCCGGCTAAATCTCTTGCAGGAGCGAGGATACGATCGGAAAACATCAATTCGCGCATGAAATTGCTGATTTTATGCGGCAGCTTGATGCGACGTAACCGCGGATCCTCAATTGTATGGCTATCTTCCAAATCCAATCGCTCGTTCGACTCTGTCATGCCGCGTGCTTCATCTTCAAACCGAGAAATCTCAGCACGTATCTTGATCAAGATATCATCAGGAAGATGACGTTCTAAAACCAAATATCCCATCTCACGATAGGCCTCAATTTGCTCATTTGATAAGATTTCAGGCATAACTTGCACTCCCGAAGTCGATCTGTGAGGAGTTAAGTTGAGTTGTCAACTCTGCTCAGTGGACTGATAGCTTGGAAATTGGCACATCTAATACTGATCCATGTTACACCGTAGCAGCTTGGGATGGTTTTTTGCAGACTTTCAATAGCGCAGCCAGTAGTCAGTACGTACTTACCATTAGCGACTTTGAGCCATGATCGATGAATAAGATGAAAATGTCCCTGAAGCCCTGCGTAGCTTGTAACAAAGATTATGATGCCAAACTCTTGCATGATGGTGTTTGTGAAAAGTGCTTGGCTGCTGTGGTGATTAAGAAATGGCTAAGAGCGAATGGATAACCTCTTAAACCCAGCCAACGCACATCAGCAGCGTTGCCCTAGATGCCAGTCACCTCTGAACACCGTTGCTGTGCATGGGCATGAGCAGTGCGTCATCTGTAAGTCTAATATCTTTGAGTGCTGTTCAGGTGATACCTGTGATACAGACCATAACTTGGCTGTTGGATATAAGAGAGGCTGATGATGTACGTATCAGTTACTGGCCTTAAAACAAACAATCTATACGCTTCTATGAAGTTTTGGCTCCTTACCATTCCTGCATTTAGGGCAGCACAAAAGGCAGATGGTATATTGCTGTGTGAGAACAAGAGCAGGAATGGCTATCAACATACGCTTACTGTCTGGAAAACAAAGGCCCACATGCTGGCATACGTCAGATCGCCAAAACACATGAAAGCCATGAGAGCTTTTCCATCAATAGCCATTGGCAGATTGCTGAGCTACGAAAGTGACGCCGTGCCTAGTTGGGATGAAGCACTGCTAAAGTGGGAGCGAGAAGCACGAAATGGTTGAACCACATACAGCCGCTTAACCTTGGGGCTGATGCATTTGAGTGAACCTACGTCATCATGCGTGTACGAGGTTCCTTGCGAGCCTGTAGGGAACCCTTAGATTCATAACCAAAAGAATTGGGTTGGCCCGTTCAGCGGGTGTGAATCCAAGGTAAAGATTTAACTCACGGATAGGTTTGTTCCTTGGCAGTCTGAGGATGATATATAGATTTATGGAGGATGCTAGTTGTGCTTACCCACCTAAGTGGGCTTTCTTGCGATAAGCGTCCGCTTCCCAGTCGAACACCGATCTCCCTTGGAGAAGAAAATAGCTTCAAGCTATCCCCGGAGCCTAGCTGGCTCATTTGCGATTCACTTCAAGTAGGCAAAAAAAAGCCAGCTTCTCAATTTAAAAAAGCTGGCAAGTTAGTCGGTCCTCTGACTACAGGTTGGGATACCTTTGAGAGGACCTGTTCCGGACCTTACGGAGTGCTTCTATTTCATGAATTTTGTAATTTTAATCCAGTCTTAATTTTAGATTGGTTATATTAGTTCACACCACAGCCCACGAGGTACGTCAGAGAGCCAAATGCAACAACTGCGGTTTCATATCTCCAAGTTTTAAGTCAAATGAGCCTTGCGAACACCGCTTTAATTAAAAGACTAGATTTAAAGGACTACACAGTTATTTTTGTCATAATGCTAAAAAAGGAGTGGTGAGATGACAACAGCAACAGAATTTTTGGACGCCTTCAATAATTCGTTCGTGAACAAAGATAGT
>Ga0209533_1004523_pt1 | contig 12020 bp, 7 predicted proteins | sample COG_04_FD_184748 | JGI IMG/M metagenome (GOLD analysis project Ga0209533, IMG submission 184748) | Pelagic Microbial community sample from North Sea - COGITO 998_met_04 (SPAdes) (version 2) | ecosystem: Environmental > Aquatic > Marine > Neritic zone/Coastal water | place: Helgoland, sampling... | reverse complement strand
TAAACATGGGCGTCCCCCACGCAGTCAGTCGCTACGTTGGCACTTTTAAGGCTAATAAACAGGACACGGAAGAGGCATTTAAAGAACTCATTGCAAAGGTAACGACATGACCCCATTTTCATAATGTGACCCCATTTTCATAATGACCCCATTTTCATAGTATGTCATAGTAGGCTTCATTTCAGTTGGTTATACTGGCGATGAGTATCCTCCCCTTTTCAAGGATACTCAGGATCCCCTGCAGATCTTGCGAGGCAAGCAAATGAGGCAATCCAGTTTAAAGATAATGTCCGTATCGTCTACACAGGGAAAGACATTGGTTTTGATGATGGGAAAACCACGCTAACGGACGATTCAATAGAGAATCATACAATCACACCCGTCGATTTTAGGTAGTCTTCGCAAAAGATACAGCAGGGGCAAAAAGGGGTCGGCAAAAAGATGCCCCCTTAACAGCCACCCTGCACCCTTTACAGCCCCTGACCCGGTTTTTAGCTCAATTTTTATTTCCTTGTCATGCACAACCTTATACAACTAAAAAGCGCCTACATTCCAAAGTTGTCATAACAACTATGAACAAATTACTCATTACATTCCTTGGGGGTCATAAAAGGGTTCAAACGTAGAAGATAGAATCCCCCTAGCCTTGCGCTCTTGATCCCAACCATCTGCCCGCAAGTCTCGACACACTCTGGTTCTTGGGATGCGGGCTCTCAACGACGCGAGCTAGGATCAAAAAAAAGCCCGCTCTCTCGAGCGGGCTTTGGGAAGTAAAGTCTCTCAACGAGTTTTAACTCGCGATATCTAACATTCCGATGATGCCATAGACAAAACAGATCCTACCAGTATTTGTGAAACCAATGCGTCGTTCCCGCATAGTTATTGTGCTGGTTGAAGAAGTTGGGGCCGCAATGCCCATACAGGCTGGCTAGACCGAATAGCATCGATGAGTAATCAATACCTTGGAGATCTTGTGCTTTCCAATTAGGATCACTCAGACTGAATCTCCAGATAATTTTACGTCCGTTGATGTAATAGTGGGATGCGCCGAAGTTGTCTTCGAGGGGAGCCAAGTCGTTTGAGTAATCGACTGCATTGGGCCCCGAATAGACATTCCCGACTGAGTAACCGCCGATGATGTGCGGAGAAACGACCATCCAAGGGTTGTTCGCAATTTTGTCCGCGTTGTATCCGCCTGCGACTGGGGAAGCGCCTGCACCCACACCCCAGCAGTAAGGAGCCCAGCCGTAGCCAGAATGTGTGAACCAGAGCGCATCGGCATCCGCTGCGTTTCGCAAATAGTCAACATACTGAGTATTCGAAGAAAACGCGTTGCAGTAGAAATAATTGAACTGCGGAATGAAACCAGAAATAAAGGTGCCGGGAGCATCGGTCAGCAGGGAATACTGCCAATAGCCACTGGTCGGAAGATTTGGGATAGTTCCGTAATAGTTATTCCATAAGCTGGTCGCTGCTCCCCCGTTGCCATTGTTTGCTAGCATGGCGAGATAGGCGACAATCATGTATTCATTAAAAGTGCTGGTTGTTTGCCCGGGAACGCCGAAACCATTGGCCTGCATCTCAAGGAAAATCGTTCCTGCATTCGGATCGGCGATGGCACGGCTCCAGTCAACACCACGGTAGACGCGTTCGGCCCAATAGGACACGGCACCGTTTTGAAAATAGTTTTTCGCAAAGAGCGCGGCACTGGCTAGGATCGCGGTGTCGATCGTGCTGTATTCAGAGTTACCGACATTCGCCCCCGTTGTGGTGTCAAAGAAGTGTCGGTAGTATCCGGTCTCATTGCGGTCGATCCAGATATAGCCAGTTGCAGTCGGCGCTCCATTGGTTACCGTCTCCAGTGTCTGGATCACTTTGGCCTGGGCATTGTTCTCCCAGCCCATCGAATCGGCAATACAGAGTGCCATGATTCCGACGCCGACGTTGGCAATCGAACCTCGGTTATCTTGAGGTGTGTAGAAATTCCATTTATCTCGATACATTCCTTCAGGAGTCCGCATCGCGTCGATTGCGTAATATGAGTTTTCAAACAATTCACCTTTCGACATCGCCGCATCGGATACCGTGACCGAACAGGCAGCGAATAGCGCAACAGCAGCGCACTTAATTTTCTTATAGACAAACATACTTAATATGGGGTTGAGGTTAACGAGTCGAGTATAGGGATTGCCGAACCCTGAATGTAAATATTTACATTCAGGGTTCGGATGCAATCAAAATCTATAATTTTCATGAAAACAGCCTAGGCGGAGGTGAAAGCAAACTACTCGAGCTAGGCTTTCTCTCCCTCTGGAAACACGTTCTTTATTTTCTGTAAGGTCATCGTGTAGAACTTCTTGTGCGTTAATACGTTTCTACGGATCGTGAGCGCACCGTCTATTTCTGAGAGCGGACACCGCTATGTGGCCCCAAAACTCTGTGGTGTGGCCAACTTTTAACCAGCTGTAGCAACGAGTGCCTGAAAAGAGGTTCATCTCAATGTATCTGCCTTACAGAACGCTAAGCTCTTGAAACGCTGTGTGCTCCCCGTTCTTCGTCACTGGAGCGGTTTCCCATACGATCCATCTGTAGTCTCCGAGCGCTAAGCCCTTTGCGGCAACCAGTGAAACTGCGGTATACTTAGAGAGTCGGATCGTGCGGAGATCAATCGTCCCAAGCGGTTCGAACTTCTGAGCATCCTGCAAACCCCAGCCCGGATCTCGATCAGAGCTTGAGCCATAGACGGTCACAAGCTGCGGTCCACGCGTGCCATTCAGATGGTAGGACCAGCTCGTAATTGCATAGACAGGCTGACTCGCACCCAAATCCATTTTATACATGCCTACGGGTATGCGATTTTTAAAAACAGGGCCATAGTCGGTAACTAATTTCCCATCAATTAGCGTGGCGACAGAGTTGTTACTTGTTTTCGGGCTAGCACGCACAATTCGCTTTGATACGACCGGGCGCGCAAATGTTGAAAACTCTCCTTCCGAGTCAACGCTTTCCATCATGACGCACGGCGCATTGAGTATTCTAATCGTTATCGGCTTTGTAGAGAACTGGATGCTGCGCTGTGCCAGAATCTTCGGGTGTGAAAACCACGGTCGATGGAAGATAATAAACGCCATCGGCGACATGCACCGTCACGGCCTCTTTGCCTGCGAATGACTTCGCCTTTTGTTGTGCTGCGCTGAGTCAGGCAAGTGGTTCACCGGCTCCCCCACGGTTGAGGTCAGAGCCAGCAGGGCCGACATAGATGTCTGCGGCCTGCGAAGCAGTCACCGAACAGATCAAACAAATGATGATTGATCTGTATGTATTCATCAATGGGATGCCCTAGAATATAACCAATTACTTTCGCACATATGCGGCCGCGCAAAATTTCGTCTGTAAATGGGTCTGAGCAAGTTGAAAGTGCTTAATTTTGTTTACGTTTTCCGATGTGCCCCTAATTCCTATGGTGACAAATTTACACGTGCAGACGCCGCTTTAGGCTTGTGCAACTCGAAGTGCTTACAGTTTTGCAGGATCTGACACGGCCAAGACCGCCTCTTCTTGCGTCAAATACGTAACGCTTCCATCAAAGCGGACAAACATCCCAGTCGTCCCTCCTTCGTGGCGAGTGGTATCGACCTTCTGCGCATTGATGAACCAATTCGTTGAATCCCCCAGAAAAATGCGCTTACCGGACTCAGATATCTGGGATAACTTAAAGGTGCGCCCTTCTGAGACCCTTTCTTTATTCCAAAAGACGTTATCTTGGTTCGACTCTGGTAGCTTCACTTTCACGTTAATCCCAGCACCTGTCAGAAATGCACGTTGGGGATTGTATGCCTCGTAAAATGGATCGATATAGATCTCGGTCTTATTGCTATATTTGGAGTCGTTTGAAAGATAAGGGCTGAGTAACTCTTGCCAGAGCATGTCTTCGCCACGTGCGTCTTTTGCTGGGCAAGTGTTGCCTTGATTGTCGTTTGCATACAGCGCATTCGCAGCGAAATACTGACGATACGCGGCCATCTTTTTCGTTTCCATGGCACGTGTGCGCACCTTGCTAATTGATGGAAGCAAGAGACCTGCTAGAATACCAATGATCGCGATGACGGTGAGTAACTCGATAAGGGTGAAAGCGGACAATTTTGAGCGATTCGCTATGGGGTAGTTCATGATCTTAAGATAGCGATCAGCTCTGCTTAATCAAGTGCACTATTCTATGATAAATTCAACATTTAAGATGAAACAACGAACTATTCGTAAACAACCACTAAACGAGGTCGCTTCGCGCTATCGGTCTCGTCTCGGCTGTAAAGTCGCCCAAGGCTATTGGCCTGCTCATCTAGAACAATGCTGTAAGTGCCATCACCTGTGATCAAACTGGTAATATCTACAGACTGCTCACCCGTTCCGGTGTTATTGAGTGTCGCCGTTGCGGAGGCCGCGATATCGTCGAACAAGCCAGGTGATTGCGCATTACTCCAAGTGACTGTGGTCTCATCCCATGAGTCGTTGTTCAGATCATAGACCGCAATGTTGTCTGTTTCAGGAGTGGGTGTGGCGCCAGTGCTTGTATCCGGAGTGAGATACAGCGTCGCACTTTGCACCGTGCCAGCAATCCCAGTAAGATCGAAGCGTAACAATGCAATTCGCCCAAAGTTATTTGCGTGTCCGAATTCTTGGCGCAGCTCATAGTAAGCTCGCGTGCCGTAATTGATCGTGTCATTCGCTTGATGTAGATAGGTGTCGGCTACTGGCTCAAATGAAACCTCTGTCCCAGCGGGCAGAGCGGACTCAACCGTAATCTGCAACTTCGCCTGGACCACTGCCCCTTCGTTATCTGTGGCAGACACGGTGAAATACTGCGCGCCTAGATCTGCACTTTGAGGCGTTCCTGTTAAGAGTCCATTCGGTGCGACTTGTAGCCATGGAGCACCTGCTAATTTTGCATACGAAAGCGTTGCACCGATATCTGAATCGGTCGCGGTGCCGAGGAGCGTAGCACTGTATGCAGAATCGACCCTTGCAAGCGTGCCCAAAATAGGGTCCTCCGAAAACATGGGGGGTGTGTTGTCATCGATTTCGACGACGAAAAACTCCTGCGCTTCGTCGATTAGAATGGCTATAGAGTCGCCACTTGGCACTGAGCTATGCGGCGCGAAACTTGTCGCTAAATCAATCGTCGATAAGACGCGATAGGTCACCCCTGCAGCTCCAGGCCACTCTAAAACTAAATCCCCTGCGACCACGCCGTTCACACCTAAGAAAGGCACTTCTAACTCGCTCGGCGGTGAGATCGGAGGCGTTGCTTGCAAACGACTCATGCCGAGCGCCGCTGGCTCTGCTCTAAGTGCTTTCGACAACTGATACACGATCGAGGCATAAGCAGGATCTGCGGCTAGATTCTCGGTCTCCTCTGGATCTGCCACATAATCGTAGAGATCCTGCGCAGTGATCGTATTCGAACCATTGATCCATTCGATATAACGAAAGCGCTTGGTGCGATATGCATAGCCCCACTCCCCTTTATTGAATTGACTGACCGCACCAAAATGAACCATCGCATCGGCATCTTCAAGAATCGGCACGAGGCTTCGGCCTCGTAGCGGACGCCCTGTAGTGACGACATCACTGATAGGTTGCTCTGGTATGGGCAATCCTGCCAACTCACAAAGAGTCGGATAAATATCTAGCGAGTTTACAGGGCTCTCAGACTTTGCTCCTGTGGTCGGTGTGCGTGGGTCGTAGATAATCAACGGCGCACTGGTCGCAGGTTCTAGGTTTGTGTGCTTCGCCCACTTGTTATGCTGTCCTAGATAAAACCCATGATCGCCCCATACAACAATTATTGTGGTCTCACTCATCATCTTACCGGCTTGGACTGGGTCGGCAGTGACTTCGAGCTTATCCACCAACTGCCCCACCAACGCATCGATAAAGGACACACATGCGTAGTAGCCATGCTTCAACTCGCGTGCTTGCGCATCGGTAGGCAGCACATCGTCGGCAGTGCCGACAGTGTTATCTGCACCGATATATTCGTCATAGCCTAAGAGCTCATTATTGAAATCAAGCATGTCAACCACGTTGGCACTGGCATTTGCTGGGTCGGATGTAAACGAAGCCAATGGCATGTCATTGGTGTAATCGTCGTCATTATTGGTATCATACATATCCCAATACTGCTTGGGTGCATAGAAACCAAGGTGTGGCTTTTTAAAACCAACTGCTAAGAAGAAAGGCTTACTGCCAGCGGCTATCGTATCGATATGCGCCAAACCTGTAGTCAAAATATCGTGATCGACATATGCGCTATCCGCTTGATCGGTGTAGTCGATTGCGGGCTTGCCCGTCGGACTGAAGCCAGAGCCTCCCGCCGAGTTGTAACCAATCGACCATGATGCTGGATCATCGACGGTTTTGCCATCTGCATTTAGATCACCGTTAAGGTCGAAAGTGCCTACCGTCCGATTGTCGTGAAACTTACCCGCACACGCGGTCTCATAGCCGTTGTTTTTAAAATGCTCGGGCAAAGTCACCACATCGGGCAAGAGATCACGAATCGGTTTAAACCCTGTCACACCGGTTTCTTCGGGCATCAAACTAGTCGACATCGACGCGCGTGAGGGCCCACAAACCGACCACTGCACATGGTGATTTAAGAAGGTCGTGCCTAGTGAGGCGATCGTATCGATCTCGCTAGTTTGAGCTATGGAATCACCATAAACACCAAGGGTCGGAACCAAGTCATCAATCGCTATAAAGAGAACGTTCAGTTGATCCGCTGCCGATGCATTCGATGCAGAGACAACTATCGCAAGGAGTGCTGTTGATAAGGCACGCATAGTAAGTAGGGTTTGAGTAGTGAATCGCGCGGGCTCTAAAACTAGAACTTCACGCCAGCCTTGAAGTTAAAGGTGCGCCCCTCGGTGAAACGAGCTTGGCCAGTGCTGATCAGGCGGACGTCATCAAAGACATTACTCACTGTGAATTGAATATTCCATACGGGTGCTTTTTTACCTTCAGCAAACTTTCCACGCCAACCCACAAAGACTGCCGTCTCAAGTTGATAGTCTAGCCAAATTTCATGTTCCTTCGGAGCCACATCATAAAGACCATCATTTGTAGTATCCGCCCCTAGAACATCTTCACGACCGTCAAAATCGACGTCTTCATAAAGTGTGTCATATAAGCCTCGGGAACGATACTTCTCATTCGCTCCAACATACCAGCCTTTGAGCAATCCATCTTTGAAATTATAACGCACAGTTAGGTTCGCGCTATGATTCGCGGTCCCTGGCAGTGTTTGCCCATCTAAGATGCCATTAATCGTCTCTTTAAATTCAGATTCAACATAAGCGTAACCTAAGAATATCGATAAGCTTGGTGTTGGATTATAATAGAGATCCAACTCTACGCCTTTACTAACTACTGTAGAACCCGCAACATTACGTCCCAGAGGATCGATACCTCCTGTGTCGTCTGGACCTGTAGCATCTGGATACAAGGATGGATACGCTGAAAACGGATATAAAACCTCCAATATTTGATTACTAAAAGTAGATTTCCGTTCGTTCTCTTTGGTGATATGAAAAACAATCAACTGACCATTCAACTTACCTTCAAGGTATTCGAACTTGATACCAGCCTCGTAACCAGTGCCTGTCTCCGCAGGAACTGAATTACCAAGCGGATCTAAAGCCCAACCGTTTGGAGATTCAATCGACTTCGCATAATTAGCAAAAAAACCTAAGTTTTCATTAATCCAGAACAACCCTCCGAACGACGGGCTGACATGGTTGAAGTCCTCATCGATTTCCTGATTTAATAGACCAGATTGATAATCATTCACTTCAGCCTTCACATTAATCTTGTCGAAACGAATTCCTGCAAGTGTGTTTAAACGGCCGTTAAAAAACTTACTTTGAGCTGCCAGCCAAATAGCTTGACCATCTACGATAGCATCACGGCTTTGCTTCTCGAACCATCCTAGACCATTACGCCCCGAACGCTGAGTAAACTGTGAATCGGATGTAATATTCCCTCCAACAGTGACATCTCCATTTGTATCAAAACCGACACCTGAGGCAGGATAACCATTACTTATTTGAAAATAGTCCTCTGCTGCCGTATTACCTGCAAAGGGAAATCCATTGCCACCAGCAGGTGCCACTGCGAGTAATGACTCCTGCTCATCGGAGCTATCTCTCCGGTCTAAATCTAGACCGAAGAGGAGTTGATGTTTCGTATCACGATAGTCAAAATTCCACGATACCGTTCCACGTAGCGCAGTGGTGATGTCAGAATTCTCCGTTTTCTGCCAAAATGGTGAAACGAAAAAACCATCCGCATACGCACGGGCCCCAGTGCCATCCTTTCTTTGCACGGCTCGACCACCATTAGCGCGTTGGGTCAAATAAAGGTTACGTGGATCACCACGATTAAGAACATCATTATATTGTTCCTCGCGAGACACTGCGACCTTAACTTGAAGGTCATCCGTGAAAGAATGCGTCACATCGGCAAGAGCAAAGAAGCCTTCAGTATCACGTTCATTTTGCGACAACGTGCCTCCTTTGTCGGAATCCGTCCCAGAGTGGCGACCACCATAGCCAACGCGATAAGGGTCCAGAGGGTCGACATCCTCAGGGTTAGGTATTAGAATTCCTCTTTCGTAGAAATCTTCTAAGTCACTTTTCGAAGTGAAGAAATCTGGAATACGATTATTATTTTGCCCATTGTTATTGCTTCGTGGAGCCGTAGCAAAACCATCATTGTAATTAATGATATAGTTCAAGGCAGAGCGATCAAGTAAATCGACGATTTCTGATGACGCTGGCAAGTCGGCAAGCACACCAGTGTAACCATACTGACTCGTCTTGTCTTGATAAATAGATGGCGGAGAATTTCGATAAGCGTCCACACCTTCAAAGTGTAACTGAACCTGAGTTTTATCAGTAGGTCGATAGGTCACAGCAATCGTTCCACCAGTAAACTGCTGCCTCTTGTTTTCCTGATCATATTCTTGCTCCTGATGAACCCCCATCACCCGTATTGCGAGCTTATCATTGATCACATAGTTCGTATCAAAAGAACTCCGAAACAAATTGTTACTACCGATGTTTGCATCTATTGAAGTCGCATTCTTAGATAGATCCGCACGCTTTGCCAAAAAGTTTGCCTTACCTCCAGGAGCCGCTTGCCCATAAATCAAACTATTTGCACCACGAACGATTTCGACACGCTCAACATTGTAGCCATTTTGAGCCAACTGACGGGGCATGAATTCATACAATTGGAAGCGAGTTAATAATCCACGAAAACGAAGCAGGCGGTTACTGAAACTCTCTCCCTCGGCCTCAACACTGGGAACAACATTCGCAAGATCATCTAAGCCATAGAGGTTTAAGTCTTGAATCAGATCCTGATTCACCACCGAAATCGTCATCGGTGTATTCTTGATCAATGCGTTCGTGCGTGTCCCTGCAAGTGAGTTGGCAGAATAGTAACCTCGGTCTTGCTCGGCAGTCACCACGAAGTCGGGCATCACCATAAAGACCTCATCGTTCGCATCCTCAGACGTCGTAGCAGTCGCCTCGGTAGCTTCAGCTGAGTCGACGACGTCCTCATCGTTGGTTGGTAAAATAATAATAGGTGCCTCGTCTTGGGCAACTGCAAGGCACGAGGCGCTAAGCATCGCAGCGACGCTCAATAGCCAGTATTTTTTATAGGGATAGTTCATATACTTAGGTTTATTAGGAAGATATAAAGAATAGTAGTCATGTAAATGGGCAACAAGTGAGAACTGGCCTAGAACGCGCGAGATAAGGTGAAGTTATCAATCGAAACAGAGTCGCCTTTTTTCCAATTGGTATTGCCGTTGGTGATTTGTTGTAGAATGCGGTAGCTCGACAGTTTAGCGCCGGCAGAGATCACACCATCAGTCAACGGGTTGATTTCATCCTCATCACCTAGCTTGAGAAAGACCTGAAAGGATCCAGGCTCGCCTGACTTGTCTAGGTCTATTCTCATGCGCACGTGTAAGGGAGCGGGCAATATGCTGCGCTCGATCTTTGCGATTCTTATATAATTCTCAGCAACACTGTCTTGGTATTGCAGTTCGATCCATTGCTTTTCATAGTTCAGACGCACGCCTCCTATTAGCAGGTCGTCGTAGCCCTTATAAGCGGTGCCGTTGTTATCACGAAGATCAAACCCTATGCTTGCACGAGCTCCCGCCTCATGCGTGGCAGAAAAATCAGCATCTGTGTAAGTCCAACTTGCCTCATAAACGCCACTTGCTAAGCCGCGCGCAGCGAACGCATTGATTAAGAAAATAGAATCTTCATCGCCAGCATTGGTAAACGTTAACTTGCCGTCAGAGACACTTGCCGAGGCCCGATCCACATTCGCTAGATGGGTGCCACTGTTGCTGAACATACCACTGAATTGTGTGCCGTCAGGTTCTGAAAATTCCCACTTCTCAATAACTTCGACATCGGCAAACAGTGTTGTGGTGAGCGCTAAAAAAAGGTAGAACAATGGTGTTTTCATACTATTATAGAGGTGTGGTAGCTATACTGGGTGCGGGCTCTTCGACTGACAATGGACTTAAAGAGCCCATGATCACTTCGACTTTACAGCGGCTACCAGTTGGCTGCTGCGGGATACATGCAGTCTCCAACGGTTGGCCATCGAGAAGAATCGACGTGACGCCCTTGTTAATGTTTTCCGGGTTCTTAACCTGAAACTCGTAGGTGGCACCGCGATACTGGCGAACCACATTGTAAACGTTCCAAGACTTCGGGATACATGGATCGACAATCAACCCATGGTGAGAGGGGCGTATGCCCAAAATATATTGCGTCGCCGCTTGATAGGTCCAAGAGGCAGTGCCTGATAACCAGCTGTTACGACCTAGACCAAATTGTGGATGCTCATCACCGAGGATGTTCTGCGCATAGCAGTAAGGCTCAACTTCGTAGGTTTCGATCTGATCGTTCTTACCTGCTGGATTGATCTGGCTATAATATTCAAAGGCACGGTCACCATTGCCTAGTTTGGTCTCCGCAATCATTACCCATGGATTGGAGTGCAAGAAGATACCGCCATTTTCTTTAGCACCCGGCGGATAAGTGCTCACCCCACCCTTTTCAGGATCAAAGCGTGTGTAGCCAGGGCCACTCAATTTGATACCATTCACTGTATTCAAATGTGTATACACAGAGTCGAGAGCGGTCTTAGCTCGATCTTCCGTCGCAAAGCCAGAGATCACCGGCCATGATTGACCGTTGGTAAAAATACGCCCTTCGTCGTTGTGACGTGAACCAATCGGCTCGCCGTCCTCCTTAAAGTAACGAGTATACCACTCACCGTCCCACGCATGCGTGTTTACAGACTCACGCATCGACTCCCAGTCCGCTTCAAGTGCTGTAGCGGTTGCAGGATCTTCTAAATAAGTAGACAGATCAATCAGTTCACGTAATGCGGTGCCATAGAGATTCGCATTGAAGAGACTTTCTGCTTCGCCTGGGAGATTCACCGTATCATTCCAGTCCGCAAACCCCAGTAGTGGCAGTCCATGCCGACCGACATTTGCTTTAGTGTAAGCCATTGCACGCTTCAAGTGCTCAAATACGGGTGCATCTTCGCGCTCTGGTAACGGTAGCCGCTTGTCGTAGAAGGTAATCGATTCCTGTAGAAAGTCGTAGTCACCCGTTTCTTTTACATAGGCACACACTGCAAGCACACCCCACAAGTGATCGTCTCCGTAAACACGCTTGTTACCCTCTTCGCGCGAGTCCCCCTCATTGGCTTCCATAGTCAATGGGAAGAACTGGTGCATCGCACTGCCATCTGGGTTTTGCACACTCAAGAGTTTGCGAAGCAAGTCTTTTGCTTCCTTGGGAGCACTTGCGAGCACACCCATGACATCTTGAGTCGAATCACGGAAGCCTATGCCGCGTGCTCCATAGCCGAGCTGATAGAGCGACAAGTAGCGCGACCAGTTTAATGTCGTGTGA
>Ga0209533_1004520_pt1 | contig 12024 bp, 18 predicted proteins | sample COG_04_FD_184748 | JGI IMG/M metagenome (GOLD analysis project Ga0209533, IMG submission 184748) | Pelagic Microbial community sample from North Sea - COGITO 998_met_04 (SPAdes) (version 2) | ecosystem: Environmental > Aquatic > Marine > Neritic zone/Coastal water | place: Helgoland, sampling... | reverse complement strand
TTTATCAAGAAGATAGATTAGATGAGTTTAATAATCATATCCCGATAATTGATCGAAGAGATGAATTGAAAATATTTAATAATTTAGATTCGTGGCAAAGAAGATATTATATGTTTAATTTATATCATAAACATAATTATAATCCAAGTTATGATGATTTATTAAAACAAGATGTAAATAATGTATGTAAAAATTATCTTGAATCATTTGTGTGGACAGCTAATTATTATTTTGATGATTGTTCGTCGTGGAAATGGTATTACCGATATCATTTTGCTCCATCCATTAAGGACTTGAATAATTATTTATCACAAATAACTGATTTAAATATTATAAAAGAAGATAAAATACCACTCAAATCTGTTGAACAATTGCGTTTGATTCTCCCAAAGAAATCATTTTATTTAATACCCAATGTAGATAAATATCCAGATTATTATTATCCCAAATCATTTAAAGTAAATTATATTATGAAAAGATATTCATGGGAAGGACATCCTATTTTACCAGAGATTATTATATAATATATTATATAATATATTATATAAATGGAAGAGGGTAAAATTACTATACTTGTTCCCGAAGAAAAAACATTTAAAGTTGATAGAAAAACTTTTAAAGGTACTAAATATATGGGAAATATAAATGATTGTTCTTTATTAGCATCTTGGTATTATAATAATATAAATATATATGCGAAAGATTTAATAATAAATATTTATGGTGATTATCACACTACTTTCCCTAATCCTACTCATTTGACCGTAGAATTTGTAGATGGCACAAATAATACAGGAAGATTACATATGAGTTGGGACGGTAACCAATTTTATCAACAAGTTTTACAATTCGCCACGAAAAAAAATAAACATTCTAAAAAGAAAAGAAAACATTCTAAAAAGAAAAGAAAACATTCTAAAAGAAGATAATTATTTAGCATCTGTTTTTAATATATAGACTGATGGCCATTTTTTATCAAAACATTCTTGACATATAATCATTCCAGTATATTTATGATATCCTTTAAATTGAACTGTATCAGGTTTTCTTTTTTTACACCAATCACATTTTTTATTACAAAAACACATATATTTAAATAATATAATATATAAATTATATTATGGAATGTTTTAAATTAGATTATGAATATATAAATGATCACAATTTAATTTTACCCATTGTTGGATTATGTGGATTATTTATGACATATTTAGGTAACAAATTTGTCCGTCCTACTATTTTCACATTAGGGACTATATTATCAACAGGATCTTCTTATAAACTAACTGGATTAATAATGGATCATTTAAAATATGATAATTGTTTATTAAAATGTGGTATATCAGTTGTAACAGGATTTTCAGGAGGATTCTTAGCGATTAAGTTATATAAGCTAACATATTTTACTATGGGATTTATATGCGGTGGTATGATAGGATATTTATTATATGATACAGTATTATTTAATTATAAATTAGGTATTATATATAAATATGATACAATATTCTGGTTAAGTATAGGGATACCTGGGATATTGTCAGGTATTGTATCATTATATAAAGAAAAAGAATTATCTATAATGACAACGGCATTTGTAGGTCCATTTCTAACAATTTATTCAGTTAATCAATTTACAAAACATTATAATTTATTTATGTATATAGGGATATATCTGTTAATGTCAGGATCAGGATTATATATTCAACATAGAAAATACAGGAAAGATAAAAATATATCATATGTGGGTGATCCTGAAAAATTAAAAATATTAGTATGATATAATGAATGATGATATACCTAAAGTAAATTCATTATTAAGTGAATCAAGTAATGTGGAACCGGAAGCAGAACCGGGATCAGAACCAGAAGCAGAAAATAACGGATGTACAAATAATTGTTCTATAAAATGTATAGATGAATTAATTGATCATATAACAGGTAAAAAAAGAAAATTAGATTTATATAGAAAAATATTAGAGATAAAATATAATAGATATAAAAAATGTCATAATGCGTGGAGTATCAGTACTATACTTTTATCAACATTTTTAACATTAATTGAGTCTTGTAAATTAGTTTTTTTAGATAATGAAAGTTTAGAATCAGATAAAAAATTTTATGATTTATCGCCTATATTTATAGGTTCTGTAATAACTTGCACATCAAGTATTCTTAAATTTAAGAAATATCAAGAGAAAATGGAATTGTTTAGTAATACTATAGAAAAATGTATAACCATGGTAGCAAAGATAAAAAATAAAAAAGAAATTTATGAATTACACCAAAAAGGTTGTGGAGGTCAAGAATTTCATAATTTACTTGAAAATTATAATGAAGAAATACTTAAGGAATATTTTTTAATATTTCAAGAATCACAAAAATATATTAAAAACTCAGATTACGATAAATACGCACGAATCATAAATAATTCAGAATTACATAAACATATAATTGAAAAAGAAAGATTAAAATTTTATAAAGAATATGTAGATTATGAAAAAAATCAAGAATATGATATGAAAGATAAAATTAAAGAAGTTGAGAAATGTTATAAATATAAATGTTGCTGTTGTTGATTATAGTGATGGAAAATCATTAGCATTATTTAGATCATAAGTAGGTAGATTCTTTTTTACTTCTAAACTTTGTCCATTAGGTGGAACATATTTAGATGATGAACCAGTATTTGCTGATGGTTTCTTAATAACTGGTAAATAAGCAGTTGCTTCATTAAATGTAATAGGGATAGTGCGTTCATCAATACCGTATCTATTAAAAGGATAATTATCAAGTGTTCGTGGTTGCAGACCTTTATCATAATTAAACTTACCCATTACCCGAATAGGTACTTCAACATTTGAAATGACATCAATATAATCACATTTAATATCAAATTGTTTAATAATTTCTTTTTTAAGATCTAATAGTGTTCCATCAGTAGAGAATTGGATAGTTTTAGTGACATCGTCTTTTGTGACAATAAATGTAATCATATTTGTTATTTATAATCAACAAATATTTAAATCAAATTTTTTTTATTTAATATTGTATATGAAAGATTTAAAAACGAAAAAGAATATTAGAGGTGGTGGGAAATCTTCTGAATTAAGAAAAGTTAAAAGACAAATAAGATTGTTAAAAGGTGGAAGTCAACCTCAAAATAAAAGTTTAAATGTATTAAATAACGTTCAAGTTGGAGGACATCTCGGTGGAGATACCTCTAGCGCGGATGAGTACTTTGAACCAGAGGTAGAGGTTCAATCTGGAGAACATCTCAGTGGAGATACCTCTAGCGCGGATGAGTACTTTGAACCAGAGGTAGAGGTTCAAGCTGAAATTCAACGATCAAAATCAACATCTAAAAAAAAATCAACATCAAAACCTAGATCTAAAAGTTCACCACCTCTATCTAGAAGAAAATCAACATCTAGAAAATCAACATCTAGAAAATCAACATCTGGAAAACCTGAAAAATCTAGAAAATCTAGTAAATCAAGAAGACCTAGATCTAAAAGTTCACCACTTCTATCTAGAAGAAAATCAAATCTTTCAGAAGAAGTACATCAAATAGATGTACCAAATAGAGTTAGTTATAAATCAAAATCAACATCACATTCACCGGATGAAGCAATTGAAATAACAACATTAAAAAAAAAATATAATGATAAATTTTTTGAAAAATATGATGAAGTCCCTGTATTGGATACAACCAACGCGCAAGGTGAGACAAGGATATTAAGTTTAAATCAAGATATTGAATCAGTTAAATTATCAGATTTAAAAAATATGGTTGGTCGTGAATTATTTGTAGAAGAAGATGTGGGTATAGATGTTTTAATTAAAGAATTAACTGATCCAGGTCAATGGAATATATCTGCTGGTACGATAATAAATTCATTATTCAGTATATTATATTTATCAGTTAAATTTAGAAAATCATTATGTGTTCCAGAAATTAAACTTGCTCATAATATTCTAAATGGTCTTATTTTACCTAAGCGCCACCTATTAGAATACAGAAAAACTATACGTGACGTGACGTGGGAGGGTGGAATAATTAATCCAGAAACAAATGAAGGATTCCAACAATTATTAAATTCTATTATGGATTATGGTGAACAAAATGAACCTACAATTTTTCCAATTTCTAGATGGGGCGAGTTCGAGGGGGGATCTTATAGACAAGACGTATTAAGACATTTAGAAGATGAAAATTCTACAACAATCTCATATGATCCATCATGGTGGAAGGTGATGGCCTACGACTTAGGAATGCCACGTCAAGAAGATAACGAGTTCCGTGAAGATGGGGTCTACGGGGACTGGTCAGGACAGACTTTAGTAAGGATATGTCAATTACTTGATGCTTTAACTATAAAAAAACTTGTATATGATAAAGATTATTTAGATAAATATTTTAAAAAATGTCTTAAAAAGGATAAAAGGTTTATAATGATTCGTTTAGTATTACCTCAACATGCTAATTGTTTAATTTATGATAAACAATTAAAAGAATTAGAACGTTATGAACCACACGGAGCAGTTTACTATGATATACATAGTAAAGATATAGATGATCAAATAAGAGAATTATTTATATCAGGTGATAATCCTATAATAGGAGACGATGTTACATATTTTTCACCACCAGATTATTGTCCAATAGGGTTTCAAGAATTAACAGCGGAACACGGAGAAGGAGATCCAGGTGGTTTCTGTCATTGGTGGACAGTTTATTATATGGATCTTAGATTATCTAATCCTGATATGAATAGAACTAGATTACTTAGAACAGCAGAAATTTCTATGGGTTCTGTACTTGAAATTTACTTGGAAGAAGATAAAGGAGATCCAAGTGGTGAGAGAGAGGAGTGGGCCGCGCTAGATGCGGAGGCCGCGGCAGAGAGATATTATACTGTAATGGATTTTAATAAATTTATGAGAACATATGGAGCATACTTAAGTATTGCTGAAGCTTACCTACAAAAAGTAATACAAGATAATACACAAGATCCATATGGTATATTAATGACAAAAGCAATGGAACATTTTATTAGACAAGTTTTATAAATTGTTTTTATATAAATTTTTTTTATATAACTATTAATTATAATGACAAAAATATGTCTTACATGTAAAGTTTCTAAATCTATGAACCAGGCAGAATTAGAAAAAGTTATTCCTGATTGGTATAAAGAAATTGGAAATTATTCTTTATTACCTCCGATACTTAATAATAATGATAAATATAATGCCCAAAAAACAACTTTACAATTACGGAAACCAGATATAACAGATTATGAAGTAAAAGTTGATATTAAAAGTAAAAAGAATACATGGATTTGTTACTGGGCTGCAAATTATACAGATGATTATAATAAAATAAAAACTGCTAAACAAGCATATGACAAATTTCAAAACCATGGTTTAGTAAAAACAGATGAATCTGGTAAAGCAGTATTAACTTTGAATTGTCCTCAACCATATTCAGTCGATGGAATAACATATCCGCGTCATGTACATTATTGTCATTTGAATAAAAATAATTTGTGGAGTGATGATATTCAAACTGTTATTGTATCTTGTGATGTAGATTTTAAATCTATGAAAAAAATGGTTAAAGATAAATGTCATTTAATAATAAATGTATTATCTAAAGACAGTTTTGATCGTTGTAAAATACCTGGAAGCATCAATATCCCATTATTAACATTTCAACGAGATGATGTAATTGAAACAATTAGAAAATCATTAAATGATTTTAATACATTAAAGAAATTTAAAGGTAAACGCATATTTGAAACACCTATAATTGTTTATTGCAAAGATACAAGTTGTAAAGCATCAGAAAAAATGATTGAATTATTAATCGAAGTAGGGTTCCGAAATTTATTAGAATATTCAGAAGGTGTCATGGGATGGATGAGAAAAAGTAAATCAGATAAATGTGATTTAGAAATATCTGGTGGTGGTGATAAAGAATCTGAAGAATCTGAAGAATCTGAAGAATCTGACGATTCAAAAAAATCCAATGATTCAAAAGAATCCGAAGAATCTGAAGAATCCGAAGAATCTAAAGAATCTGAAGAATCCGACGATTCAAAAAAATCCAAAAAACCCGATGATTCTAAATCTAAATCTAAATCTAAATCTAAATCACACAAATCTAAAAATATGTTTGATTTATCATCTAATTTTGAGACAATTGTATATGATAACAAAAAATATCAACATGATATAAAAACCGGTGATATATTAGTAAAAGGAACTATAGTTGGTGAATATGATGATGATAGAATATTATTTAAAAAAGATTTCTCTTCCGATGAAGAGTCAGAATATTCATCGGATGAAGAAGAAATTAGAGATGAATTAGATACAGTAAAAAAAGATGTTGATTCAATTAAATATAGAAAACATAAAATAAGTTTAGTATGTATGAATGATATTACTCCTAAAATATACGATGAACATTTTCGTGGGTGGGGATTCACATTCTGGACGTCATGATTGTAATGTGGGTGACCCTGCGGAATCTAATATATTTCCATCATCATCCGAACTAGAATCTTCTTCCCAAAAAGATATTCCTAAATTATGAGCAATTAATTCTATTTTTTTAAATAACTGTATTTCCATTGTAGGGGAATCAGAATATCCCATTTCATCTAATAATTTGTTAACACGATTAATTATAAGATGATGATGTGTGGTTGTTTTAGGTGACCATACTTCCATTTGTTCACCAAATACACTGTGTTCAAAATGTTCAACAAGATTTAAAACACTTTTAGATTTTTCATTTATTGGCCATGCCATTTATATTATTTAATATTTAAAATTAATATAATTTAATTAATCATAAATGATACCAAAAATCATACATCAAATATGGATTGGTCCCAAAGAACCACCTACTATACCTATGGACACATGGAGAGATAAACATCCTGATTTTGAGTACATTAGATGGAATGAAGAAGAATTTATTAAAAGAGATATGAAGTTCGAGTGTCAAAATAGAATTGATGATATGGAGCAATGGTGCGGTAAGGCAGATATAATAAGATTAGAGTTATTATATAAATATGGTGGTGTATTCTTAGATGCCGATTCATTATGTATAGAACCTATTGATGATTTAATGGATAATAATTTTTTAATATATGAAAATGAAAAAGTAAGAAAAGGTTTGATTGCAAATGGTATTATGGGGTTTACACCTAAACATCCATTTATTAGAAAATGTATTGATTTTATCATAAATAATGAAGTTAGTCAAGCAAAAACAGGTTTATTACCGTGGCAGATAACTGGTCCTGTATTAATTACAAATACATATAATCAAAATAAATATGACAATATAAAAATACTTCCCAGTTATTATTTTTTACCTGTACATAATACAGGTTTAGAATATCAGGGACATGGAAAAGTTTATTCACATCAATTATGGGGATCAACTAACTTTAATAAATATGATAAAAGTGGATCTGTACCTATACAATTGTTACCTGGCGATAAAACAATTACTTTAACTATTAAAAGCACAGATGAAAAAGCACATAAAATACAATCTTGTTTAAATTCTATTAAAAATCAAATAGGTAATATGAATATAAAATTACAATGGATAAATAAGTCCAATGAATTAAATACAAAAATTATTAAAAATAAATTAGATGTATTTAAAAAAACAACACGTTTTATTGATGTTTATTATACTGAAGGTGATGATATTAAAGGTGATTATATAAAAGCAAATACTGTATTTAAACAAGATTATTTAATAAATTTGATCAATAATTAAATAAAATATAAATTATGGATAGATGTTCTTTCTGTAACAAGAAACTTAAATTAATATCATATTCTTGTAAATGTGGTGGATCATTCTGTCCAAAACATCGTTATACTCATACACATAATTGCCCAAGTCTGGATAAAAAAATAGAAGAGTCTAAAAAGATTTTAGAAAATAATAATCCTCAAATTAACCATAGTAAAGTCATTAAAATATAATCTAACCTGTTGTATTCTGTATCTTTTTTACCCCATTCTGAACTCTAATTTCATCCATTTCTATATCATTTACTAAGAACTGGATTAATCCACCAAGATCTTGATTTGACTTTTTAATATCAATTTCTTCGGGTTTCAATTTATCTCTATGCATTGTAAATATTTCATATGATTTATTAAACAATTCTACATAATTCTCTGGAATTTTATATTTATTCTTAGTCCCTTCAACGATTTCTTCAACTGTATTATATTTCTTTATAAGTTTCAATGCCATTATATTCCCTACTTTTGGAATATTACTACAATAATCACATCCACATAGAATACAATACTTAATAAACTGATCTTCTGTTAGACCTAATCCTTTAAGTATTTCTTCATGATATAAGATAGATACAATATCTTTTCGTTTTACTGATTTGTCTGTACAACTTCTGATAAGACGAGGACAACCACCTACTAGAGTGTCCATGTCTTCTGTTAAAACATAATCTACATAACCGATACGACAAAGTTCTGCTGCAATAGCTTCACCTTCTCCAACTTCCATATGAATATATGAAACACCCATATGTGATAAAAGTTTTTTAACATTATCTACCATATCCCAAGTTAATCGTAATGTAGATTTTTCTAATTCATTTTTTTCCTCAATATTTTCACACGTATCCATTTTCTCTTTAGCATCATCTAATTTTTTTCTTCTTTCTTTAATACATTCTTGTTTTAGTTCTGGAGGTCTTCCATCAAATACGAATACTAATTCAATATTATGTGATAAATAATTTACTAGTTTATAAAATAATCCTGTAATATGATTTGTTATTTCACCTTTCTTATTTTTTAATAATTTGTGACTAAGTAATTGTTGATAAATAATCAAAGAAGCATCTACAGCAACTCTTTTACCTGATAAAGATGATAAATTATCATGTTTAATTCCATTAGGACATTCGCGTTTAATACATTGTGTCAGTGATTTAATTCCCATTGTTGTTGTTTAATATTATATTATTTTCAAATCAAATTTATTTTATGTTATATATTTCTTTTGATACTATTATAGATATATTAGTATCTGCTTCAACAAATTGTTTCTCTGACAAATTATTAAACCAACCGTATTTCTTATCATATAATATCAAATCATAAGGCAATGATATAAATATTAAATTTTCTTCATTTTTGAAATCAAGAGGTCTGTAACCAAAGTAATGATCCAGACTTATAACATGATTTCTGTAATCAACATTCCCAGTATATTCACAATTAAAGTGAAAATATTTATCTGGTTTGTTTGCTATTATTGAATATGATAAAAGATCCTCACCGACTAATTTATCAACATATCCATTATTATGTAAATTCTCTAACATTCTTTTCTTATATCCCAAAATAGTTGGATTACTGTGTTTGGCACCGATAATATAATTACCTGGATGATTTTTATCATTACACGAATTTACGTTTCTAATAGATCCACCAAATGTGATTAGATCATATTTGAATTTAAGATTATACATTATTTCATCTAAATCTTTTAGGACCACTGTTCCAGGGGATACAAATAATCCACCATATTTACTTAATAAAAATGATGCCAACAAATCAACTCTAAATTTTTGTGTGTATTTTGATTGAGCGTTCATTTCAATAGGAAAATCTGGCAAATAATGTTTTATATTATTTGGAGATATTACTATTAGATCATTAAATTCTTTATTGATTTTACTATTTAAAATCTGTAAACAAAAATTAAATAGGATAGGAACATTTTTCTTTTTCTCTAATAATTGTAAATAATAATCTTGATCAAAGAAAATCGGATCTTCAATATAAGTCCATACTACTTGTTTTTCTATACTGCGATTTTTTCTATTAAAATTCTTTTTATAATCTTCAATCAGTGGATGTATTTTATTATTATACAATAAATCAAACACATTATAATACAAATAATATGATATTAAACCAAAAACAATAAACACTAAAATCAATATACTTGAACTTTTCATATATAATTATATATATATATTTTATTTGAAATATATCTATTTCATTTAGAACATACCGGACATTCTTTTTTTCGCCTGAACCAATCATTTATACATCCATAATGATATATATGTCCGCATTCTAAAATTTTTATCTTATCACCCACTTTCATTTTTTCTAAACATATTATACATTCATTATTTTCAAATCCTTTATCTAACACAATATGATCTATTGGTTTTGTTGGTTTTATTGGTTCTTTTTTTATCATAAAACAATTTCTTAAGTTAAACATTAAGATATATTATATTTTATATTAAAATGACTTTCGATATTCTAATAAATAATATTATTCACGATTTGAATACTGAAATAAAAAAAGATAAAAATATGAATTATATCAAATATGATATTCTAAATCCTTTGATTGAACATATTGTTCAACAATTATATCCATATTTCTTTAAAATGATTATAGTTATTATAATATTTTTTATATTAATTATATTTATCATAATATTAAATTTGAAAATTATATATTATTAATATATAATGACTTTACCACCACAGTATATCCGCGGTTTATCAAAACAAGATAAACGGAAACAATTAAAATCTATTAAGAAAGCAAAAAAATATTATAAACTAGATAAATATGTTTCACGTCCAAAATTAAAATCATTTAAATCGAAGAAATCATCTTGGACACAAAAATTTCATAAATTACATCCCAATGCCAAAACCCTTAAACAGATATCAGATGCTACTGGTATTCCAAAAGGTGCACTTGCAGCAGTTAAAAAGAAAGGGATGGGGGCGTACTATTCATCAGGTAGTAGACCTAACCAAACAGCTGAATCATGGGGATTAGCTAGAATGTATTCATATATTCTCGGTGGACCTACTAGAAGGGTAGATAAACATATTACTGATAAATACAATGTTAAATTTTAGATATTAAAAATAATTTAATATATTATATAAATGGATGATTTCAATAAAAATATGGTGAAATGGGTATCATATGATAATGAAATCAAGAAATATTCTGATAAACTCAAGAAACTTCGTTCAGAAAAGAATTCGTTTGAAGGTGAAATAATAACATTCATAGAAAATAATGATTTGAAAGAAAATGTTTTTAACTTACCATCATATTCATCGAAAGTTCAATATAATACAAATAAATCATATGAAACTATGTCATATAAATTTCTTGAAGATAAGTTTACAAAATATTTTAATGATCCTAATAAAGCATCTGAATTATTAGAGTTTTTGAAAAATGAAAGAAAATGTGAAAATAAAATTTCTTTAAAAAGACAATAAAATATTATATATATATATATATATATATATATGAATAAAAATATTTGCTTAATTATTTGTTTTATAATAGGTGTCCTTGTATTTATGATGATACAAGGATATTGTTCTTGTGATATAGAAGAAGGATATTGTTGTGAATCAGGGCCACCATCATGTCCATCAACTCCAAATGCTACATATATTGGGAATTCTACCAGATTTGCAGGCTGGCCGGATGCGCCTGAGAAAAACAAACCGGCTGCTGGAACAATATGTACTGTTTGGGATCCTTGTTTTAAGGTAAAAACTACAGATGTTTGTGGTAAGTATTATTACAGTTATACAGACTCGAATGGTAATACAAAAACTAATCTGTGCGGTAATCCTTCCGGTCTCCCCCTTGGTCACGACCTTTTTCGCCTTGTCCGCGGCATCCTTGACGGCTCCCGCAGCCTGGATACTGAAAGTGGATGTCAAAAGGATAATACATTATGTACCGGATATACTGCGGGAGGTAAATGTAATCCTTCATGACCCGCGCCAGCACCACCAGCACCACCAGCACCAGCATCCCCCACCTTGTAAACAATTTCTGGATAATCATTGTCGTGCGGCACAAGGTACAGAAGAATATTTTAAAAAGGATAAACCAAGTACCAGAACTGGAACTAAAGAACAACAAGGTTGTTATATAGA
>Ga0209533_1004519_pt1 | contig 12025 bp, 10 predicted proteins | sample COG_04_FD_184748 | JGI IMG/M metagenome (GOLD analysis project Ga0209533, IMG submission 184748) | Pelagic Microbial community sample from North Sea - COGITO 998_met_04 (SPAdes) (version 2) | ecosystem: Environmental > Aquatic > Marine > Neritic zone/Coastal water | place: Helgoland, sampling... | reverse complement strand
CCACGCTTTGGCATCTTCTTTAAGGGTGAATGTCTTAGATATTGGCTTCTTCAGGTCAACGCGCCTTATTTGTGCCATGTGTCTGATAACACCTTTTGACGTCTTTTTCTTTGTAAATGTTGCCATGCTAAACTCGCCCTATAAGTTGACTGTTTCTACAACAGTTTATTTATGTTTTTTATCTCAAAATTGCAACCTGAGTCACATCTTGAAAGGGCAGTGTACCGTTTTACCCCGATCTGTAAAGGCAAGGACATGGAGCAGCATGGAGTTAAGTGCTTGAAAACAAAGAGAATTATTTCGGTTGCGCCGATGATGGCTTGTACAATACCCCTTATAAATCAATGACTTACAAGCTAAATAGCAAATAAGTCACATTTTTTTAAATAGGGCTAAATAATTTACCAAATTCTTTAGCTTTTTCTGCCCTTTCCACCGCTTCTGGGTCATCCTCGTCGTACAAAAGAGGCTTCACCACAGGGTCAACAAGGTTGCTCACCGGACTCACTATAGAAGGTGCAGTGAATCTGCTAAGACCCTCGTTGGCAGGATCGTACTGCAACCGAATCAGATTAACAGGGTTCAAGTAGTCGAGGGTTTCTGCGCCAGTTTCAATCACCCCTTGTACAGCGTTGCCAAACGAAGGGAGCATTGTTGAAAGCGTGTGATCCCGCAAAGCCTTTGAGGCTCTTGGCGCGTGTTTGCGCTCACGGGGACTCATCGTATTTCTGGCATCCCGCTCCGCGTAGATCGCATCGTAGTTCTTTTCGCCTGTGTCCGGTTCGGCTGCGGCGGCTGATCCAGCAAAACCGGCGGTTATTGTGCCTGCTGCTATTTCTGCCTTGTACTTCTCTACTCCATCGAGCCATTTCTGGTCAGCAACTTCATACCCATCTTTCCGTATGTTCATCGCCACAATTGCCTGGTCGTGAGTCATTAGCTTCCCAGACCGAGTTTTCGTGTTCCTGTACCTTTTATAGCTTTCGGGAAAGAAAACCTCAAAAGGCAGAGATTGCTCAAGACCGCCGTTATCGTCACCAGGCATTCTATGTGAGTAGCTGTCGTGGTAATCGATTGGCTCGATACCCTTCGATGCGTCCACATTGTATGTGCTGATGCCTGAGTCCCCATAATTTGCTCCTGCAAGTTCAGGGTCTTCGACTGCTTTGACCATCTCTTCGTAGCTAGGGAACCCTCGATCTCGATAGTGCGCTTTTTTCATAGTCGTTGTTAAGACTGTTCTCAGAGCGCCATGCTGGGGGTAGCCGTCTTTACCCATAATCTGGCTCATAGCTTCTGGGTGATCGAGTCCGACCCAATCTTTCATCGGATATGAAACAACTGTTGTCCCGTCTTTTTTCTTAGTGGTCTTTTTAAACGCTCTCACTTCTTCATCAAACTTTTTGACATCTGCAAGGTCTAGCTTTTGAAGTGCAGGTATTTGCTGAAACATCCCCTGTGCAATTGGCGTACTGAAATTGACAGAGTCCTCGCCCATAGCGTTATAAACACCAACGACATCGTTTTGAGTGGCTTCCGCAGCGTCCACTAATTTAGCGTGTTGGCCTTGAGCAATACCTTCTGCCGATGCCCACCCGCCGTTTTGACGGGTAAACTTCTTACCGGCCTGAACGTCAACGTCTACTTTTTGACCACCGACCTGCGTCAAGTGTCCAAGGTCACTTCTGTCTCCGCGAACAGGCGCTATTGTTTTACCCTGCAAATCTTCTGGCGTTATTATTTTTCTTGGTGGTAGTTCAGTTGGGTTAAAGATCGTCTCAAAACCGTTTGCGTAGGCTTTTCGCTCTCTGTCAGCAAAAGCCTCATTTTCTTTCATCAGCTTGTTGTACTTATTAGTTGCGAGTTTTATCGCTCTTGGATTGTTGATCGAATCAGCCTTTAACATGCCCAGGTCTATTATTCGCTGACCAATGTGGATCGCGTTTGCAACTGGGCCAGCTTCTGCATCCTGGGGAGCCAAGGCTGAAGCGGTAAACACAGCACCCAACGCAGTAGTACCCACGCTGGCTAACAGGTTGTCGCTTTCACCATCATTAAACTGAGCATATTTCGACCGCACGTTTGAAGGGTCTAATGATATGTACGAATTAGGGTCTTGTTGGTATTTCGGGTTATCAAAGACCCCGTTTAGTTCGGTCATTAACGCATCACGTTTTTTCGTTTCCGCAGAGGTTGTGAAGTCTAAAGGGTTATAACTGATGTAATTTTCTATTTGCTCTTGGGTAGCGTTCATGGGGGGTGCTTCTTTTTTCGGCATACGCGCCCGAACACCATCGTCAATAGCTTTTACTTGCTCTCGTAACTCTGCCGACCTTGCATCACCCGCTTTTGTTATGCCCGCACCTGATCCGTAGTTATTTTCAACTTCGTTCAGATATTTTATAGAGTTGTAGCCCTTGCCTTTAATTATGTTTCTGGCTTCATCTAGCATCATCCTGTTCTCAGGACTTTGAAGAAAATCTTCTCCCATCTCTGCATACAACTGATCTATTTCTTCAAGAATGTTGTTGATCAGGAATTGATCATCATCGCTATTAAACGCTTTGTTATGACGTAGACCCTCAAAAACTTGATTGCTGTTACTCCAATCTCCAACGTCTGACATCTCTAGCGATTTGCCTAAACGCGCTTTTACAGGAATTATGTTTGCGCCTTCTCTAAAATTATCTCCTGAGTAGCGGCTTCCAGAACCTCGCGTGTCTTTCAAACGGTTGTTAGCTTGCTGATCTGTGCCTAAGTGAATACCCAAATCCACTTTGTCAGGGTCAACAGAATCAAAATCCGAGTGCGTCCCGTGATACAAATCTTCCGTGTACCCTTGATCCTGCGCCCTCTCCATACGGCGGGCCACGCTATTCTTTAAACTACCAGCGACGATATCAAATACAGATTTAGCCCCCATTAATTACTCCGCTAATGTTGTAGGTTTTTGACTTTCTGGTCTTGTCATATCTGTAAGAACTGCGTTTTGCTGCGCCTGTTTTTCTAGGCGCTGTCTCTCGTAATCGTTAATGTCAGCTTCAGCCGCATCTATTGCCTGATACTGTTCTGGCTGCTCTTGTGACTGCGCCAGCGGTAACGCTGCCCCTGGAGGCGTTAACGAGCTAAGAGAAGGCATCGCGTCAAACACTTGAGTGCCTCCGCGAAGCTGACCAGCTACTGGATTAGATATGCCAGCCTGTGACATAACACTTTGCATACCACCCGTAGCGTCTTGATAATTACTAGGGCGAGTCTCTTTAAATTCGTTATGTTTAGCTAAAAGATATTTGGATTCCTTGTCAGGATCGTCCATACCAAAAAGAGGCTTGGTAAGTACGTTGTTGGCAAGTTTATCAGCGGCACCTGTTATTAACTTTAATAAATCACTCATTCTTCTAGCACCCCATTCCCTTCATTTTTACTGAAGTCACCGAAACCATCTGACCAAGCATCAAACACATTTTGAAAACCGTTGTTTATGGCAATTCTTTTACCCGCAGCTTTCCACTTTTTAACAGCGACCTTTGACGCATCAACGGGGGCGTTACGCAGCCAACCTGTGAAAGCATCTGACTGGATACCCTTAGATGCCATATACTGAGTGAACACATAAAGTGAGCCAGCAATTGCAGGAACAACGTCACCTGACGCTAGAGACGCTACGGCTGTACCAGCACCGGCGAGAGCCTCCCCTGCTTGTAGCTGAGTGCCAGAGTTGGAGTTGTTTACCATGCGCTCTACATCGCGGGTACTTTCCGCAAACGTCCTCATGTCAGCCAAAATAATCCTAGAGTCTTGATTAAGAAATATCTCTTGAGCCTCATCTGACATCTTTGATGATTGAGTCAACACCCGTGACGGAGACAACTGGTCACCAGCGGCGTTTTGGTTACGGCTAGTTGCTTGGCCTATGTCATCAAACATGCTTGACGCAACAGCGTTAAAATCGCCTTCTTCTAAAACACCTGAGTCCCTCAAATCTGCTGCGGTTTGCGGTTTGTTCATCAGGCCGCTAACTCTTTTGGTCGCCTCTGCGGGGTCAACCCAGCTTCCATTATTCATCATCAGAGGTTCGACAAACTTCTCTTGAACATCCATACCTGCTTTATAATGGTCGTTAAACTTTCGGGCCACATCACCGATAGCGCCGCCCATAGAATCTGCCGCTGCAAACTTATCTTTTGTCATAGCCTTGTAGATTTGTTTCAACTCGCCTTGAGTAACATCGCCAATAGACTCATTGTTTTTTAGCATCCCACCAATGCGAGTACGCAATGCACTCAACGCTTCATACGAAAGCTGACCGTTCTGAGCCTCAAACGCGCCAGACAAAGCCTGGGGATACGAATTTTGTATTAGCTTTTGGAAAGCTGGATCATTTTTAAATGCATCTGCGTACTGCTTTAGAAGGGTCACAGTTTCATCCGCGCTGACCATTGTCCCTGGTGGGATCATCTCAGCCAGTTCATCCGACAATGTTTGCGATGTGTCAATAAACTGTTTTTGGTAGCTTTGACCTCTTTGAATTAAATCCATACCAGCACTTGTTGGTGTTTGCTTACCACCAAGCGAAGTCTGAAAGTCATCAACCATACGACCAAAACCATCAAGCATCTCGTCGTAACGCTTCTGCCAAGCATCAACAGTAACCATAGACTTTTGCTGCACAGCGTCGAGGATACCGATCATCTTATTACCCACCACTCCCGCTGTAGGTGCAATATCGTACTTATTTAAAACATCTTGTATTCTATCGTTAGTAGACGACAAAAAATCGCGCACTGGTGGAGATATTTTACTACCAACTTTCTTCAGTGCTTCTGGGATAGGTAACGAGTTCCAAACGAAATCAACGGTTGAGTCATACATCCGATCTCCAAAATCTCTGGAGTCAGTGCCGCCAAGCGCACCGCGCACTGCCATATCGTAACCTTCACCAGCCAGTGTCGCTCCAAGTCCAGCCGCTGGGAACACACCTGGCCCACTGACTGATGCCGGTAATGTCGCTAATGCGCCACCAGCAACCTCTGGGATAAAACCAAAGTTCTCAGCGAGGTCACCTGTTATTGTGTCCATCCGCAGAAAACCTTCAGGGTTATATATAGTGGGCCTTCCCTCTTCACGATCAAAGTATGCGTAGTTGTCATCACCTACAGGCATTGCTTCTGGATAGTGCTTCCTGAGATTCGTAAGTTTATCACCTTCATCCGAAGCACCGACCAACATGCGAGTGGTCATCGGCGCACCCTTGTCACTCAGACTGTCGCGGGGTGTGTTTGCGGGGTTGTAGTCCGATGACATGCGCCTCGCTTTTTCAGCGTAAGCAGCAGCCAGTTCGTGATTGTTGTTAGACGCAGCGGCATCCATTGAGGATAAAAGTTGTTTTAGGTTGTCCATTATTGATTCGCCTCCAACCGCTTTATGCGTTCTTCTAAACTGAAATCATCTAGCTGCGTGAAATCAAAAGTTCCGGCCTGTCCACCAGAAACATCTGTTGGCACAGCGAGTCCAGGGGTTGGTCTTCTAATCAATGGAGGCGCTTCGTTTATAACTTGTGGATATCGCGGATCTTCCGAACCAAACTCTGGTATTTCTAAACTTTTCCCAAGGAAGTTGTTGACCATTCCCTCATCACCATAGCCCAACATATCCATATTACTAATCGCGTCTTTACGGTATCGCTTGTATGACTTTGCATAGGTTTGCATTATCTCAGTCGCGTACTTTTTCATTTGCTCACGAACTGGTGGAGGTAGAATTGCTCCCTCCGCATACTGACTTTGAAGATTTTTCATTTTATCCCAAATGCCTCCTGCGTTCGCTGCGACTTGGAACTCGCTGTCTCTAACCACAGATCGAGGATCAAGAGATTTCATAAAACTAAAGATTGCGGCAACGTCACCCACACCGCCAAAATCCCCAGATAGAGCAGTCATCATTCGACTATAATTCCCATAAGCCTCTGCGGTTCCTTCAGCCAACTTTTTAAAATTAGTGCCGTAACCTTCAAACTTTGAAAACAAAGCACTTGAAATAATTCTGTTAGACCCATCGTTGATCGGGAAAGCCTTTTGCTGTTGAACGTCAAACATGTTTTGCAATTGGCTCTGCGACTCAGGTGTCCTATCGTTGTACATATCAAGAAGATTGTTAGCTAATGCAAACTCTCTTAACGATTTCTGCTCTGGGCTTTGTGGTTGATTCATATCAAAGGCTTGTTTTCGACGGGTCATTGAGTTGCTATACATTGTCTCCGCTCGTCCAAGTCTAGCGTCACGGGCGTTAACTAGCTTCTGGTACATACCAACCCTAAGAGCGTCAGCCTCCTTCATAGCGGTTTTATAACCTGCGTCCAAACGTGCGGAGGGGTCATATTTACTGGTGTCTTCACCACTAAGCCAAAAGAGCGGCGACATAAACAGGCGGCCAGCATCTGCAAGAGTATCGCCAATTCTAAAAAGAGGGCTTTCTTTTTTTCTCAGATACTCTGCTTCAACCCTCGCAGCTTCTCTGTCAGCCTTCTCAGTGTAATGTTCAACTAACGATCTGCTTGGAGTTACCATTTCGTTTGGGTTGGTGGGATGCTGTTGAAAGCCTGCACCGCTTAAAAACGGTGCGCTATCCTCGTTACTGTTTATCGCAGGCAGATTATCAATTTCGCCAGAGACAAAATTTAACGGGTTGCCGTTTTCATCATAATCGCCGTAGGTGTCCAACATTCCTTGCGTGGTGCTACGACCAAAAAGCGAGTCAAAATATGGATTAGCCATTTTTATATTTACCTGAAATTTTTAACATTAACCGAAAGACATGCCAATAGAACTGCTGCTGCCTTTGCTGCTTGCTGTTGCAGTGCTGAGATTATTAGGCGCACCCACAACGCTGTTGTAGAAATTCAGGGAGTTGTATGGAGCCATGCCCTGTTGGTACTGATTACCAAGCAGTTGCTGATCGTATGCGCGTTGCTGATCACCAGCGCCCGCCGCCATGCCGATGCCTGTGTTCATCATTCCTTGACCCGCCTGCATGTTACTCACGCCCTGCGCTCCAAGGTTCTGAGCCATACCGGCACCGAACTGTTGGTTCTGCAAGTTGGTGTTGAAAGCATTTGCACCAACACCTGTACCGAACTGCCGCGCTGAGTTGTATGCGCCTTGATTTCCCATAGCCGCCTGCTGGCTTCGACCAAGGTTGCCTTGTAACTGTGAGGCACCGATATTGTACCCCTGGCTCTGCGCTGAATTTTGAGCGCCTGCATTAAACTGGTTAGTACCTTGAGAAAGCTGCGCGTTTTGTGTGGCCCTACCGGCCTCAATACCAAGACCTTGATTGTAAGCGTTGCCTCTAATAGAAGCTGAAGCGTCAGCAATTCTGTCTGCCGCCCTCTGTCCCGCACCGAAGTCCAGTTTTTGCTTCATCGAAGAACCCATGTTGCCGCCACCGATAGCCGCAGATGCGTTGCCAGTCAGTTCGTTTTCCCGAAGGTTACGAGTGATGTCTCTGCTTACGGCGTCAACCTGCCCATCAATAACAGAGTTATTCATGTAGCTGTTAAGGTTGCCGGTGTTGATTCCCTGGTTCTGCGCCATGCCGCTTTGAGCAGCCATGCCACCCATTCGCCCAGCCATATTATAATCAGCGCCGCCGCCCTGGGCAGCGTTCACATTCATCGTGCCGCCCGCGTACTGGTTACCAGTTCCCAACGCCGTCCCAATGCCTTGGCCCGCGTTACCGCCCATTGCCTGACCCGCGTAATTCATCGCAGCACCAGAGCCTTGGGTCAGACCGCTGCCTTGCGCCATCAAATTAGCGCCAGCGCCCGCCTGCATTTGGCCGCCTTGGTTTGCCATGCCCATTGCATTTAGTTGCGTTTGGTTTAGACCAGCAACGCCCTCAACGGGCATACCGCCTTGGTTGTTTAGCGCCCGTGCCTGGTTCCGTATATCGGCTAAGTACGGAGCCTGTGCGCGATCAACATATGTGTTCGCGCTGCTATTAGATGAACTTTTGCTTTTTGAACCTGAAAAACCAAACATGATAATTGTTTCCTATGCTATTTTTACCCAACCGCCGGTGTCGTAGTAATAAAGACCACGGCCATTGTTTGGATTCCAAGATGTGCCATCTGCAAATACGATTTGCCCAATCTGCGGCTTCGTAGGTGCGGCTGTTAAAACGGGTAAGGTGGTTGTTTGCGATGAAGTTGTGAAAGCATTTGAGACTCGTATGAGTTCGTTGCTAATCCATGTTCGCAAATCCGGTACGGTTGTCGCCTGTGAGTTTGTTGGTATAAAACTCATCGACTAGCAACCTCATTAATATCGATATCGAGACCAGTCACGCGCCAGTAGTCCGATGCACTTTGGCTTTCTATTCTCAGAGCAAAATAGCGGCCAGACGCCCTAACATCTATCTTATGGTCTGCCTCAATATTATACTGCGTTGTGGACTGCCAGGCGACACCATCCTGTGGTGAATTAGAAACACCAACGGATATGTTGACAAATCCCTGGCCCTCTATCTGCGGCATAATGCCGTTGATCTGTTTAATGTTATTCGTGGCTTTTTGGATTACAGAGTCTAAATCTATTTTTGTAGCCTCTACAAAAGAGCTAACCGCATTGCCTGCTGCCCCGTGAGTTTTGTTCAACTCAAAAATTCGTGACGCCTGATAGCCAGCCCCAAAGATCGTAAGGCTGCTTGCCTCAGTGGTCAGAGATGAGTTAGACCAAAAGTCAGAGGACTGACCCCAGGTTCCAACTGCATCATCCCAGCCGCCTTCGGGGTTAAGTGCCTCCGATACCGCCAAGGCTCGTAGATTAGGTAGGTCGATAAAAGTGAATGCGTCCTGCGCCCAGTTGTAAACAAGTGCGCGGTTAGCTGTCTGACTATCTGCCGCATCTGAATCTGCGTAACAAATCATCACTTCCGATCTGTCGTTAATAGTCTGGCAATAAACGCTGCGAGTGTCTGCGATATCGTTGAAGAAAGTTTGACGAACCCGCTTGTCTACAATTGATCTTTTCTGGTTGCCGTCGTGGATGTATACGTCATTGTGTCCAACCACCAGGTGTTTGTTGAAGAAAGACGCTACCGCACCTCTGTTAATGATTCCGTCATCTGCAAACACTTCTCGGAAACTAAACACAAAAGGTGCGCCGACAAAGTCCATAGCAAAAACGCCACGCTCTGCGTAAATGATCTGCGTGTTGTTCAACGTCAGTTGATCGACAAGTTCACCATTGTTACCGGACAGTACATTCTCTCCGGCTAGGTTAGTTGTAGATGCGATGTTGTAATCAGTAGGCACAGATGTTGGGTCATACGCATCTGACCATCTGACGGTGTACGGGTACTTGTTAGAACCCTGCTCGTAGCCAGCCATAATCAAGAAAGACTTGTATGGTTTCATATTGCTGGTTATCACGCCAGAGGGCCACGCGGGGAGGTCGGCAAACCTAGTGCCGTTTGGCAACATGTACTGCGGGGCTTGTGCGCCGTTGTTAAACATCACCGCAACACCAAGCTGCTCAGACTGCCAGCGAGGGGAGTTACTGTAGTTTGTTGAGTCTGATGTCTTCGTGACATTTGTCATGGTGCTACCATCAAAGCGGTAAAGCTTTTGCAGCGAGCCTATGACCAGGGTGTTGCTGCCTGCGTAAAGCCAACCCTGAACATGCGTAGGCGCAACAGGTGTTGTGGTTTTTTCGGAATGCCCCAGGGATTTGCCTAACCGTCCTTCGTGAAAAGACACGTTATTACCGGACGGAAACTGTGTAAGTTCCAAATCGTATGGGTCTTGGTCGGTCACTAAACCGCCAGAACCTATCTGCCTTAGAGGGATATATGCCATTACTTGTTATGCACCACTACGTTATCGACAACATATGTGTCGTTACCAGTTATGTCTGGGGTGTCGTTGCCAGACACGTTTAGGTTGTATACCTGTACGTCCATAATCTCTGCGGTAATGCTCGTAACCTCATCCGCATATTCAACGCCCTGCGCGTTAACGCGGGTCAAGCTGTCGCCAACGGCCAACTGAGTAATCGTCATTTCGGGGTGGATAGCCATTGCAGATTCTGGGCTTATAGCTTTCCAGCCTTCAGATGTTTTAATCGGATGAGATTCTGTGGTCTGTAAGCCATTGATGTTGAAAATCATTCTTTCCGTTTGATCTTGAACCCGTAGCTGCACGACCTCGTTAATCACACCGCTATCGCCAATTACCATGTCGCCCGCATCGATATCAGCTATGCGCTTTGAGGTGAGGTCTTCAAGCATGACCATGCTGTCAGCGAGGAAACAACCGCTGGAACCGCTTACACTGTCAAAGTGGTCGATAGTTACGGTATCGATGACTGAATTATCAGACCCATCTCTTATTGTCGCTGTGACATCGATTCCCGTACCGCTCTGCGCTATCCAGCCGTAAAAACGGATTACGTTACCCGCGAAAACATTTATTGTTTTTTGAGTTCCAAAACTTGAACCTTGATACCCCCATTTATGTGGACTAGTCCCCGACCCAGGCCAGTTTGAGGAAGATGAGAGTTTCACATCCATTGCCGCAAAGTTGAACTGTCCTGACGAAGAGCCAGAAATCGTTACCTTCAACGTGGCATCTTGGGTCATCGTCACACCGTTAGTTAGGTTCGCACCCTCTTCTGACGTTGAAATTCCGCTTGTGTCGTTCCACCCAGTTTCAGGATCAATCAATGATCTAACCCAAACCTGAGTACCGCCAACCCACACAGAGTTGATCTCCGTGCTACCGATTCTTATGTCATTAATTTGGGTGCCGCCAATGAATATCGGCATATTAAGTCCTGAAATATATGGTGTTTGTGGTTGAGCCAGTGGCTGATTGAGAGATGCTGTACCCGTCTACCGATCCCGCCGCGCAGCCAGCGGCTGCCGCCAGGATTGTTGCGTTGCTAGGGTTAACCTGTGCGCCAGCGGCAATACCGCTAAGTTTAGAATTTAACGCGCTGGTAAAATTGATCTGCGTTAGTCCACCGTTGCCAACACTATAAGTTGTGTTGACGAACTGTGCGTTAGCAGGCACATCGGTCAACACCCGACTGTTATCTACTTTTCCGTTGAGTGCGCTCTGCATTCCAGTCACGTTGTCTATTGTGTGGTCGTGAGAGTTATTGGCGACTGTTGCCGTTATTGATGCGTTTGCATCTCCACGGATCGAGGCGCTGCCAGTCACATCCCCAGTAAGGGATATTGTTCTTGCAGTAGCCCAGCGACTAGCGGTTGATGCATTACCCGATAGTGCTGCGGTTACCGTCCCTGCTGAGAAGTTTCCTGAAGCGTCACGGGCCACAATTTTACTGGCGGTGTTTGCGCTTGTAGCGTCTGTGGTTGCAGTGACAGCGCCATCAATTGCAGTGTGAGTAGCTGTAAGTGCGCCATCTATGTTTGGAAATGTTGCTCGTATTGTACTTTTGAGCAAACGGATATGATTATCTCCATCCCCCACGTTATCGCTCGACGTTGGATTGGTTACCACCAGACCGCTTATGTATGTAGATGATTCAAGTGCCATGTTACTTTTTCCTCAAAATTATTTATCGCGCTGAACGCCTTTGACCTTTTCTGCGGAGCGCATCGCGCCAAGCCCAAGCATACCCATCAGTACACTTGTTAAAAGGGAGCTATCGACAGCGGGGACGGTGAACCAGATACCAAGTATTGGCGCAAGGATCGTGGCATAGACTAAAGCAAAACAGCATGACCAGCCGACTGCCGGTCGCCATCCAGAAACGAAAAGGCTCTTATGCGCCGCCTCTACCTTGTTAACTTCTAGCTGCGCCAAGCTGGCTTCGTGAGCCTGTTTCGATGCGAGTGTCGATATTTCGTGAGCCAAGGCCGCAGCCTTGTCTTTATCTTTAATTACTTTTCCTAATAGCCCCGTCACTGGGCCAATTAAAGAATTTAAAATGCTCATTCAGACTTACCTAACAACTTCTGTACGCTGTCGCTTTCATAAATTCTTATCGCCATCCAGATA
>Ga0209533_1004518_pt1 | contig 12029 bp, 11 predicted proteins | sample COG_04_FD_184748 | JGI IMG/M metagenome (GOLD analysis project Ga0209533, IMG submission 184748) | Pelagic Microbial community sample from North Sea - COGITO 998_met_04 (SPAdes) (version 2) | ecosystem: Environmental > Aquatic > Marine > Neritic zone/Coastal water | place: Helgoland, sampling... | reverse complement strand
AGCACCGCCCTGTCATGATCCACCGCGCGCCCTTCGGCTCAATGGAGCGCTTCGTAGGCGTTCTCATCGAACACTTCGGCGGCAACTTCCCGACATGGCTCGCTCCAGAACAGGTGCGTATTCTGCCCATGAATGACGATCTCGTGCCACAAGCGCGCGAAATCGAAAAGCTTCTCAAAGCCGCAAAGATTCGCGTCACGGTCGATGCCGTAGCCGACAAGCTTGGAGCCAAGATCCGCAAGACACACCTAGACCGTGTGCCAAACTTCCTAGTCCTTGGTCGCCAAGAAGCCGAGCAAGGTATGGTGAAAGTCAACTCACGAGTAAATCCAGCCCTTGAAGGCGTGAAGCCAGCAAGCGAGTTCCTCACCGAGCTCCTCGCCGACATCGCCAACAAGACACTTCCCGTCGCTCGCGACTAACCGCTTGGAACTTGCCTAATCAATGCCAAGGTATTGGTTAGCACACAATGAAAACCCATTTTTCACTTTTAGCGTTTTGCCTCTTAACATGCATTACAGGCTGTAAACCTACAGTAATTCATGTTGAACCAGAGAGTCGTTCTGAACCTGAAACGAAAACTGAGATTCCACCAGCTGTAGCCGAGAGTGCCACTGAACAACCTGAGCTAAAAGAGGCCACGGCACTACCTGAGCTTGCCAGAAAAGAACCAGTTGAACCCGAAACAGCGAATCATGTAGTTTTAAATGAGCCTTGGAACAGCTATTTTAGGTCCACTCCACAAATCCTTATAGTCCCCAAACTTTCTAAGGGTATTGCAGATATTCTAAATCAGGAACAAGAGCTCATTCGATCTGTGCTCGATTCTGGTGGCGATACCAGTTCTAGCAGCGAATACATTGCGCTGGAAGATAAACTAGAAGAACTCAAAACAGTCATCCCTCAGTCAGAGACCGACTCAGGATACGTCCCGCGCAGCTCCAGACGCTATGGCACCTATTCTTATATCAGTGGGGATACCATATATACCAATCGGAGATACTACTATGGTTCCTATACGATCTTGAAGGAAAAGACCATGAGTAGCTCGCCTGAACTCACTCGCTCTGTAGAAGGAATTGCCCACAACGCAACTCTCGATGATTTAGACCAAAGGATCGATGCACTTCAGCGGATACTTCGACAGTGGAGCAGAAAGACGTCTGAAATGAGCCCCAACGGCACTTCTGGTATCATGAGAAGCGCCAATGAAGCTTACTTAGACGGCCTGCGCGAATTCACCCAAGAGTTTACTGGACTTCGCAGTGAACTTCGAAAAATCGAAAACAGGCAGCAAGCCATACTTAAAAATCGTGCAGTAATTTTAGCAGAGTGGAAATCTTTTGAAAATACGCGGCTCGCGCTACTCGACGAATACTTAACCGCAAATGCATCGGAAACGCTAAGCCCTTCGAGCGCTGGTATTTTCGAGATACCCGCACTAGAGAATCAAAAGCTCATTTATGCCTGTGTAATCGGAGCACGGACTCTATACTTCGAACTCACAAAACAAAACAATGACTTGCACCCGTTCGTTCTAGTCAATGTAGCACCAGTGCAATAAAATACGACAAGTTCCCAATTATGGACGAAGCAAACACTCCACTCTCTAGTGCAGAAAAAAAAGAGCTACGCGGCATCGCGCAGCGCTTGAAGCCGCACGTTCACATCGGCAAGAACGGCCTATCCGAGTCCGTGACCAAGGAAATTGAAATGGCGCTCACTAAGAACGGCTTAATTAAGATTCGTTTTGAAGGGGACAAAGCAGCAATGAAGCAATTCCAGGCAGACATCGCCAAAAGCAACCAATGCGAATACATTGGCGGCGTCGGTAAAGTCGGCATCTTCTACCGCGATATGCCGGAAGAAGCGTAAGAGAACGGATATGGTCGTCACTTGGCATAAGCACTGTAGGGGCGCGACTTGACGCGCCCGCCAGCCATGCCAATCACGTTTCGAAAACGGACGCGTCCAGTCGCGCCCCTACGATTCAGCGCTAGGCAGTCTGCTTGAGCTTAATGAAATTATCCCAGTCGGGGTCGTAATCCTGACCAATTAAGGAACTGATAAAGGGTCGCCACTTAGGACGCTCGGGTTTGCGAATGAGATGCATGTTCGCTTGATGAGGCAAACGATTTGCCTTGTGGGTATTACATTGGATACATGAGGTCACAATATTCTCCCAAGACGTGCGACCACCACGATCCCGTGGTATCACGTGATCCATGTTCAGTTGCGCTTCATCAAAATTATTGCCGCAATACTGGCACTTGTGGCTATCTCGCTCAAATAGAGATTCACGTGAAAACCTCACCTCTTGCACGGGCAGTTGACTGTAGTCGCGCAACAACACTATCTTCGGCACACGAATCCGCATACGCACCGTTTGAATAAAGGCCTCATCATCTGCGGGCTCGTTCTCCATCGAATGCGCGAGCCATTTCGTAGAATCCATTACTTGAAAGCTCTCATCGCCCGTATAGATCACTTGCGCATGGTCTTGTAATAAGAGGCTAAAGGTCCGCTGAACGCCGACGATGTTCACTGCTTGCCACAGTCGGTTCAGAACAAGGACGCGATATTTTAGACCAGTGCCCATCTGGAACACTACCAGATAGCAAAAGACTCCCACCTGTCAACACTACCTTCGGTTTGACAAGTTACGATTTGGTGCCCTTCTCTATGACATGTCAAAAAAAGGCGTTATACTTTTAAATCTCGGCTCGCCGGATTCAGCCGAAGTCAGCGACGTGCGGCGCTATTTGCGTGAGTTTCTAATGGACGGCCGTGTGCTCGATGCGCCCTATGCAATCCGTTGGTTTCTAGTCAACTGCCTGATCTTACCGACTCGCCCCAAGGAGTCGGCAGCGGCTTACGCGAGTATTTGGCGCGATGAGGGCTCACCCCTCATCCTCATTTCAGAAGGTCAACAAGCGAAACTTGCCGAACGACTCGACATCCCTGTCGAACTGGGCATGCGCTACGGCACACCGAGCACATCTGGAGCGATCGAAAGTCTTGTGAAGCAAGGCGTCGACGACCTCTTTATCGTGCCGATGTATCCGCACTACGCGATGTCTAGCTACGAAACAGCTGTCGTGCACACCATGGATGCCATACGCGAGCAAATGCCAGACATGAAAACGACTTTGCTGCAACCCTTCTACCAAGACCCTGCCTACATTGACGCATTGGTGGAACGTGCACGCCCATCACTCGAAAAAGGAGACTTTGATAAGCTGGTCTTTTCCTTCCACGGGATTCCCCAACGGCACTTGGTAAAAGGAGATCCCTCCCATAATCACTGTCTGACCACGCACGATTGCTGTAACACCTGTCACCCAGCACATGGCACCTGCTATCGTCACCAATGCGCAATGACTGTGGAGAAATTCGTCGCTGCCGCAGGCCTGCCGAAGGAGAAATACATGATGACCTTTCAATCGCGCTTAGGCCGCGACCCTTGGCTACAGCCATACACCGACAAGACACTTGAACAACTGGCCAAAGAAGGCACGACTCGTGTGAAAGTAATGTGCCCTGCGTTTACCGCAGACTGTTTAGAAACCTTAGAAGAAATCGCAGAAGAAGGGCGCGACAGCTTCCTAGAGGCAGGTGGCGAAGACTTTGAGCAAATCCCTTGCTTGAACGAACACGATAAATTCATCGATTTCCTTGAAGGCAAAGTTAACGCCTGGCTCGCGGGCGAACTTGAGCACGCGAAGGCAACCCCGCCCGCCTACGTTCAGCGCTAAAATTCCTAGCCTTCTAGCGTCAGGCAATTCAACATAGGTAATCTCATCACGTAGAACCTCATTACCGTATTATCATGTTAGATGCAATTGCCATGACTGACCGCACTGCTTTCGGGATCGGTGCGCTTGTTTACCTTGCAGCATTTGTGATCGGCTGCGTGCTCTTGATTCTCAAAAAGCCCTACCCTCGCGCGCTGATGTTTGCGCTCCTAACCGGAGGCTTCCTAATTCAAACGCTCGGTTTAAACCTACGCGGCGCGGATATCAAAGCATGCCCACTGGGCAACATTTTTGAAATCGCTCAATTCATTGCTTGGTCACTGGTGCTGCTTTATTTCATTATTGGCCCCGTCTTTCGACTCAGACTACTTGGACTCTTCACTGCCGGGCTAAGCACCCTACTCGCAGGTGGCAGCATGCTAGTTCCAGCATGGGATCGCCCCTATCCCGCGGGTATCTTTGGCGGAAATCCTTGGATTGAGCTACATGCGGCACTCGCAATTTTCAGCTATGGGGTGTTTGCGATTGTTGCCTTGGTCTCTGCCATGTTCTTGATTCAACAGCACGGCCTCAAAAAGAAGCAGTTTGGCGGCGTCTACCAATACCTGCCATCGATCCAACAGCTCGACCTAATCGCCAAACGCTTAATGATCACTGGTGTTACCGTGCTCACTGCCGCACTCATCTTTGGCGCGGTCTTCTGGGTCAATAACCCCGACCTTGTCCCGTTATTTAAGCTCGGAGTCACCTGTTTCATTTGGATCGGATATCTGATTGTCGTCGTGCTTCGTCTACAGAAAAAACTCGTCACCAAACGACATGCGATTGCTGCGATCGTTTTATTTGTGTTAGCAATCGCCTCTCTTTGGCCAGTTCAATCTGCACGGGGCTTAGATGAGGTGCCAAAAAACTCTCCGATACCTGCTAAAAGTAGTAAGTGAGCAAAGTGATTGTTTGAATGAGTGACGCACTACAGTCCCTGTTTGTCTTAGGCAGTTCGCACCACCAAGCGCCGCTCGAAGTTCGCGAGCGCTTCGCTCTAGGACACGAAGAAGCAAATAGCCTCCAACAAAAACTCTTCGCGCTTCCAAACATCCGCGAGTGCCTCATCGTCAATACCTGCAACCGATTGGAAATATATGGCTTAGCGACCTCTCCCGAGATTGAGACTGCAATTCGCGACTTACTCTGCGCAGAGCACCACATCAGCCGTCAGCTATTTGACCAGCACTCATTCTGGCATACCAATCTCGATGCACTTCAGCACGCACTTGAGGTCTCTACAGGCCTAGACTCCCAAATGGTCGGCGAAACCGACATTCTCGGCCAGATGAAGAGTGCCTATGCAAATGCAAAAGATGCGGGCTGCACATCCACTGTGCTCAATCGACTTTTCGAGAAAAGCTTCCAAGCTGCCAAGGCAGCGCGCTCTCAAACCGCGATCACACGTGGTCAAGTCAGCATCGGCAATGTCGCAGTCGATCTCGCTAGCCGAATCTTTGGTAAGCTCTCGAATAGTCGTGTCCTACTCTTAGGTAGTGGTGATGTGGCTGAGAAAACCGCTCAATCTCTCAAAAGTCGCGGGGTGGCCGATATTACTGTGAGCAGTCGCACCTTTGAGAATGCCCACAAGCTCGCACATGAGCTTGGAGGCGCAGCCATTGAGTTTAGCGACTACGAGCAACAATTGGCTCGCTTCGATATCATCATTTGCTCTACAGCGGCTCCTCAACCGATCTTGACTAAGGCGAATCTTGCGCCAGCGCTAAAGTCACGACCAGAGCGACCCTGCTTTCTCATCGACCTTGCGATGCCACGAGACATTAGCCCAGAAGCCGAAGAGCTCGACAACGTTTATCTCTACAACCTCGACGACCTCTCCGCGATCGCGAATGAGAATATAGAGCAACGGCGCGCCGAGATCGACAAGGCCCGCGACATCTTAAAGCGCCACGCGTGGACCCTTTGGCTGCAACTTCGCCGCCGAGAGCTGCAGGCACGAAAAAGCCCCCCGGCATAAACCGGAGGGCTTTGAATAAGATTTCTTTACGATCTAATCAGGCAAAAGCCAAATTAGAAGGAGAAGATAAGCTCTACAGCAGCGCTGAGAGCGTCAAACTCTTCATCACCGTCATAGATTTCACCGTCCGCGTAGCTGACTTCAGTTACTAGGAAAAGGTTGTCTGTGAATGCATAACCATGAGCAAGTGTATACTTGATAAGCTCAAAATCGTAACCACCGAAGATTCCGTCATCTTCGCCGTCGATGTAGCTAACACGTGCTGTGATAGATGCTGCATCGCTGTAAGCGAAGTTAGCCATAATAAGAGCGCTGAAGATTTCTGTTTCTCCGAATCCGAAGCCGTAGAAATCATTTACGTCGAAGTCTGACTCACCGTAGTTAACTTCACCAGCGAAAATCCATGCACCTGTTTCGAAAGTAACATAGGAATTCACGATGTAAGAATCACCGTTATCACCATCTTCAATAGCACCGCCAAGGAAGAAAGAGAGACCGTTGTCCATGTAGAGTGCACCAGCAACTTCAACACCGAAACCACCGTCATCACTGAAGTCATCATCGTTACCGCCTAGGCGATTGTCGTATGCATCAGTCACACCGCTATCTTGCAAAGAGATACCGAAGAATGTGCTGTCAGTCTCGTAAGTGTATTTAACACCTTGGTTATAACCAGGGAGAAGAACACCTAGATCGTAAGCGAATGAGTATTGGTAAAGACCAGTTGGCTCAAAAGCTTCGAAGCCAAGCATTGAAGCGTAGCGACCAGCTGTGATTGCACCACCGTTATCGAAGTGGTAGGTTGCAAATGCTTGCTCAACGATTGTGTCGCTGTCACCACCTTCGTATTGAAGATCGATTTGCGCAGTTACAGGATCAAAATCGAATAACCAGCTGATTTCAACTTGGTCGATTTGGAAGCTGTTTTCTGAAACGTCGTCTTTGTCGTATTCACCGTCAACGTGGTAGTAGGACATATCGATAAAGCCTTCGAAAGAAAGGAAGTCGTTGATAACGATCTCCGCAGTCGAAAAGCTAGAAGCTGCAAGGAATGCAGATGCGATAGCAATTTTGTTTTTCATAGTATTGTTTATTTATTTGTTTTGTTTGTTTTTCAGCAGCGATTGATGATCGAGCTAAAAGTAGATGCAGCATATGTTACGCCAGATAGCATAATGCTGATATAAATTTATTAATTATGGAAGGCGTTGACGAGCAGCTTCAGATTGCGATCCTGGCGTTGCAGCTGCAGGCTTAATATTAAAATTCGGCTTTTCAACAGAGACTACACGCCCCTTCTTGAAAGATATTTTACCACGCATACCAGTGCTGCTGTCGCGGAGACTGGTCTCATACCAATAAACTTTGTCTATACGAGGCTTGAGCGAATCTACTGAACGTGGTGGATAACCTAGTAATTCAATCACCTTCTCTTCAGTAACTCCGCGCTTAACGCCTTCCCATTGCTCTTCTTGAGTCCAACGAAGATTGCGCCATGCACTGCCAGCTAAAATATCAAAGGTAGCTTTATTGCCAAGAATACTAGAATCACTGCCACCCGAAGCGGCTACACTTGAAGCCAAGACTTTCACCTCTTTAGTTTCTTGCTCAGTATCTGCCAAGCGAGACTCTAACTCCAACAAGCGAGCTTCCAAACGAGCAATACGTTCAGCATCCGAACTCGAATCGGCGGCATGCAAATTCGTAAAAGTAGCCAAAGCGAGTGCTGCAGCAGCAAATACATTAATAAGATTAATACGCATATTCGGTTCACTTAAATGCTGATAATAGTTAGGAAAGCAAGTCTAAAATTTTGAACGCGGATGCAGCTGCCTAAATCTAAACCCAAAATTTGTATACAAACGCCACCACTGAGCTAACTTGGCGCAAAATTGTTCATTTTGCGTGTTATTTGCTGAAAATTGTCTAATTACATTTTAAATGCACGCACCCAACAAGATGAGCAAATCGAACCCTTCCATCATAATTGGCGCATTGTTCGCACTAATCGCAGTAATATTGGGTGCTTTTGGGGCGCATGCCCTAAAAGACTCGTTGATACACAACGACTCAACCGAAACCTGGAAAACCGCAGTCGATTACCAGATGTGGCATGCGCTCGCACTAATACTCTGTGGACTCGTCAGCACGGGGAAACGCCTTTCGCTAGTATGCGTCTGTTGCTTTACCGTCGGTATATTACTCTTTTCAGGATCCTTATATTGGCTGTCGCTGGACGGGCCAAGATGGCTTGGCCCAATCACTCCACTGGGTGGGATCAGCCTAATTACGGGCTGGGCCTGCTTAATCATAGAAGCACTCAGTAAGCGTTCAAATAAAGCGCATGAATGATTATCATAGAAAAGTAGTTTGATATTCACCAGCAAGCATGCGAGCTTGCCAAGATGAATTCACTCCAAGCACTTAAAGAACTCACTACTGTAGTTGCAGATACTGGCGACTTCGAAACACTGGCCGCTTACACGCCGCAAGATGCGACCACAAATCCTTCGCTGATACTCAAGGCACTCCAAAAGGAGGAATATGCGGTCGTTCTAGACGAAGCAATCGCTTCCACCGCAGACTCAGGCCTGAGCGGTGATGCACGAGTCGATCTCGTAGTGGATCACCTATTGGTAGGGTTTGGGCAAAAAATCTTAGAAATTGTCCCAGGCCGCGTATCCACTGAAGTCGACGCATGCCTATCCTTTGATGTCGAGGCAACCATTGCCAAAGCCCGAGAGCTCATTGCACTCTACGAGGCAAATGGCACATCTCGAGAGCGCATACTCATCAAGATGGCATCCACATGGGAGGGCATCCAAGCTGCTAAAACTCTAGAAAAAGAAGGTATCCGCTGCAATATGACCCTACTTTTCTCTCTTGCTCAGGCAGCTGCCTGCGCTGAAGCGGGAGCACAGCTCATTTCACCTTTTGTAGGGCGCATTCTAGATTGGTTCAAAGCGAATACCGACACCGAATATACTGCGGAGAACGATCCCGGAGTCGAAAGTGTCCAAGAAATTTACACTTATTACAAAAAATTTGGTTATAAAACTGAAGTCATGGGCGCGAGCTTCCGAAACATCGGTGAAATCCTTGGCCTTGCCGGTTGCGACCTCCTAACCATCAGCCCCAACCTTCTTGAAGAACTGCAAAACATGGATGCGCCCGTCCCACGGAAGCTTGACCCAAAGGCCGCGGCGAGCGCTGACATCGAGAAACTAGACGTTTCCGAAAAATCTTTCCGTTGGCTCATGAATGAAGATGCCATGGCAACCGAAAAGCTTTCCCAAGGAATACGGGTCTTCGGACAAGACATGTTGAAAGTTCGAGACATCGTTAAATCAAAACTAGCCTAGCGCCCCCGATCGCTACAACCACGGCTTACGTAGCCAGGACATTGTGTCCTAGTTCTCAAAAAGTCGGGTGTAGTTCACTCAAGCCACCTTCAGTCCATCGCCAAAATTCTGGTGATGGATTTTTTTGTATATAATGTGGCGAACGGTTGCCAAAACGCAGACCAGCCTCATGTGTAGTTACCATGATTTTCGAGCACACATCGACACGCCGTATCGAGTTTTCAGAAACTGACATGGCCGGACTGGTCCATTTCTCAAACTTCTTCCGCTACATGGAAACCGCTGAGCGTGATTTCTTTGAAGCAGCTGGCGTGGATCTCATTAATACGAAACCTGGCGAAGTTGTGGGTTGGCCCCGAGCACGCGCTGAATGCAAATTCTCCGCTCCGCTTCGATTCGGAGAAACCATTGATATACATCTTGCAGTTAAATCCATGAAAGATCGTTCAATTGACTATCAATTTCGTATTTTTAGACGGAACGCAGACGGAACCAGAACCCAAGCTGGCAAAGGACACATGACGACTATACTGACTGAGCTCACCACATCAGGTGACTTACGCTCCATCGAGCTGACTCAGCAGGTGCGCAGCAACATCTGCGAAGCTCCCAGATCTACACTAGCCCGCCCACAGAGCGTGTAAGCATACAGAAAAATGATTAAACAGCCACATGTGCTGGTCACTAATGACGACGGCATCGATTCACACTTTTTATATAAGCTTGTTCAAGCGCTCTCAGGGCAATTCAAGGTATCCGTTGCCGCTCCTACGTATGAACAGAGCTGGATAGGTCGCGCAGTCAGTAGGCATAAGGAGGTCTCGGTAGCAGTCGATTCGCGATTTGGTGCCGAAGTCGATGCCTGGTCCATCAACGGCACTCCAACTGACTGTGTAAATATTGCACTTGGAAACCTGCTGAACACTCGCCCCGACATCGTAGTATCTGGAATTAATATCGGCTACAATACCACCGAAACTCTGGTTTTGAGCTCTGGCACGATAGCTGGCGCAATCGAAGGAGCGCTTTGGGGCATACCCGCCATCGCGTTCAGCCAATGTGTGCCGAGGGAACTATTTGCTGCGGTCACTGAAAGCAAAGGCCGTATCGACTCGGACTTCAGCTCCACACTCGACTCGGCGGCGAACCACGCCAGCCGCATCTCTATCGAAACACTTAAATCGCCGCCCGCAAAGGGTGCCTTATTTAACATAAACTTTCCCGCGAACACTCAAACTGACACAATTATTAGAGACACTTACCCAGCAAAGATTCAACTAGGCAGTCTGTATCAAGAAGTGGCGCCCGGAAAATACCGCTTTCGCTTTACAGAGGGAATCATGCTCGACACTGATGAACGATCAGACCGCATGACACTCGACGCAGGCTTCATTAGTCGCAGTCTTCTTGATTTTTCTAGAGCAGGAAGGCCCTCCTCCTGACAAAAATCCAACATCTGCAGCGATTCCGCTGCGAATAATCCTTGCGTGCGCGAGCGCTGAAAAATATTCACCTCACATGAACAATTTCTCTAAGCAGAGATCCCACAACTACTTTCGCCAAATGAAGTGTGCTATTTTCGGCCTCGTCACACTCATTTTGGGCGCCTCCGCAACCATCGCACAAGACGCAAGCGACTTTTTTCGCGGAACATGGCAGATCGAGACGCCAAACGACGGTGCCCTAATTCTAATTTTAAAACGTGGCAGCCTTGCCTCTTACTTTTGGGGAGACAACACCGACCGCACCGTATACCAAGGGTCATGGTCTCAGACCGAAGACACCGCTACACTGATTTGGGGCGATGGCACTCAACACCGCATTGTTCGAGACGCACTAGGCTTCGGAATCTCATATATCGATAGTCAACAAAATATGGTTTACACAGTGCCCGCTCAGCAGGTGCCAAAAGAAATCCTCGGGCAATGGGCGAAACCGCCTAATGTAGACAATCGACTCGCTTCCGCTCAAGATAAGGCTAAAGGCTACTTTGCAACCTGGAAAGTCGGCAAGGACGGCGAAGAAAACTATCTCATCGTAGAACCAGACCGTTCCGCAGCTACTAATATCGGCGGTGAAAGAGGCTTACGCGGTTCGTGGGCGAAACAAGGTAGCGAGCTTCACATTGCATGGGATAACGGTGAATACTCGATACTCAGAGAGAACGAACGTTCCTACTCTTTCAAACAAGTTAAATCAGGTGTCGTCATTGAAGAGGACGAAACCGAATTTACATCGGCCGAACGCACACAAAACGAATCGGTGCCTTCAAGCTGGCTCTCTAGTTATCAAACCGAGCGCGAGCTTAATTCTGGAGGGATCGCATTTTCCAGCCGCAAAAACGCCCGAGCGTTCTACCGTGGCGCATGGCTGGTTCGCGTGAGTGACGACAAATTCGAGCGTGTCGAAATTGGTCGCTTCGGCGGCCTGTCTTCATCAGTCGACCGTAGCCTGCAAGGCTCATGGAGAATGCAAGGCCAAGATATTTTCATGCGTTGGGATAACGGTATGCGCCGTATTCTCAGCCCTGTTGGGGACGGCTTCGTTCTTTATGACTACAAACCAGGGCGCCCACTTGACGGCGTGCCGACACGTATCTTTGCGGCAGCACCTGAGGATCGGTCCAAATTCTCTGAGCACCTCAAAGGCCGCGAAGATGTCGCCCGCCAAATGCTAGAGCTCGCGGAAGCTGCAGGTATCGACACTCAAGAGCAAAAAGCTGGCTGGGGCCGCACATTTGCACGATGGGCATGGCCATTCGATGGCGAATCTGACGACGCATCCACTTCTGCGATCATCCAAGAAGGTTATGAAGAAACCAAGAGCACAGACCCTTGGTGGTGGCCATTCTGGAGCGAAGAGATGGATACAAACGCAATTACTCAGCCCACT
>Ga0209533_1004509_pt1 | contig 12036 bp, 11 predicted proteins | sample COG_04_FD_184748 | JGI IMG/M metagenome (GOLD analysis project Ga0209533, IMG submission 184748) | Pelagic Microbial community sample from North Sea - COGITO 998_met_04 (SPAdes) (version 2) | ecosystem: Environmental > Aquatic > Marine > Neritic zone/Coastal water | place: Helgoland, sampling... | reverse complement strand
AACAGACAGGAGGCAAACGTATGAAAAAATACAGAAGTAAGAAGCACAAGAAGTCTGTTAAAAAACACGTTCGTAAAAGTCGTCGCACAGTTCGCAGAAAAAGACGTGTTCATCGTGGTGGATATGGACACGGATTTGCTGAAGTTCAACCATCTGATATGAATGGTAATGCTACTTATACAAGTTACGCATCATTAGGTCAAAACAGTGATACCAATATGGAAGCATCCAAACAACATAATTTAACAGGAGGTATGAGAAAGAGAAAATCCCACGGAAAACGTAAGAGTCACAAGAGTCACAAGAGTCACAAGAGTAAGATGAGAAGACATTCAGGAAAAAAACGTCGCTCTCATAAACAAGGTCATAAGCAACGAGGTGGTTATAGTCAATACATGTCCAATGTGCCAAATAGCCATGGTTATTCACTAGGTGGTACTTTAAACGCCACTAATTCGGGTTTAGCTAGTCCTTCTCCATTTACTCCTTATAACCACTGTGATAAATAATTATGAATAATGATAAATAATCATGTATAATTACAACTTAATCAAACAGACACCCTTTAATGGTTCATCCTTTTTCTTTATTTTTCTAATACTTTCGGCACTTTTCAGCGGGTCATAAACAGTATGCCATACATTGTTCAAGTATGTGCTATTATCACACGAAATGATATTATATTTCTGTTTCATATAATATTGTCGTCTTTTCTGCCATTGTTTCTCAAATATATCGTGACTGTCAATAATATCTATTACCACAGGTGACGAATGTTTCACTCTTAATATTCGTCCTACTGATTGACATACGTCCGTTTTAGGCGACGCCATGATTAATGACGTGAGAGTCTTAATATCAAGACCCTCTGACGCCATGGCATAGGTAGCAATAATCACCTTTTTGCCTTCACTCACCTTTAAATCCGCCTCTTTCATACCACCAATATAATATCCTACTGTGGCGATATTACGATGTTCAATCGCCTTATATAAATAAGTAATAAGTGATTTATTGTGTGCTAGAATCATGATTTGTTGTTCAGGATTTTGCTGTAGCTCTGTTTCTAATACTTTCAATATGAATTCGGACCGATGGTTATAACTACATAGTTTGGAGATCATAGTGCTATACAATGGATTTCCCCTATAATCATATTTAATTTCATTAAACTCTTCATCGTCCACTTTGTAATTAATTGCCTTTACAATGACCTTATGTTCACTCGTATCCGTCTTTTCTTTGTGAATAATATCTCCCAAAAACATTTTAAACACCTTGGTCAATCCATCCTTTCTCTGCATAGTTCCTGATAATCCCAATGTATAATTAGTCATTGTTTTCATCATACACCGACTGAATACCTCTGCCCCTAAATGGTGGGTTTCATCATAAATAGATAGACCAAAACAATCAAACATATTTTCCGGATAATTTTTTTGTGAAAGTGATTGTAACATTCCAATAACAATGTCTTTATTTTCAATATCAATAATTTGTCCCTGTATTTTTCCGACACGCGCATCTGGTAAGAATTGTTCAATTCTCTCTATCCATTGATTCAATAGAAACGATTTATGAACAATCACAAGTGCTTTTTTTTTTAATTTGGCAATAATATAAAGAGCCATTACCGTCTTTCCTTTTCCAGGGTCTACGTCTAATAATCCACCACCACTTCCCTTTACGAATTGAATGTATTTATTTACAATATTATTTTGATATTCTCTCATCTCGCCGTGAAATGTTAGGTCAATGTCATCACCCATGGGTAGTTTGTTCTCTTTAAAATCACCGAAATTATCTGTACCAAAATATCTGGGAAGATAATACTTTTTAGGAGACTCTCTGTAAAGAATAAATGGTTCAGGTTGAACCGGTGATTTAGGAAGATATGGTTTAACAGTCAATCCTTCTCTGATAAATGTTTGCTCCTTACTGGTTAATTCTGATTTCAATAAAGTATATCCTTTTTTTCCTAGATAAGAATTGATATTGGAAGTATTATTGGTATTAGTATTAGTATTTGTAGTGATCATGTGTATTATATAGTAAATATATACGTGTTATGTTTATTCAATTTTAATAACAAATAATAATCATACTTAAACTTAAACATGTAAATGGAAAATAAAAAATATAATAATATGATATATGGAATCCTATCAACATTTTCTCAAAAAAGGTAATTCACACCATTTGGCTTTATTAGTCGCATTGATTTTATACAGTATTCTCAATATCCAAACTCCTGCTTTCTTAGCTAATTTAATTGATAATGTCTATGGCAATGTAGTTGTTATATTTGCCGCATTTTATTTGTTGGCTAAATGTCATCCTATTCTTGGTGTTATTGGTTTATTCGCAGCTTATGAATTAATCCGTCGTTCAAGTCATTCTACCGGTTCATTAGCTATTCAACGTTACTTGCCTACCGAGATGAAGAAAAGTGGTCACTTAAGTGCGTTTAACCAATTTCCAGTTACTTTAGAAGAAGAAGTTGTTAAACAAATGGCTCCTTTAGTAGAGAGTGCTGGTCCTAGTAATTTAGACTATAAACCAATGAGTGACGAGACATACAATGCTATGGATGTCCATGATTCTATTTCTATCGTTTAATTTTTATTGTGAACGAGTTGAAAACGTTAAATGTAAATAATCATAAATGAATTATGATTATTTATTAGTTACTATTTATTAGTTACTATTTATTAGTTACTATTTATTAGTTACTATTTATTAGTTACTATTTATTAGTTACTATTTATTAGTTACTATTTATTATTTGTGATTATTCTGGAACTACCTTGGTATTTACCTTGATTTTACGTAATAAATAATTACCACTCCACATTATACCATATGCTACCACTGCTACAAGTATAATATATCCAATAGATTCTAGTTGTTCCAAGGCGACAGAAGGGCCATCCATACTTGCTATAGCTCCTTCTTGAACCAATATTTCTCCAGTTGAATCTACCGGTTGACAATCTATGTAAATAGTATCGTCATTATTTTTAGAATTAGCACCTTTTTCATTATAAAAAACACTATTATTTTTTACATCTACTTTCACCGTTTTTATATTCTTCTTTATTTTGTCTAAAACACTTGACTTAATATTTAGGGCATCGTCAATATTATAGACTACGTACGAATAGGTTCCATTACATGGTTTGTATGGTAAAGTACCAGTATATGAATAGTATCCCTTTCTATCGGGTATAAAATTATCAAGAGAGAAATTTCCTACAGAAACAGTGGCCGATTCGTGTTTATTAGGAGTTCTTAAAGCAGATTCTTCCAATAATTTACCTAGTTGTTCGGAACCCTTGTCATTCTTTTCACCGCTAATAAATGGTACGGATACAATTAGATTTTTTCCAGGACCACCGTGTATAATCAATATTTCACCATCGGCCACAGTGTCGCGATAATAGGTATGTAAAGATGGTTGATATATTCTCACCTCATTAACTGTATAATTCTCATCATTGTATTTTACTGGATTTGTTTTTCCAGAGTAATTTAAGGATAAGTAATTTCCACTATTAGTGACATTGGGTGTATAAATACCATATTCATGATTATAATCACACTTTAGATGGCATGGTCCAGCGATTGTAGGCATAGATATATTTACTGGTGATGTGGCATTTGAACAATCAATTGTATTTATACCCATATTTAACTGAATTCCAGATGACTTTATACTTGGCATATTAATATAAGATTACAAAATAAATATGAAATAAATACTTTTCTTAAAGTAATATATATAATATATACATGAAACTTTCTAAAAACCGGTTAAATAAAATAAAGGCGAAAAAGAATGCCTCTAGGAAACAGTTTCATTTAAGAAAAAAAGAGAGTAAATATAATAAATCACAGAAAAAACACAGACGTAATACTCATCTCAAACAAAAAACATTGAAGATTTATGTAGGAGGTGGTTATGGTGATCAATTTATAAAACCAATTTGTATTGGAGATATGGTTAATAAATTAACTTCATGTGTAGTTGGTACATCAGACTACAATAATTTGCGACCTAAATTAGTTGCGGATTTGAAAGATCTAGAAGAAAAGAAAAAAAAATTATATGAAGCAGAGTATACATTGACTGGAAATACAACGTCACCAATAAAATATGGATCAGAAGTACTTATCACAGCTTATAATCTATCCAACATCGCTAGAGAGAACGGTGCGAAAGGTATAGAGAATTCTCAATTATATTTTAAGGTAACAAATTTTAAAACTGGCGAAAAAGTGTTTGATTTGACTCGTGTTATACCTAAGTTAGGTGAATATTATTCAACTAATAAAGACAATGATCCAAAACAAATAGAGAAACAAAAAGAAGAAATAAAAGAAAAAGTAGAAAATATAAATAAGGATTATGCTAATATACTAAAATATCCGCTATCTATTTATACAAGTGAAGATTATCAAAATATTATCAATTATATTGATCAAGAAGCATCTATAATAAAAAAAAATAAGGGTCAAACTAATGATGTATTTAACAAATCGCCAATTGGAACAATATATACAACAATTAAATCGGATTTGGAAAAAAAAATGAACGCTACTAAAAAAGAAGAAGAAGCTAAAAAAGCGGATGCTACTAAAAAAGAAGAAGAAGAAGCTAAAAAAGTGACTCTACCTACTTCAGCACCAGTAGCTGTTCCTCCTACACCATCAGCACCGGTTAATGGTGTCAATGATAATAGTAGCCAAAAAAGCAGTGATAGTATCAATAGCACTGATACTGGGTTAGGTGATACTCAACCTTCAGTGCTAGATGAGAAAGATGACGGTAGCGTCGCAAGTAGCGATAATATTAGTGATGCTACTACTGTAAACAGAAATATTAATGGTAATATTAATGGTAATATCACTGATGATCCTACCGCAAGAGATAGTATTAAAACTGATATTAGTGACATAACCGACGATGGTAATAGTGTTAAAGATAACGAGTCTATGAAATTATCTAGTGATATCCCTGAAAAGGTTCCAATCAGTCAACCACTAAAAGATGATAATTCTGAACAAAAACTCGCAAAAGATTTATCAAATTACTACAAAGACAAAAATAGTATGATGAATATTTCTATTCCTGAAATTAAACGGGGTAACGAAATAGAGGAACAAGTTGCCACAAATTGTGGTGTTCATGCCTTAAATAATTTATTCGGGACAAAATGGATTGTTTCCGAAAAGGATGACTCTTATGATAGTGAATCAAAACAAAATAGTATGAAGATTCAAGGACCTGAGTCGGTTTATGCTGATTTGGTAAATAAATGGAACAATACAAAAACCGGTGATAAACCATATGGTGACAGAAATATGTTTTCCATTTGTAAAATAGAAAGTATATTCGGCAAGGATAAAACGTCGGATCTTAATAAAATAGAAGGCGCAGATGTAAATGATACACAAAGAAAAGCCATAGAAGAAGATAAGGACAGAAAATGTGATCCAAATGGTAATTATTTAATAGCAGATATCATGATAGCATTGAATTTATCTGGTTACACTACAGAAGAAGTAAATGATCCTACTAATGTTAATTTACCTGAACTGATAATGAATACATTGAATCAGGATGAAAATAAAGATTCAATTGGTATGATACTAAATACTGGCAATGGTGGTCATTATATTGCTATTCGTCGCAACGATGGCACATCTGATAAAAAGTATAAAATAGTAGATTCTATTGGTAAAAACAATCTAGATTTTACTACTGTGGACGAAATGAAATCTTTTATTAATGGGGAAGCCGGTTCTGCTACAAACCCAAGCAGAAAGTACACTATAACTCGTGGGGGTATATTACATGTTAAAAAATTCACTGGAAAATCAATAATACAAGCAGGAACACCAAATATTGGTCAAAAAACTATATATGTAAGTAGTGATGGAAGATCATTACTTAATGTAGGTCGTTTTCTGGGTCAACCCTATTTGGAAGATATTACAAAATTATTATGCGAAAGTAACCCACCTATAAAGATGGATGATGTTAGATTAGAAACAGTCATGATGAAGAAATATAATGAATGGAGCAATGTTATAGAGAAAATGGACCCAAAAGAAAGAGCTGATGCCCGAATCAGTACGGAGCGACCAGAAAATAAAGAGTTAGCCAAAACATTCCAAGAGAATAATGTAATCTCAGTAACGCTAGAAGATATAGAAGGTTCTGATAACAAAGAACCGAAATATATAGAAATTTCTAGCCAACAATTAATTAGTATAGTTAATCAAGTTAGAGGTGTAACACCAAGTCGCATTGATAAACTAAAAGAAGGTGTAGGTAGCATTGGAAAAAGTGTAGGTCATGGATTATCGTCTACTTATAGTGGAATGAAGAGTATGGGTTCCTATTTAAAAGGCGTGGCTACTAGTTCTGGTTCAGCAGATAAGGATACCAATTCTTTAAACGATGAAGATAAAGGCAATATTATATTAAAAATAAACGAAACAGTTGATAATGGAATGAAACGAGTTAATATTGATATTCTTGTTCCTAGAGAAGGTTCTGATGTTATTGTTCGTGATTGGAGCAAAGATACTAGTATGGATGCGTTAGGAAACCTTAGTAGTCATGGAATCTCTATCAACAAATCTAATGACGAATCTAATGACGAATCTAATGACGACAATAGTGTTTCTACATCTGATGCGGTTGCTGATTCTGTTGCTGGTTCTGATGATAATACAATAAATACCATATCTACAAATGGTACTAGTGACAGCACTAATTCAAATGTAAACAAGTGAATGAACCTCAATATTCCAATAATGACCATAAATTACAAATTATAAAAATAAAATATAAAATTGATTACTTTTTATATTTTATATTTAAATAAAAAGTAATATAATATTAGTAAACTACATTGATGATACTTCAATTTATCATAAATATTTATACCTATATAACAACCTCTCTTTTCCCACAAAATGAACCAGATGAGGAAAAACATGTGCGTTTTGAGAAAAATAATGGTATAGTTGAACCTGTAGTAGAAATTGAACCAATGGATCGTTCATTAGACACTTACCTGAACAATCCAGATATTCAACAATTTGAACAACCATTTGTTCATCTAGATAAACAATTAGTTAAAAAACCAGTTAATTCTAGTCCCAGCAATAATAAATTATTGACAAAAACTCATAGTTGGTGCCCTAGTTCTTATTGTTGTCGGTATTGTTCAAAACATATTAGAGTCCCAGTTCATCTGTATTTAGACAATGTGTATTGCACGATTACTTGTAGAAATAAGCAATATGAATTAGATAGATCAAACCAAGTGAGACAAACTCACAGTTTTAGCGTGTAACATATATTTACAAAAATAAATGTATATACAAATAAAATTATTACATAAATGGTAAATATTGCATAGTAGCATTATCATACATGGTTACTTGAAATGTAGCATTTATACCATCAACGTAAACCGTATCTCCATTGGATATTTCATCACACCCGTATTCACTTGTACAACTTTTTGATTTAAATGAGACAGGCAATTTTACTTGATTATTGTTGTCACTCATTGTATAATATTGCCACTTATCTCTCCCTACATAACGTGGGCGTCCCATTAATGGTAGCAACATTTCAGGACCATTCATTCTTTTTAATAGTCCTACTTGTCTATAATTGGTGTCTACTGCTCGTGTATTTATATTAATTGGAATTCTTCCTCTCACATCTCCGCCATAATCATTTGTTACTATTATACGGTCATCTTTTAGGGGAGGTGTATATGGATTCAATAAAACATCATTTTGCGTATTTGTAAAAGAATGACTTGGTCTTGGCTTAGGAAATACGCCAAAAAATGGATTTGAAATTGAAGGCATATTTTGATAAGTATGTGCGTTCATACTCATATTGCGAGTAGAATTATTATTTGTACTTACAATTGAATCGCTTTGCTTAATGTACATGAAATAAATTATGACGAATAAAGCAATAATTACGTATATAAATGTGAAATTTTCAAAACATATTACTCCTGGAGGACATTTTGACATGATTACTATATATTATTACTTGAGAATAATATATAATTAGACTATTAGACTATTAGACAATTAGACAATTATAAACAATTACATTACTGACTTGAAAATTATTTGGCTTCACCACCAGTCAATTTAGAAAGCATACCACCAATATTGTCTAAACCACTCAAGTCTATCTTCTTCATAAAGCTTTCTGCTGTCTTTAAAAATGGTTCCATTCCTTCAATATTTTTCATTAATGCTTCTTGTTGCTTTAATAATTTACCAGTTTGACCGGTCAGACCTTCAATGCCTTCTTTTCCAACAGTTTTATTGAGTTGTGCAAAAGCATTTTGTAAATTATCGGCATGGCTAACAAAATTTTTCTTATTTTTTCCAGATGAAACCGATGTACTGCTTTCAACTGGTTTAACTTCATCATCGTCGTCTTCGTCCATCATATCACCAGAATTATCATCACCTATAGTAGCATCAACACTAGCATCAGTAGTAGCATCAGCATCAGCATCAGCACTAGCATTGTCCTTTGTATTTTTCTTATCTTTAGCATCCTTCCCTTTTTTGGAAGACATACCTTCTCTTACTCTAGGTCTGGTAGATGTAAAGAGTGATGTAGCAACAATAGAAACCATGAGAACAATAATCATATTTTTACTAAAGTAGGTTGTTAAAAATCCTACAATTAAGAAAAATGCGACTGCCTCCAAATTTTGGACGAGCAAATAGCCTAAAATGTTTAAAATGGCTAATATAAATACAACGTATAACACGTTTTTATCATTTAAAAGATTTTTAAAATTGGGCATCTTCATATTCAACTTCATTACTTATATACTAATAATAGAAAAAATTGATGGTAAATAATTAATGGAATAAATAATAACACTCATCTTAGAAAATGACCAATTTTAAATTAGCACTCGTTGAACCATATCTCCCTATAAAGCATGGAATTATTGATAAAGAAACTGATTCCATGTATGGGCAGTATTTAATCATAGACCAAATTGGTATGAAAGAATTTTATAATAAAATATCCGACGTCTTATTGGACGTTGAAATGATACGTAAAATGTATAAAAAGCAATTACAAAAACTAAAGACGGACTTGAATATTACGCAACTTCATCCATTCATTAAAAATTACGAAAAAATAGTAACAAATCCTCATCATTTTCAACTCCAACTAATTGAACCGGTAACAATATCAACTGGTCCAAATGAATGGGATAACTATTCCACTGCTGTTATTAAAACACATTGGATACGATTGATTCAACGTAGATGGAGAGAAACATTGAAGAAAAGAATTCAAGCTAGGAAAAATGTGAAAAATTTACGGATTAGAGAGACAACTGGCTCATGTCCAGAAGAATGTAATAGTAAATTTAAATTGGGAATATAATTAATTCTGTAATCGCATTTATTTCTAAATATTTACCTTATTCTTTGGTAAATATTTACATGTATTGGTTATAATCAATTACAATCAATTAACGTCTTTTAGAACCCTTACCCTTCTTTCTAGACTTTTTTGTTCTTTTTCTACGTCCCTTTTCCTTCTTTCTAGATTTACCGTATGTATAACCACCTCTAGTTACCGAGTTATCTATTTCTCTTAACTGAGGGCTTAAAGCCTTATTCCTGTTAGCAGGATTATTAGGGTCCTTGGAATCAGGAACCATTGGTCCATCAGAAACACCAGGGACATTTTTAAACATGGAACCTTCAATATCATTGGCTTGGTTGTTAGATCCAGAAGTTCCTTCAGAAAGACCACCACCTAATCCATCAATATCAGCTTGTAACTTAGCAATTGCCTCTTCTAAAGATTTGGTATTAGCCATTAAGTTAATATTTTTCATAATCTCTTGTATAATAGCACTTTGTCTTACATCAGCATTTTGTAATGCCTGTTTACATGCTTCAGATGCCTTCTTCCCTGATTCTTTATGAGTACCTATTATTGCCTTTATTTTATCAAGCAATCCTTCTATACTTGTCATTATTTTTTGCTTATTCTCTTGTGTTTGTGTAGTTAGGGCAGTAACGCCTCTAGCCATTGTCTGTAAATTAACCAGTTTATCTACCTGATCTTTAATAGATGGGACACTCATTACTAATATATATATATATAACTATAAAAAGATAGCTATAAAAGATAGCTATAAAAGATAATTTTTATCATTTTATAAAAAGGAATTCATTACTGTTTTCTAATAATATCGGCTAAAGAACTGCGAATATTACGCAGATTATTTGTCACTGTTTCTATCTCTTTTGAAAAATTAATATTACCTTCATTGTAATTATCTAGTGCGCCTATCATTGCTTCATTCGTTGTCAATTTAGTTACTATTTCTATAAGTTTCTTCTCTTGTGTGTCCATTTTTTTGTTTATTTTTTTTAATTTCTCTCTACTGCTTTTAGTCATCTGGTCCATACCACGAATATCTAATTGTTTCTCTCGTAACATATTTTCTATTTCTTCAATTGTGACGTCTTTCATTTTTTTTTGTTGTTTACTCATAATTGTATTACTATCTATTATATTACTGGTAGAAATTATATACATTTACAATAAACGTGCTATTCAATCGTCCGACTTTCTACTAAATCATCTACTTCATTTTTTAAAGTCTCAATTTCTTTCATAATTTCTCTCTGTTCTATTCTACTTTCTCTTAATTTACCATCTGTTATATGCATCTCACCAGTTATGTCATCTATATATTGGTTTAATAATTGAAAAAAGGCTATTTGTTTTTCTCGTTGAGAGATAATATGATTATTATACTTATTATAATCGTCGGCTACATCTTTTAAAAACGTATTTTCCTTTGTATTCTTAATTAATTCACGTCTCTTAGCACACAACATCTTTTTTCTATTTTCTATTTCTGCTTTCATTTGGAATATTTTATGGTCCCTTGTAGCTAAATCCATGATTTGTAATATATATAATAGAACAATACATTATTTTTTATTGCTATACGAAGTAAGGTAAGAATACCGGATTATTGGCAGAAATCTAGGTAGGCGACTCATTAGTAAAATATTTTGAATGGATATAAATATCTCTCTATAGTAATATTTAGGATGTCTAAAGTCCAAACAGAACCTCTTCTACAAGAAGACGCTAATCGCTATGTAATGTTTCCAATTCAAGACCAAACTATATGGCAAATGTATAAAAAACAAATTGATTGCTTTTGGCGTGCGGAAGAAATTGATTTATCAAAGGATTTGGGTGACTGGGACGGGTTACAAAAGGACGAACAATATTTTATTTCTATGATTTTAGCTTTTTTTGCCGCATCAGATGGAATTGTTTTGGAAAATCTGGCATCGCGATTTATGGGGGAGGTTCAATTGTCAGAGGCAAAAGCCTTTTACGGTTTTCAAATTGCTATGGAGAACATACACTCGGAGACTTATAGTTTATTAATTGATACCTATATTAAAGACCGCGAAGAGAAGACGAAATTATTCCAGGCGATTGATAATTTTCCATGTATTAAAAAGAAGGCGGATTGGGCTATCAAATGGATTCATGACAAGCGTAGTTCTTTCGCAACACGTTTAATAGCGTTTGCTTGTATTGAGGGTATCTTCTTTTCGGGAGCATTTTGCTCCATATATTGGCTCAAAAAACGCGGTCTCATGCCTGGACTCACATTTTCCAATGAATTGATTAGTCGTGACGAAGCCCTTCACACTGAATTTGCTATTTTGTTGTATAGCAAACTGAATAAAAAAGTGAGCAAGGCGAAAGTCATTGAGATTATCAAGGATGCCGTTGAAATTGAAAAGGAATTCATTTGTGAAGCACTTCCATGTCGCTTAATTGGAATGAATAGTGAGTTAATGTGTCAATATATTGAATTTGTGTCTGATCGTTTGTCGGTTCAACTTGGTTATGACAAAATATATGATACAAAGAATCCATTTGATTTCATGGATATGATAAGC
>Ga0209533_1004505_pt1 | contig 12039 bp, 24 predicted proteins | sample COG_04_FD_184748 | JGI IMG/M metagenome (GOLD analysis project Ga0209533, IMG submission 184748) | Pelagic Microbial community sample from North Sea - COGITO 998_met_04 (SPAdes) (version 2) | ecosystem: Environmental > Aquatic > Marine > Neritic zone/Coastal water | place: Helgoland, sampling... | reverse complement strand
CTTACTTCAATGTTTACATACATAATTTATTGTTTATTAATTAACTTCATTGTCTAATTCTAATAATATAGATTCAATAGTGTTTGATTCAGCAAATTCAATAGCTTGTCTTATCCCATCACACTCTTCATACATTCCTTCGTCTTCAAACTCAGAGATAACATACTTAAGCTCCTCAAAAGTCTCACCTTGACTAATACTATACAAAGTAAGAAGGTAATATGAGTAAACTATGTCTTGTTGCTCTTCACTATACATCTGTCCTCAACTTTAGCAAGTTATAAGACTCAATATACTTTAATTTAGCCTTAGACTTGTAATGCTCCTTGTAAACAGCATAAACAGCCTTTACAATTTGATATTTAGAGGTCAAATCCTTAAATAACTTGTCGGCATAAGCCTTTCCCTTGTTTTTACAGACCTTTATGTTGTCTGCACTATCTCCAACTATCATTTGAGTGTAAAAGTTCTTTAAAGCCTCTAATTCTGTTAGCTTAATCAACTTTTTGTTCTGATAATTGAATATCATTGCAGGAAACTGTAAATAATCTTTATCTATGGATACAATAACAGGTGATTCGTTGTTTTCATTGCTTTGATGCCATATCTTAGCGACTAAATCATCGGTCTCTATACCATAACCCCATTTAGCATACCAATCTGACTTACAATACTCATGTAACTCATCTAATAAAGGTGGAAGCTCTGTATCTTTACGATTAGCCTTATAGCTACTCGTAATAAACTTCCTGAAGTTACCTTTTGAACCAGAACAAACTACAAGACTCATTATATCATAGCCTAAGTCCTGTAAATCATTAAGAGACCCGTTAATTCTAGCATCTAACTTGTTCTTGGCATCTGATATGTTACCAGAGTTGACTGCTGAAGCGTAAATCATGCTATCAGCATCTAAAATAGCTTTTATATCCATAGTTAATTATTTCTTATGCAAATATAGGGAATATATTTAACATATCCTAGTATTTTTCGTTATATTCACTTAGAGGGGCTTTGCCCTCACGCTCTAATTCCTTCTGTAGGTTCGCTAAGGCTCTCCAAGCTACTTTAGCACTATGCTTAACCCCATCTGAGTCTGTAGTACCAGCTTCCATCAAATGTCTCGCTAAAGCATCTAATTCGTCTCCTGACTTGCTTCTATCCCAATGTAAGGGCTTGTCTGGATGATGTTGTTGGTTTCCTGTCCAAGAGGTCTTAGAAACCTCTCTAATAGCATCTGGGAAGTAATTAAGTACTCCACTAAATATAGGCATTTCTTTTCTGCCTGTAGCATAATCCTGTTGTGCAAATGGTGGGTTCTCTAGATAAGCTCCTTCAGTTCCACTTATTATGTCGTGTGTTATAGTCATTGTCCACATATTAAAATAATTCTTTTATAGGTAACAAAATCCCTTTGGAGGTATTGTTGTCACCACCTAACTTGTCTCTGTTTGTGCCTAAGTATTGTCTGCATCTTTCCTTCAATATACTTGACTGTATCAAATGAAATGTATCCCCAATACAAAAGCAATAGTAGTCGGCTTGACTAGTGCTTATGCCACTAGCCTTGCCTCTACTGAAATACTCTATGTAAACATTACCTGTCTTCATAGCTTGTAAATCATACTTAACTTCTATAGTCTTAGAGTTGAATATCTCACCGAGTTCCTCCTCTTTAACTTGACCAACCTTAAGGTCGTATTTGAAGTCGTTATTGTAATTCATTACAGTTCCATCTTAACGTTAAAGGCAGTATGACCACCTATTACAACACCAAGACCAATAGCCTCCTTCTTGCCACCCTGCATATAAGCCATTGCGTAAGACTTACTGTCTATACCGCATCCAACGGACATTCCGAATATAGCTCTTGTCTTACCAAACATCCATTCACAATAGAAATCTGTGTGAAAGTGTCCAGAAACTGTAGAAACCATATCTCTCTTTGCTGCCATCCTAGCCTTGCCACTCTTATCACCATGTACATACCTAACTCCATCAATATAGACTTCTGTTACAAAGTTCCAATTAGGAGTCTCTAGAACCTCTTTAAACTCCTTAATCCACTTGCTAGGAATGTTAGATGATTGTGCCTTACGAATAATAATCCTGTCGTGATTTCCAAGAGTTACATCGGCATCTGGGAATGCCCTGTACCATTTAGATAGTTTCTTTACTGCTTGTTCTAATTCAAACTTACCACCTAATCCATCAGCGGATGACTCATGATATGAGCTATAGTGATTATCGATAACATCACCGATAAATACTACCTTGTTACAGTTATGAATAGCATACTGTTCTTTACAGAACTTTAAGTAACCATCTAAACAAAATGGTTCGTGTAAGTCACCTATGACAAGAACTCTGTTCTCTACTTTGGTTAGGTTTTCGTAGGCTTTCAATACCTTTCCTTTTAATCTTGGTCTAAAATCTTTCATAATATTCATCACATCTATATTCAATACATACCCATTCAGAAGTTCCATCACTACGATAAATAGTGTAACAGTCTTGACACAAGGAAGCCTCACAACTAGTGAGAGCAAACCAAGCTAGTAATAACAATAGTTTTTTCATTTTATTTATAGTTTACAATTAATTTATTTAATTCACCAACCATACTTCTTATGCAACTTGAACAACTGCTCATTTGCTTTCTCTGATTAAACACTCTATTATAAATGTCTAATAACCTTCTTTGTTCAGCCATAGTCACTCTGTTTCTGTTTAACGAAACAAAATCACTTATGTAGCTGTACTCATCTTCCTCAAGGCAGTTAACTACGTTATAACTCATTATAGAGTTTAACTTAGACTTCCTTTCATCACAACCGCAATCGTCTCCGAAAACAGCTTTAACAACACTCTTAATTCCTGTAGCTTTAGTTATCTTCTCTACAGTATCTCCAAGTCCTTTTGACTTGCTCTCGTTCTCTAATTCGAACTTAGCCTTCCATTCTTTGTAAGCCTTAGTTCTCTTGTCTCCTTTAAATTCTTCCATAATTAATTAAATTTTATCGTAATCTCCGTTATAATAATCTTCTGCATCTTCTGAAAAGCTCTCTCTTATAATATCTCTATATCTTTTTATAGAGTTATAAAGACTGCTTCTACCTATACCTGTCTCACTAGACAACTTATCTAGTGACAAACCTGTTGTGAAATAAGCTATAAATACATTACGAGAGTAGAAATCCCAACTATTTACCTCTGTAAATATCTTACTTATTAATTTGTTAAACCCTTTCTCCTGTTCTACATCAATAAACTCATCCTTTAAGTTTCCTAAAACATAATCAAGAGTCTCCTCCTGAGTATCTAATAACTCATTAGACACACACTTTCTTTTAACTCCATTAAGATATATGCTTCTTAAAGTCATATACATATAAAAGTCATTTACATCATCCTCACCATAAGAAATATCAACACCTTTGCTTAGGTAGTCATAAACTCTTATGTAAGCATCTTGAACAACATCATCCACATAAGCTGGATTACATCCCATTCCCTTCACTAACCCCACCCAAGTCTTTTGCTTGGCTGCAAGTTTCCTTAATTGTTCTTCAATCATCTATACTTTTAATTAAAATCTCTACTCTTCCATTGCCCTTGTCATACTCAGTAGGCAGTAACTTCTCAATCTTTACATAATCGTCATTATCATCTTCCCAACATCCTAACTCTGTAATAGCATCTAATAAATACTTTGATGTTACCGCTATCACATTCATTTTATCTAATTTCCTTTTACTAGGCTTAAACACTTGATATGTTATGTTAACAGGTGTTTTAATCGTAATACCTCTTAGCTGTTCTCCAACTACCTCCTTAAACTTAATCTTCACTTCATTGTTTGTGAAATGATTTGAATGTCCATAGGAATTCATATTAATTGATACTTTTCTATTCTTCTTGGTCTTTCGCTCAAGTTCAATATACATAGGTGTAACTATGCGATATTCATTTTTTTCTGCCATTCGCTTGGTTCTTTTTTAGGTTGTATAGCATCTCCTAAATCATCATCCAAATCACTAATTATCTTAGGGTAACCAAACTCTGTTACCTTAAAACTAAATGGCTCAAAAGAAAATCCTCTACTCTGTTTACATCTTACTGTTATTATACCATCATCCTCTTCATTCTTTTCTAATATTATGCCTGTCTCACATTTTTTCTGGGCGAAAGAACCCAAATGTCCTGTGGGCTTTTCTGAACCATTATTTGTGTGAATACAAAGTATGATGTGACAATTATACTTCTCACTCCAAGTCATAAGTCTCTGTATACACTCATTTGATTCTTCTATAGAATTTACATCGCTGACCAAATCAGCAATTCCATCAATCACAACCAAACCTATTTCATTATTCTCTGATATAGTTCTTAGCTTATAATCTATGAAATCAATCCTTGTCTTGTATCCTATTGAACGCAATCCATAGGTATGATAGCAACCTGCATTCTCATTGCCATTCATCTCTACAACCCTTCTAAACACTCTCTGTGCGTGAAACTTTCCTTGTTCCGTATCAAAGTGTATAACACACTTATCGTCTCTCTTAGCCCTTAATTTACCACCATAGTTATTCTTACCTGTTGATGAAAGATAAACAGAAGTTAATAAAGAAACAAAGAAGGTCTTCTTGGTTTTTGGTGGGGCTGACACAAAACTGAAGTTGCCATAAGTTCCAATAGGTATTGGATACCTCTTGATACCATTTGGAGTATTCAACGAATAATTACCAAATGACAACGCAACAGGCGGATGTTCTATAACTTGAGATATGTCTACAAAACAGTCTTCATCGACCTTTTGCATAAACATTCTTTCTACTTCTTTATCTTGTGTACTCATAAATTTGTTTGTTTTGTTTGTTTGTTTTACTTAAATAAAAAGGGGAGGTATTACCCTCCCCATTTCATTAGAACGGCAATCCATCACCAGCAGCTACCTTGAAGTTTTCCTTCTTAGCAACGGCAGGAGCATTGCCACTACTTGCCTTAGGCTCGAAAGTATTTAGTTCCATGTAATACTTTCCTGCTTTACTCTGCTTAACGTCTAGGTTAACCCATCCGTTCTTAGCATTTGAAGCCAAGAACTTTGTCGCTTCATCTACTTTTACACTAATCCCACCAATAACAAATTCTGGTGCTGTCTCATTTCTCTTAAAGATGAATCCATCTGCAAATACTTTTGTGTTTTCCATAATACTACTTTTTTAATAATTGTTTAACTTCAGTTGATAATTTGTACTTCTCTTCTATTTGTGATATAGTTCCACCTCCACTTAAGAACTCTTGTGCTTTCTTAAACTCTGGAGTAGCCTTATTAAGCCATTTACGTGTGTCTTTATGGTCGTTTGTCGCATCAGCATCCTTTGTGTCATCTATAAGGAATAAGCCGTTTAGAGCGTACTTACGAGCGTATGAGGAGCTACTACCAAATGACTGTGCGATATCCATACCTTTTCTATTAGGGTCAATACCTGCCTGTGCAGTTGCCTCTACTCTACCTTCTGCATCAAACAAGACTGCTCTTGCTTCTACGTAAACTAATCCTGTTACTTCCTTGATTTCGTCTGTAATCATAAGAGTTAGTCCGTTGTCTTTTAGAAGTGGCTTAACCGCTTCCAAGATGTCTTCACAAGAACGATAGTTGTACTTACCGAAATTGTTTCTTTGATTCTTTGGAGCTTTTAACTCCGATTGTACCTTAAGTACTTTGTCATGAAAATTCATAATGTTAATTGTTTTTTAATTAATACTTTGCTAAAGTAAGGAATATATTTTATATTTCCTAATTTATTTTAATATTTCCTGTCTTACTACTGACTTGTATTCTTTGGGAACATCTTCGTCAGTTAACTCAAACACATAAGTTTCTAGTTGTGTATTTGATTTCTTTAATAAATCAACTTCTCTTTGTAATGCCTCTATCTGTGCATTCTTAAATGATATTAAATCTTTCATAATAGTTTGTTTAAATTGTTTAATGTTATTGCTAATTCTTGTTTAAGTTTATCAAGGTCTCTTTTAAGTACATTGTTTTCGTTCTGTAGTTTATTGTTGTAAACTCCTATCACTTCAACACCCTTGAGCAAGTTCTTTAAGTCTAGGTTATCTGGCTTTAGTTCATGCCAATCGTATATCTTATTACCTAAAGACTTGTACCAAGCACTATATTCTTGTTGCTCTATTAACTGCATTATCTATAGTATTTTTCTATTATCATTTCTTCTATCTCTTGTATTCTATAGTATATTAAGTCAGTAATATCTATATCTATCTTTTTACCACAGATAAAAATATACTCTACCTCAAACTCATCTGGGTCAGAAGGAAGAAAGAAATTTCCTGCACTACCTTCAGTATAACATCCATGAACACTGAGTTTAACTCCATCTAATTCTATTTCGTGACTAATCATTGTTTCCATAACTTTTTAGTGATTTTACCATTCGTTCATATTCTACTTTTTTTACATTAGCTATGTAGGAGTTTCCTTTCTCTACTCTCCAACCTGTGATTGGATTAATGCTTCTTTCCCAGAAGGGAGCTTGTTTGTATTTCATAATATTAGTTTTATTGTTCTATGCAAACATAAAAAACATTTTTGGATTAAACAAGAAAAGAGCTACATTTCTGCAACTCTCTCCTTAAACAAAACAAAAAACAAAACATTATCTTAAATATAAAGCCATTGGCTTTAAGTCATCAGTATCAAAATATATGAAGTCATCAGCTAAAGCAATCCTAGTAACACCTCTTACTATTAAACCTCTCATTACCTTTAACCTCTTCATATTATTAAGGACTCTTACTTTAATCCCTAATCCTGTTCTATGAGCATCCTTTGTTGGCAAGAAAATCTTGTCACCTTTTGGCTTACAAACATAACCCAAATCAATATCAAATCTCATTCTTTCCTCCAAAGCTATCTCATCTAATATAAAGACAGGTAACCTTTCCATAAAGTTCTTTCCTGTTTTCACACTACACTTCCCACATTTACACATAAACTGTGACCACAATAACTTTTTTAGTTCTTGCCTGTCATCCTCTTCATTATATCCTCGCTCGTAAATGGGGGTATGTAGTAGTGACATGATTATTAAACTTTGGTTACACAAATATAAGTATAATTACTGTTATACGCAAATATAGTTATAAACAGTGTTAATAACTTTACTTGACATTGTAAAAAAAAAGGTGTAACTTCGCTTTATCTCTTTTGGGTCAGACAAAGGAGGCTCCCCAAAGCCGACTTGTCTTAGTTGTGTATACAGGATAAGTGTGTTTTTTAAGTAAAACAGACATTTACTACCCCATCATGTTAAACATCCTGTGTGTGGTATTTTGAGATACCACCCCCATTATGTTAAACGAACAACTTAGTTTTTATTGATTGTAATATTCTTGGATATCTTCTCAGCACTTCTTCCAACTACATATCCACCGATACCTAATTGTAATAGATTCCAGAACTCATTCTCTAAAGGTGGAATAGTAAAGCCAAACAAAGGTGCTATAAACTTTACATAAATAACTATAAAACCAAAAGCAAGCATAAGAATAGGTCTCCAGCTTCTTTGTAGCCAGTTACCTTTAGCTTCTGCAATGATTATATCAGTTTGCATTTTTTGTAACTCAAGTTCTTTTTCCTTTAATACTTGAATTATCTTGTTCTTAGCGTTTATACGCTCTTCATCATTAGTAAATAAGTTGTCTATTACTGCACCTATTTCTTTTACTACATTACCACTTAAAAAGTCTAATATCTTCTTCATTACCAACGTGCTTTAGTTTTTCTAATATCATAGTGTGTAAAGGTACTATAATCCCCTAAACCACCCTGTAGTATTTGACCCTCATTAATTAACTCCTCTATTAAAGGATGTGTTTCTAATGATGGGTCATAACCTCTAATAACAATATCTGATGCTTTACCAAGTAGGTGCTGTGAGCTATCTGAGCCATTTACAGCCTGATTGTGAGACTTACACCTGTATGCACTGTTAATGTCTATAGGTGTCTTTACATAGTCTCTAATCGCTTGTAATTGATTTGCAAGTTTAACTATGTTGTATTCTACCTCTTGTGGCATTGTACATCCACACTTACAATCAAACTCTCCTTTGCTAAAGTTCTTTGTCATTCTTTTTATGGGTACTATAAATCTTTTGTACTGTATAAACAATAGAAGCTAATAAAAGAATAACTTTTAAACTGTTTTCCACGTGTGTAAAGCTGACCATAAATGATACAGCGTTAAATGTTGCTAATTTCAAATCTTCTATGCTCATAATTTTATACTCTCCAAGAACCTATTCCACTTTACAATACAGTAAATATGCAATGATTCTATTTTGTCGGCTAAATATCTTAATCCTCTAACCATTAGAATTTATGTTTTAAGTAGTCTACTCCGTAAAAAGAATGTACTCCGTTAGAATCTAAGTCTACGTGTGCTGACTTCCAACCATAAGGATGGTCTGCTTTAATAAGCTCTCCATCTTCGCTGTAAGTGTCTTCTAGCTTCCAAGATACATCTACGTGAAACTTGTCGCTTAATACTGGTGCTTTAGTTTCTTCCCCTTCTTCATCAAGTTCAGCAGCTTCTAAAACGATGTGTCCTAGTTTTACAATACAATGATTGTGTGAAGGGTACTCATTTCCATCTTCGTCTTCGCTTACGCCTAAACCTTTGATTTTAGACTCTGCTACTTCTCTTGAATCGAATTCGTATTTTGCTATTCTCATAATTTATTTATTTACTCTTGTTAGTTTAATATGTGTATTTATTACCCTTGTTATATTGTTGTTAATGCTATTAATTCTGCATCTGTTAAAGCTGTTGTGTAAAGTTTTATGTCTTTTGTATTTCCTTGAAAACCGATATAGTTCATTTTATTTAAACCTGTTGGTACAGTAGCAGATGTATCAGTATGTATTTGAGTTCCATCAACATATACCGCATAATTATTTAACTTGTATTTTACTGCAATTTTGTGATACTCGCTTAAATTATATGTTGAATTGTCCATATAAACTTGATTAGAACCACCAACATTTACAAATAGATTTAATCTGTTATTTGTTGCAAAATTAAGTGCAATGTAATTACTTGCATCTAGACTTAGGCGGATACCACCCTCTGGTGCAGTAACATCAGATTTAGCCATTTGAACATAAAAAACACCCTCTGTTGAATTTATAACTTCAGAATTAGCTCCATTATTACAAACATCTGCCTCCCTCGTTACAGCACTACCAGACGTGTTGATTAGGCTTGTGCTATAAGAACCAGCTTCTAATTGAGCCCCGTAGATGTAGACACCGCTTGTTCCGTCTCCTGTGTAAGAAACATCGTTATCGGCTTCTGCTAATGAAACTCTTAACGCATACGCTGTTGCTACTGAAGTTGTAGTAATACTTAATTTATACCATCCATTGCTCAATGCAATACTATTATAATCAATTACAGTTCCAGTAATTGCACCAAACGCACCCGTTAGTGTATTAAAATGAATTCTATTAGAAGATTGTGCATCTGTAAGTCTTATCCATTCCCTACCACCATATTTTACAAATACAGATGAGGTGTAAATAGTAGCATTGGATACATTTTCTACTCTCTGTATATTATGACCCCCATTACTCGTATCCTCAACCAACTTAAAAGCACCTAAAGGACTATCTGCACTTGGAGAAGCGAAACCTTGTACTTCTTTTACTGAAACGTTGTCTATTGAGCCAATGAAAGAAGAATTTGCTTGAATATACATATCATTTACATTACCTGATAAAACAATATTTGCGTAAAACACATAAGTTCCAGAAGAATTTATTGTTATAGAAGGACTACTATTGCCCCCATACACGAGTAATGTTCCCGATGACATAGATACGGTAATTGTCTGCTTATATATTGCAGTTTGCCAAGTAATAGGTTGGTTAAGATTAGAGTTTGCTGTTTGTGTTCCATCACAACTCGCAACACCATTTCCAATACTCCACCCCGTACCTTTAGTCCAATCACTATCAGTAGCAAAATTTCCATTCACTACTTGCTCTGCTCCAGCAGTACTTGGGTCTCCTTCAATACTCGCTCCACTCTTTGTCCAATAAGATTTTGCAAACGCTTGAGATTCTGCTATTAGGTTTGTTCTGCTTGGCTCTAAAAGCAAAGCACCTTTAGTATTACCTAAAAAGTCAATTCTAGGAATCCCACTAGCTACTGTTTCTATTAAACCATTTTTGTTTACAACTGTTGCACTAGATGCTCTTGTAAAGTCGAAAGGTAAAGGGTTAAAACCGCTCTCATCGTTGTACGCTAACGTAGAGCCATTTTTAGTTGCCCAATTTCCGTTACCAAATTTTAAAGTATTTGCCATAATTATTTAATTGTGTATTGTAAGGCTGATGCCATTTCGTTAAAACTATCATAAGACATTAATTCTAGTGTTTCAGCTTCTGTTAAAACTTGATTATAGTATCTTATGTCTTTTGTACTTGCAGCAAGAGGAGAACCAGTTGTGCCAGAAGTTAATGTTATTTCCCCTAAACTTACTGGTAAAGGAATTGTTCCAGTATCTGTTGCAAAAAGAAAGCCATTTCGGTAGTACTTAACCTCATTTAATTTTACTGTTATTACTAGCTTTTGTCTTACACTAGAATCTATGTTTGATAATGTTTCGGTTGCTGCTGTTGCACCACCACTTTTAATTTGAAACGTTACATCTGTATTATTAGCTTGCTTTAATATCATTATCCTATTAGAACTAACAGTCCCAGTTGAACCTACAATGCTAATAGCTGAAGTTGTTCCACTTTGAAACATACTATTTAAGTCTACAAAAAATGTGTGTTCTAGTGAATTGAATGTAGCTGCACTTCCAGCACCATTAACTAAATCTGCTTCACGAGTTGTAGCACTTCCAATATTCGATTTGATATAAGAAGTTGCCGCTGGTTGTTGTTCTATTTGAAATCCATAAACATAAACACCTTTTACATTATCTCCAACAAAAGAACCTAACAAATTGTCATTTAAGATAGTTGCTACGCAATATAATGAAGTAGAATTTAAAGTGATTGGAGCAATACATCTATACCATCCATTTCCATAATTTTCAATTGTACCAGTACCAGATTCTATTAAACCATCTTCTAAGTTAAAAATAACTGATGGCGTATTTGAACTTCCGAATCCTCCTATAACAGATATATATTTATATCCATTTTGTTTAGCAAAAAAAGACGCATTTACTACTGAGCCACTTGTAAATCCTCCAAGATTTTGTGCCCTTAAAGTATGGTTTGAATTTACATTAGTTGGTTTTATATTAAAAGCATTTAAAGTTCCATCTGGCGAAATTGTTGCGTTTGCAGTTCTTGTAACTTGACTGCTATTATCCCATACTGAATTAGAAAAATCTTCTGAATAAGTAATTTTATTTTGACTTTGTATTTCAGTTAATAATACTGGACATCCTCCAGCAGAATAGTCTAGTCTAGGTACATTTACACCTACCTCCTCGATTAATCCAGATTGATTTACTCTTGTTGCTACTGAATTTCTGGCTACAGTAAAATCTCCAGTCCCATCAGAGGGTAGCACGCTATAAAGTTTTCCAGCCTTATAACCGCTTGGTATCATTGCTAAAGTTGGTATTGCCATTTTATTTTATTTTATTATTTATATTATATTTCTAAATTCTACACACCCTAAAGACTCCACAGTTCCACCATCATTAGTAACTCTGTAATTGTAATTCCAATTTTCCCCAGCACTAGATACACAACCTAAAGCCTCTACTGTTCCACCATCTGCAATAACTCTATCTCTAAAGTTATTAGCAACAAAATTAAAACCTAAGTCTTCGTATACTTTACCCCAGCTTATTGTGTTAGTAGATACTCCTATTCCGAACCAAGTCGTAAGGTATACTTTACCCCAATTTATTGTGTTTGTCATTGTTCTGTGTTATATTCTTATTCTTGTCTGTTTCACTTACCTTTTGCAAGTACTCT
>Ga0209533_1004503_pt1 | contig 12039 bp, 1 predicted proteins | sample COG_04_FD_184748 | JGI IMG/M metagenome (GOLD analysis project Ga0209533, IMG submission 184748) | Pelagic Microbial community sample from North Sea - COGITO 998_met_04 (SPAdes) (version 2) | ecosystem: Environmental > Aquatic > Marine > Neritic zone/Coastal water | place: Helgoland, sampling... | reverse complement strand
TTTTCTGGGGGGTATTGTTTACTATTCGGAAGAGATTGGAATCAGCTTACTGCGACCAGAACATTAACGACCGATGCAGGAGTTTTTGTTTCGGACAATTTTCACAACAACAAAAATAAGTTAACAAACCAATCTAATTATAATGCAGGATTAACATATAACATCGATCAAAAAAATAAAATTTCTTTGGAATATCGTGGGTTCAACGATTTGGTTGATTTAGATGAATCGGTACAAAATAATCTTTTACCTCCGTCCGGAGAGCGCGGAGTACTTAAAACGCAAAATGACGGGCAAAACAAAAGAAGTAGTAATTCTTTAATTTTAAATTACTTAAGTGACTTAGATACTTTAGGCTCAAGTTTATTCGTGGGGGGGCAATATTCGATATTTAATGGAAAATTAAATGACTTAATTTTTGAAGAATACGTTGTCGAAAATGTACCACAGTATGGTGCTGATCGAAAATCAAACGGATTAACAGACATAGCAATTTTAACCTCACAACTGGACTACATAAAGAAGTTTACGAATAGGTCAAAATTGGAAACGGGAATAAAATATGCCAAAGCTCAAAATACGGGTCAAATTGATTTCTTCTCAAAACCTCAAAACACAAGTGAATTTGAAATTGTTAACACGCTATCAAACAATTTTGAGTACGAAGAAAATATTCCTGCAGCTTATTTGCAATACTTTGATTCATTGGGTAGCAAAACGATATACAACATTGGAGCAAGATTAGAATACACCAATGCCAGGGGTTATTCTAAAGTTTTGAATCAACAAGTGATTGACACTAGTTATATTAATGTTTTTCCTACGGTTTCAATTACCACGAATCTTTTGGAAACATTTTCAACCGGTTTGGCCTATTCAGCCCGAATCAATCGGCCAAAGTATCAACAATTAGATCCTTTTGTCCAATACCAGGATTCATTAACCTCTTTTCAGGGAAACCCATTATTGTTGCCTGAACTTACACAAGCGGTTGAATTGAATCTGAATATTCAGGGCTTCAATTTTTTAAAATTAGGCTATAACTATTCCGAAAATGCTTTTCGGGATATTGTTGAACCAGGAGCTGTTGGTCCGAATAGTGTTGTTTTGAAGACTGTAAATGTCCAATTGCTTGAATCGTATTTTGCGACTTTAAATGTTCCTATTGATATTAAATTTTGGTCTTCATACAACACTCTTAGTTTGTCGTTTGACAAAATAAAAGATAATAACCCGGTACTGATTTCAGACAAAATAATACCAAGGTTTTATATATACTCTTACCATAAATTTAATGTTAAATCATGGTTCAACTTTGAGTTATTTGGTGAATATGTTGGCAAACAAGATGATGGAATATATTTTACAGAACCCACCTACTCTATATCTTGTGCTCTGTCGAAAAAAATTCTTAAGGACAAATTGATCTGTCGGGTAGTTGCGAATGATATTTTTAAAACCTACAAACAGGCAGGGAACTTTGAAATAGGATCCACCTATGTAGTACATGACACAAAATTAAACACCAATTTTTATAGACTTTCTATCACCTATAATTTCGGGAAACTTAAAAATAGTAGTTATAAAATTAAAGATCCTGGAAGTAAAGAAAAAGATAGAATACAATAAACAAAAACGGATCACATTTGTGCTTCGGGACAATTAATATTCATTTAATCTGATAATGCAATCATTGTTTCAAATATTTGCGAAGTGTGCGTTGAATCGTGCTGATAAAACTGCTTTTACTTTTCTCGTTGACGGAGAGGAAAAAGAGGTTCGAAATAGCTATGGACAACTCTATGATAATGTATTGAAATGTGCCGGTAATTTGAATAGCTTAGGTTTATTTCAAAAACCTGTTTTACTTCTTTACCCATCGGGTATTGAATACATAAAGGCATTTTTGGCTTGCTTAGCTGCAGGGGTAATTGCTGTTCCCGTTTATCCGCCTAGAAGTAGTAAACATGCCGATCGAATCAATCATATTCTAAAAGATTCTGGAGCAACAACTATTTTAACGACTGAAAAATTAAAAGGAAAGCTCGAAACGTTTGATCAGAAGATATTAAGTGGTTGCGAATTGCTCACGTTGAATGCAAACCCTCAAAGTATTTCTTTTGATGGTAACTCGTTACAATCACCGCAAAACATTGCCTTTATACAATATACTTCAGGAAGTACAGGAGATCCGAAAGGTGTAATTATTACCAATAAAAATCTGATAGTAAATCAACAGCAGCTCTATCATGCAGGCCAACACAACCCAAATGGAGTAATTGTTTCTTGGTTACCCATCTATCACGATATGGGGTTAATAGGAAATATTTTACACAATCTTTATATCGGTTCGCATTGCATATTTTTCGCTCCGGTTCATTTTTTACAAAAGCCATTGAGATGGTTACAAGCTATAACGAAATACAAAGCAACACTAAGTGGTGCGCCTAATTTTGCTTATGATTTGCTCAATACGATTGAACTGAGCGAGGATGATCAAATTGACTTATCTTCTTTGCAGGCGGCCTTTAACGGTTCGGAGAAGGTTCGACACGATACCCTGTTGAAGTTTATTCAAAAATTTAAATCGTACGGCTTAAACAAACATGCGATTTATCCATGTTATGGTTTGGCCGAAGCAACTCTAATGGTTTCCGGAAATGATTTGTATGATGAGTACAAGCATATTCGGACAACTGAAACAGCCATAAAATCTGGAAAAGTAATTGAATCATTAAAAGGAACAACCCATTTAGTATCATCTGGTAAAGTGAGACAAGGTATTGATGTGCTTATTTTAACGGATAATCGCACCGAATGTCCGGAACGAACGATTGGTAATATTTGCATTTCCGGGGATAATGTATCCAAAGGTTATTGGGGAGGTAAAAGTCCTGAAAGTTTCTTTGAGTTTAATGGTAAACCTTTCTTCTCTACCGGAGATTTGGGGTGTTTGCTTCATGATGAATTATACATCACAGGACGAAAAAAAGAAATAATCATCAAAAACGGGCTTAACCTTTACCCGTATGATATTGAGCGTGCGGTAACAGAAGCGCACGAAGCACTGATCCAGAATGGATGTGCGGCTTTTGCCATTGATAATGACAAAACTGAACAGGTAATTATTGTTGCGGAGGTTAAGCGATCTCATTACAGAAACTTTAATAAAAAGGAAGTTTTTGACAAAATAAAAGCAAAATTATCTGAAGAATTTGCTTTTGTACCTGCCGATATTTTGTTGATTACACCAATGAGTTTGCCCAAAACTTCTAGTGGTAAAGCTCGTAGAAATTATTGTGCAGAATTATATGTTAAAAATGCCTTTAATGAATTGGTCAGATATGGAGATGAAAGAACTCCGGCAAAGACCATTGAAGCTCCTGTCAATACCGTTGTTACAGTTCAATCAAGTGAACAAGAGTTATTGGATTACCTGCAGATCAGGGTGAGTACTTTAATTGGGAAACAACTGGAACTAAATAGAAATGATAATATTCATTCCATTGGTTTAGATTCTTTAAAGTTCATGCAATTTATTGCAAAAATTGAATCTGAGCTTCACCTCAAAATAAGTATTAATGATGCTTATGAGGATCACACATTTTTGACTTTCATTGGCTTACTCCAGTCAAGTGAGCAAAAGAATACAGATTCGGGGACTAAATCTACTGTTTCAAAAAATCAAGAAAGCTTATGGTTAGGAAACCAAAACAACCTAATTAATAATACGATAGGATTTTCTTTTTCTTTAAGCGGTGCAGAAGTTTTGACCGTGAATGTGACCCAAAAAGTTGAACGGGCTTTGGCTGTTATTAATTACAGACCGGTTAATTTCCATTGGGAATCGGGCGAATTACATGCGAGGCAGCACAAAGGCAAAGGATTCCGTGAAATTGTTTTTGAATCGTGGCAGAATTTGGCCTCAGAACTTGACTCAATTTATCAACAGCCATTTGATTTAGCTGAGGATGAATTAATACGATTGGTCATTTTTAAGGATGCGAAAGCAAAGAAGATACATGTTAGCATTCTCATGCATCACATTATAAGTGACGGTTGGTCTTTGTCACTTTTATTCAATGCATTATTGGAGGAATTAAAAGGGAATCAGGTAGAAATTTCTCCTTCCAACTACAATGAACTTATTCATGATGAAGAACAGGTGTTGGCCCATTCTAAATTAATGGAAAAAGCACGGTTCTTTTTCAATGAAACTGTCAATCGGGATCAAACCAATCGGCTTTTATATTCCGTAAATCCTAAAATTGAGGAAGAAAAAAAAGTGGAGGTTCATTTTTCAAAATCGCAAATCGCAAAAATTGCAGGGCAATATGAAACAACTCCCTACCTTATTCTTTTGAATAGTTATCAGGCTGCATTGAACTATTTAACTTCTTCAGAGACAATTTGTACGATTTCTCCGGTAAGCAGACGTGCTTCGCAAAATCGTGTTGACCTTTTCGGCTATGTTGTTAATTTAATGTATTTGTCCGGGACTTTTAGTGCCGAATGTACTTTTGATACCGTCATTAGCAAGCTTAAACAAGATTATCAAACGGCACTTAAATTTCAAGAAGTACCATACACAACCTTATTGAGATCAGCAGAACTGAATATCGAAACAGCCGAATCATTGGGCTTGTATTATTTTGCTTATCAGGCATCTGATCAACACTTTAATTTTAAAAAATTATTTAGTGAGAAAAAGGAAATCATTTCTACGTTAAGCAATGGTATTACAGTTGAAAACACCCAAAATAGCCAACCCAAAGGGAATTTTAAAATGGAGTTGGAACTTTTTGAACAAGATGATGAGATAGGCGGAACACTTAAGTTTAATTGCTCACATTTTTCTACAATTTTCGCAAACCAATTGATTTTAGCTATGCAAAATCAACTGGACAAACTTTTAGAACACTTATCTGACAATCAAACTACAGTTAAAAATAGTAAACCTTTTCCCCAATTACCAGCTTTGATTGTGGGTAACAAAACGGAAAATTCTGCACGCCACTTTTTGGAAGAATTTCAACAATCGGTTAATAATTACCCCCAAAACAAAGCCATTGTTCAAGGTGCCAAAACTTACACTTACAAACAGTTGGATACTGTTACGAATACCATTGCAGTACAATTAATCAACAAATTTGGTATTGATCGAGGCGACCATATTTTAATTACAAACTCTCGAAAATCAGATGATATATTAGCAATTATCGCTGTAATGAAAGCCGGAGGAGTATATGTTCCGGTTGAGCAAAATATACCGAAAAAAAGACTGGCTCAAATTATTAAAGACGCCGGGATTAAATTGATCATTAGTAATGATGTATCCCCAAGTTTTGATTCGGACAAACCGATTATTGCTATCACTGATTTAAAAGGAGAAAGCAGAGCGGAGTTAATAGTACAATATTCAGATGATGCCTATATTATTTATACTTCAGGAACAACAGGTATACCAAAAGGAGTGCGCATTAATCAGACGGGTCTGGTTAACTTAAATGAGGTTTTGGTTCAAGCTTACAGATTAACCGAAAAAGATCGTATTATGCAATTTGCGGCACTTTCTTTTGACATGTCTGTTGAAGAAATATTTCCAATTTTAACAGTAGGTGGTACATTGGTTTTACGTGATGCAGACACGATTGATCGACTCGATATTTTCAGATCATTTTGTGAAGAACATGCACTTACGGTATTAAATCTACCAACTTCTTTTTGGAATGAAACATTAGAGCTATCGGATTTTCCAAAATCTATTCGTCTTGTTACTGTTGGAGGAGAGCGTATGTATACTGATATTGCCAAAAAATGGCTTGCTAAATTTGGTGAAAAAATTGAGTTATATAATGTTTATGGACCAACCGAATATACTGTTAATGCTTCTTTAAAAAGGTTCAATAATGATGAGTTACAAGAAGTAACCATAGGAAAACCAATCAATAATACCACTTTGTTTATCATGAATGCAAATGGTGAGTTGTTACCTCGAGGTATTGTTGGTGAAATAGGTATTGCAGGTAAAGGATTGGCAAACGGATATACCCAAACTATTTCGGAAAAAAATCCTTTTGCTTATTGTGAATTAAATGAGCTTGGAACAACAGCTTCTTACCTAACTGGTGATTTAGGGTATTGTATATCAAACGGAGAGTTTATTGTCACCGGGAGGAAAGATAAACAAGAAAAAATAAGAGGCTATCGGGTTGAATTAGGAGAAATTGAAACGCATTTAAGAAATAATGAGGCTATACAACATGCTGTTACATGTGTTACGCAAAATACCATTTATGCCTTTGTTGTTTTAAAAGATAATTCTGCTTTCAGTCCGGATGATTTAATATTAGAATTAGCTCAATACCTTCCGGAATATATGCTGCCACAGCAAATTATAGTTTTAGATCAGCTTCCTGTAAATCAACGCGGAAAAATTGATTTAGAATTTCTAAAAAAACAGCTGGAATGTGCAAATCAGGAAAATGAGACCCCAAGTTCCGATTTGGAAAAACAACTTTTGAATTTGTGGATAGAAATATTGGAAAATGACAAAATTGGTGTGAAATCCAATTTTTTCCACTTGGGGGGTCACAGTATAAAAGCCATTCGCCTGCTTTCAAAATTGGAGCAGAAATATGGAATTCGAATGGATTTAAGAACCTTTTATCGCATGCCTACGATTCGGGAGCAGGCTAATTATGTGGAAACCGTGAATTGGATACAGGAAGAGGACTCCAAAGCAGAAAATGAATTAGAGGAATTAGTTATTTAAGACATTGGAGATGATTGAAGTGAAAATCATAACAGAATTAAAAAAACACAAGGTTATTCCTCGCTTGGAAAATAACCAGTTAAAACTTGTGGGAGAGGTTAAATCACTTTCTAAAGAATTAATTGATGAGGTTAGAGAGAACAAGGAAGAATTAATTGCGTTTCTTTTTGAAACTAAAGATAATACAGCGACTATTGAGTCTATATCAGTAGTGGAAAAGGGGGAGTATTATCCGTTGTCAAATGCTCAGAAGCGGATTTGGGTGCTAAGCCAATTCGACGGAGGAAACTATGCGTACAACATTCCAGAAATTTTTCATTTCATGGGAAATGTGGTTTGGGAAGATTTTCAAAAAGCAATCAATAAAAGTATTAGCCGACATGAAAGCTTAAGAACAGGTTTTAAGGTAGTGAATAATGAACCTGCACAATTTATTAAAGATGATGTTGATTTTGAATTAGAATTTGAAACGTTGGATACTACTGAAGGACTTGAAGGAGCTGTTAAAAAGGTCGATAAAAAATTTATGAATTACGCTTTTAACCTCGAACGAGCTCTCTTATTTAGAGCAAAAGTTTATCAAATTAATGATGACGAGGCTATTTTAATGGTAAATATGCATCATATCATCAGTGATGGTTGGTCTTCCGGAGTTTTGGTTCAAGAAATTTTACACAATTACACAAGCATAAGGAAAGGGGAAACAAATGATCTGCCGGAGCTTGAAATCCAATACAAAGATTACAGCCAATGGCTGACAGATAAAATAGAGGGTTCATTTGGAGATGAGGCAAAAGCGTTTTGGAAAGAAAAAGAATTTGCAAACGTAGAGAACATCAATTTACCAATCGATTTTCCACGACCAATAGTAAATGATTTTCACGGAAGTGTATTAAAATTTTATTTTGATAAAACGCAATACGAGCAAATAGAAGATTTTGCCAAATCACAAAAAACAACATTGTTTAATGTATTTAGAGCAGTCTTAGGATTATCGTTGCACAAATGGACCAACCAAAACAGGTTGATTATTGGTACTCCTGTTGCAGGGCGTTCACATCCACAATTAGAAAATCAAATCGGATTATATGTGAACACACTTCCTTTGCTCACTGAATTTAATGCTGATCTTGAATTTTCACAATATTTGAGTAATATTTCAAACGACTCATTGGCATCATTTAAGTTTCAAGATTATCCGCTGGATCTAATCTTGGAGGAGGAGAATATTGCAAGAGATACTTCGCGTAATCCACTTTTTGATGTGATGATGGTGGTACAAAATAATCAGCTCAGTGATGGCTCAATAGATATTAGCCAACAGCACGGTTTTGAGATGAATTATTTTGGGGATTTAACAAAAGAGGACAAGTGTTTTAAAGAAGAAGGAATGTCCAAATTTGATCTAAGTTTTTCTTTCTCTCAAGCAAAAGAAAAGGGAAGTTTTGTTGAAATTGAATACAAAAGTAAATTATTCAAAAAATCAACCATACAGGCATTCTATAGTTTGTTCTCTTTTGTTATGGAGCAGGTGATTCAAAACGAAGATGTTCGTTTAAAAGAGATTGAAATCCTGAACGCAAAAGAAAAGGAAACGTTACTACACACATTTAATCAACACATTCAAACGCACGCAGAAAAGAGCGTAATAGCACTTCTAAATAAAAACCTGAATGTGCTAGGAGATAAAATAGGACTGATTGTCGGGGAAGAATCATTTTCGTACACGGATATGAATAATCGTTCAAATACGATTGCAAATGAACTCGTAAAAACACAGACGGAAAAAATAGGATTTTTAATTGAGCGAACAGAGCATGTATTGTTTTCTGTTTTAGGAGCAATGAAAGCAAATAAAACATATGTTCCAATTGAGATCAACTATCCTGCTGAACGAATCGAATACATCATTAAAGATGCAGAAGTAACTACTTTATTGGTTGACAATAAAGGAAACGAGCGTGTGCCAACAGATTTTGAAGGGGATATTTTAGATGTAAATGAATTAAGTGAGGATATTGTTTTTGAAATTACTGATGAAGATTTAAAGGAACAAACGGCTTATCTTATTTATACCTCTGGTTCAACAGGGGAACCAAAAGGAGTTGAAATCTCAAATAAAAATGCGATTGCCTTTTTAAAATGGGCAGAAAAGGAATTTCAAAATACGCCGTACGAAACGTTATATGCCGTAACTTCTTACTGCTTTGATTTGTCGGTATTCGAAATGCTCTTACCTATTCTGCATGGAAAAACCATCCGGTTGTTGAGTAATGCAACGCAAATTTCAGATTACATTTCAAAAGATCAAAACATCTTGATCAATACAGTGCCTTCCGTTGTCAGAAACCTCTTGGACTTAAAGGTGGATTGGACGAATGTAAAAGCCCTGAATATGGCAGGAGAGCCCGTGCCAAGAATATTTAAAGAACAACTGGACTATAATAAGATCGAAATTAGAAACTTATATGGTCCTTCAGAAGATACAACTTACAGCACATTTTATCGCTTTGCTGCAGATGGACTTTCTTATATCCCAATTGGTAAGGTTGTAGGAGACACCCACTTGTACATTCTTAATGATGATTTACAATTGTTGCCAATTGGTGTTGAGGGAGAAATTTATCTCTCAGGAGAATCTGTTGCAAAAGGGTATTATAATCAACCTGCACTGACTGCTGAACGCTTTTTGAATAACCCTTTTATTGAAGGAAAAAAGCTGTACAAAACAGGAGATATCGGAAAATGGGGAAACAATGGACTTGTTGAGTTTATAGGCAGATTGGATGATCAGGTAAAAGTGCGTGGTTATCGTATTGAGTTAGGAGAAATTCAGTACCAATTGGAGCAAATTGATCAAATAAAGCAAGCGGTTGTTATTATTAAAACAGTGCGCGAAGAAAAAGAAATTGTAGCGTATTACAAACTAACGCAAACACTTGAAGTAGCAGAAATTAAAAAGCACATCCAAGAAAAATTACCAGCTTATATGGTACCTGATGTTTTCATGGAATTAGAGACAATTCCAATGAATGCAAATGGAAAGGTAGATAAAAAACAACTGCCTGATCCAGAAGTTAATGTTGTTACCGAAGTTGTTTTACCTAAAAATGAAAAGCAAAAGCAATTGTTGGAAATTTGGGAGGAAGTACTGCAAGCTAAAAACTTTGGAATTACTTCTAATTTCTTTGATTTGGGTGGACATAGTTTGAAGGCGACACAATTAAAAAGTATTGTTGCAACAGCATTCTCAAAGGAATTAACCTTAAATGAAATTTTTCAATACCCTACGGTCTTAGAACAAACAGAATTGTTGGAGACGAAAGGGAAACGAATTGAATCCAAGATCGAGACAATTTCAGAAGAAGAGGATAATGCTTATCCATTATCATTTGCACAAGAACGCCTTTGGATTTTAAATAATTTGGATGAAGTTTCAAAGGCATATTACATGCCGGCGGCATTAGAGATTTTTGGAGAATTGAAATTAAAGACACTGGAAAAAGCCTTAAACATGGTCGTGGAAAGGCATGAAAGTTTAAGAACCATTTTCAAAGAAATCAATTCAGATCCCAAGCAAGTTGTATTACAACCGAATGAGGTGCTGATAAGTATTGTTGAGCACCAGGTAAATGAATCTGCTTCTCTTCAAGATGAAATAATAAATGATTGGGGGCAAAGATTTGACTTAGAAAAAGGTCCTTTGTTGCGTGTTTCAGTGTGGCAACAATCGGACAGAAAAGTATTGTCTTTTAACATGCATCACATTATTAGTGATGGATGGTCAATTGCAGTCTTGTTTCAGAATGTGTTAAAAGCATATTCAATTTTATTAGAAAATAAAGATGCCGAATTAGCACCATTAGACATTCAATATAAAGACTTTGCCATTTGGCAACGCAAAGAAATGACTCCCAAGGTTTTATCAGAGCAACTTTCCTATTGGAAAGACGAGGTTTTTGCAGATGGTATTGAGAATATAGATTTACCATACGATCGTCCAAGACCAGCATTAAAAACGTATAACGGGAGCTCTGTTAACCATATCTTTTCAAAGTCGCTTTCGAGTGCAATAAAGAACCAGGCATTAGAAAATGGAGCGAGTTTGTTTATGGGAATTATGGCTAATGTCAATGTCTTGTTAAAAAAACTGGCTAATAGAAACGATATTACTATAGGAATTCCGGTAGTTGGAAGAGAATCCGTTCAATTACAAGAGCAAATTGGATTTTTTGTGAACACACTGCCAATTCGTACGAAATTAAGTGGAAAACAAAAGTTTGTAGAATTACTTTCGGTTCAAAGGCAACAATTACTAAAGGCGTTCGATTATCAGTATTTCCCATTTGAAAAATTGGTAGATGAAATTCAGCCAAAACGTGATATGTCCAGATCGCCACTGTTTGATGTAATGGTGACGCTGCAGAACTTTGATGTGGTTGATGATACTGAAATTGAATTAGAAAACGAAACTCATTTTTCAAGACTTGAATTCGCCGCAAACTTTACGAAGTATGATTTAACATTCTCTTTTACAGAACAAGAGGGAGCTTTAAATCTGGAATTAGAGTATAATACCGATTTATTTGAAAAAAGCACCATTAAATCAATGGTCAACCGTTTGGAAGAAGTTTTTAATAGAACAACTGAAAAACCTGAAACAACCATAGACAACATTTCGGTACTTAATGAAAATGAAAAGTCAATTATCTTTTCAAAAGCCGATAATACAGCCGTAGGATATGACAAAAATGAAACCATTGTGTCACGCTTTGCTGCTATGGTGGATGCATATCCCGGGCATATTGCTTTAAAAGTTGAAGATAAAACATTTACATATAAAGAACTCGACCTCAAAAGTGGTCAATTAGCACGACAATTGGTTGAGAATTATAATGTAAAAAAGGAAGATTTGGTGGTGTTGCATACAACTCGTTCCGAATGGATGCTCATCAGTATTCTGGCCGTGTTAAAAGCCGGGGCAGCCTATGTTCCTATTGACCCGATTTACCCTGAAACCCGTATTGAATATATTTTAATGGATTCTGGTACACAGTTAATCTTGTCCGATACAAATTTAACGGTTGAAACATCTTCCAAAATAGTAGATGTAACCAGCTTGGATTATTCAGGTACAGCCTATTATACTGAAATAGACCCCAAACAATTGGCGTATATGATTTACACCTCTGGAACAACGGGTAATCCGAAAGGTGTGCTAATTGAACATCAAAACGTCAATCGATTATTATTTAATGATACTG
>Ga0209533_1004495_pt1 | contig 12051 bp, 11 predicted proteins | sample COG_04_FD_184748 | JGI IMG/M metagenome (GOLD analysis project Ga0209533, IMG submission 184748) | Pelagic Microbial community sample from North Sea - COGITO 998_met_04 (SPAdes) (version 2) | ecosystem: Environmental > Aquatic > Marine > Neritic zone/Coastal water | place: Helgoland, sampling... | reverse complement strand
ACATCCACTTTCGTCAAGACAAAACGCTTCTTGTGCAAAGTTGTCAAAATCACCATCATTTGTTAGAATCTCATTCCCTGACGCATCTATAATCTGAAACTTTCCGTCGCCATAGCTGCAGCAAATTCCATCTCCATACGAATCGTAAACATAGAGCGAGAAGCAAGAACTATAATTGACACAAATGTCTTCGGTAAAAACCTCTGTATCATCCTCTAAAGAACCCGCGGCGATGAGTTGATTGGCATCGTCAAGAAGTTTCCAAGATGTTTCCTCTGGGTAATTATCCGCGTTGATAACCAGCGTGATAATGTCATAGTCTGAATCTAAATTTGTAGTTGTAGAAGCCGAGTTGTTGGTTGAATCTCCATCCGCTTGGTTGTTTATCCCTGATAAATTTAGTGTGATGCTATTGTTTTCTTGAAGATTGCCATCAATCGTTATGGCTACGGTGCCTTGCTCCTGGTATGGGATGTCAACGTTGGCATTAATCACCTCTACTTCTACACCATTAACGACGACTTCAATCGTTACTTCGGTTAAGGTTGTCTCACCTTGGTTGGTAACGATCGCATCCACCTCAACCACGTCATTACAAACAACCGCTAATTCTCCAACTGAAAGCGCGCCATCCAACAATAGAATTTTTCTTAAAACAACGTTTAAATTGTTGTTATTAATGTACTGATCATCCACATGACTCACAATTGCTGTGACACTATAGTCGCCAATGGTTGAAAAATCTTGCGGCACAGAAAATTGAAAATCAGCTTCACCAAAAGGTTCAATTGTTTGAAGAATTGTAATTATTTCTTCCGACTGACCGTCTACCACAAGTTCAATATCAAAATTGCTCATGTCATTTAAACCTTGATTGGCAATGGTTGCGGTGACCAGCTCGTTACTTCCTAAACTAGAGGAAGACTGAGGGGCTACAATTGCAGTCACTCCCAAATCGTTATTGGCAGTAATATCTGCCCAAAATGAAACCCATGGCCGTGCTTGTTTGATTACCAATTGATCTTGAGCGGTTACTTTATATTCGATATCCATTCCAAAACCTTCCGCTCCTACAACATCGTAGAGTATTGCAAATTCGTCATGAATCACCGTAAGGAAGTCTCTCATTTGATCGATATACACTTGGCCCATTACCAGCTCCCCTGGATTCACTAGGTTGGACAGTCTTAATACAAGATAGCCACCGCCTTGTGTTGGGTCTTCATACAGTAAAAGCTCCTCTGGTACCGAGTTCGGATCGGGGTTTGTAATCAATGACTCTCCTACTTGAGTATTTAGATAAAAGGTGTCTACTGTTTCGTAAATAGGATCAATACTAATGCCGACACCATTTGATTTTTCCTCTTGAAAATTAGGGTGACACAGCACTCCCATAGCCGCTATAAAGTGGTCCACACGGTAAAAATCTCGTTCCTCATAGGCTCTAAAATTCCACATACTGGCATAGACCTGTTTAATGGATTTAGAGATATGTCCTTCATCTAAATGTTGGGTTTTAGAAGTGTATAACCCTGCGCCACTAAATCCGGGTAAATCTTCGTTGTTTGTGCTGGATCGACATCTCACGGCCGTCCCTTCTGGAAAATCGTCGTGCATCACTTGTAAATTGTCCAACATCCATTGCGGCATTGGCGCATCTTTAATGTCTCTTCTAAAATCTTTTAGACGATCAATTCGAAAGTTTAAATCCGTTTGGAAGGTAGGATTATCAATCATGATTTGTGCCTCTTCATAAAAATTATTGAATTGCATAAATTCATCATAGTAGTAAAATGGAATTCCAAAACCATCAGGGATGGTCCCCGCTGGAAGTCCAAACGATCTCATGGTGGCAACGTTGGCACACTTTGCTCCAAACGCCGTGGACATTTCAAACGCAATATCGTCTAAGGGCATGATTTCCGTGATGCTTAAATCTCGTATTGGCGTTTGTGGTTCTGTGGGTCTCAGTTCTTCATACCAGTCATTTACTTCAGTTAAAGTGGCTTCTCGTATTTCATACTGCTCGTTTTCTACTTTGTAATAAATGTAGCTTCCTAACAGATTTGCTATGGCGTCATTGGTTAAAGGGTTTGCGATGTATGCATTGGGGACATTGTCTTGAATGGCTCTTAGATTCACGTGCGATAAGGGCGTTTGTATCACCGAGGTTATGATGCCTCCCACTCTAGGCAGTGAATTTGGTAGTGCATCGTATAGCACAATATCTCTACTTCCAGGGGTTTCATTAAGATCCGTCATGTGTTTAAAAAACCCATAGCCTTCTGCTTCATGAAAAGGGATGTAATTGATTTCCGCAAACACATCCGATTCTAAAACCACCTCAATTCTAGAGTCTACAAAATCATCTGCGTAGTTATTGAGGTGGTCGTTTTCATCAGATTGTCCAATAAAGTGGTTCATGTTGTTTTGAAGAAAAGGCATGCTGGCTGCCAATAACTCATACGTTCTTTGCGTGGCCTCAAAATCATAGGCGTTTCCAAAAGAAAAATTGACCGAATAGGTTCCTATCACACCACTTGGAAGGATGTCGTTGGGATTAAAAACAATCTCTCCAGAGCTGTCATCTCCAGTGACAGAGGCATCAATGCCCCCCCAAAAACTGGCGTGGATGGTATAGGTATTGCTATTGATAAAATAGACCTGTGGTTCGGCGGTGTCTCTATCAATTATCCCAAACTTAACATACATTTGATCGTCAAGAAAAGGCGCCCAACCCACATTGTTCACTGTTGCCAACTCCATAAAGGTTTCAGTATCGGGTATTGAGGTTGACCCATCAATAAGTGCTATAGGAGGTGCAAAGTTGAAAGGTGCATCGGTTGGCATGTTATTAAATTCTGTAATATCGTCTATGCCATCTCCATCATAATCGTCAGGGGCTGATACATCGTGTTCTGTTATAGAATAGTTCTCTAACGGATAAGCACTCAATGATTCAGAAATGACCATGGTTCCACTAACTCCTATTGTCATTGAGGTCGCCCAATTAAATGCAGGGCTGTGCTGTGCATGAAGTATGTAATAGCTACCTGCTTGGGCTTGAATTGACAATTGTACTTGTCCGAGTCCGTTGACAGAATAATTATCAATGGGTACTTGAGCAAAACAAAAATTAGAAACAGACACTAAACACAGGAGTGGTAATAGAAGATTTTTAGTCATTGGTCAAAGCTTGGTTAATACAGTCGTAAAAACTTAAATATACAATTGTTTAATCTTTAATAAAAATTAATTATATGATTTGAACCCTGAAAATCAAAACTATATGTCAGTTTAAGAAGTAAATTATTGAATAAAATGTTTTTGGAAAAAACACAGAAAAAGCATTTGTTTAATATTTTGTTTAATTATTTCGATAAAAATTATAACAAATTTAAAAGCAGGCGTTAACGGTTTTAACAGCTGTCTACACCTATAATCACTGCAACCAAAAGCAAAATCAACTGTAGAGTTTACCGTGTATTCGTTGCCAGTTTATAAGAATTTGAATGGGGGTTTTTGCTAAATAGTTTGTTATCTTTGAATCTAACCAATTTAATTATGAAACACTTATTCCTTCTTTTTGTTCTTATATCATTTTGTTCTTTTGGGCAAACTGGAATTTACAGCTCTGACGGGGTGTTGAGTGTGGAAATCCCTGTGGTAACTGATGTGCTATTGGGGTATCCTACAGCAGACGAATTAGATTCAAGAGCACTTGATGATTATAACAAAGGCACTGAACTAATATATAGTTTAAATAAGACTTCAAGTGATGATGAAAAAACAGATCAAATCAATCAAGCTGTAGATTACTTGATTAAAGCGATTAATTTTGATCCAAAATTCGTTCAAGCATATGACAATCTAGGCAAAGCCTATAGAATGCTAAACAACTATGATTTAGCAATCGAATCTTACGAAATGTCTCTAAAGATATTTCCTAAAGGACGTTCAGCTCACCAAAATTTAGCGGTTGTATATCAAAAACAAAAGAATTGGAATAAAGCTATTACAGAATATGAAACCTTAATAAATATGAGTCCACAAAGTCCTGAAGGATATTATGGTTTGGCAAATGTTTATCAAAAAATGTCTAAATTAAATTTAGCCCTATCCAATGCTTTAAAGGCACTAGAATTATACAAACAAAACCCAACAAATTATATAGGAGACAGCTATGGGCAGATTGGGCTGATTTATTATTATAAAGGAAACAATTTAAAAGCAAAGGAATACATCCAAATTGCGAAAGAAAAATATATTTCGAATAATTTTGAGTCTGTTTTTTATGCCACTTTTCCTGAAAGTTTGCTAAAAGAACTTTCCATTGATTAATCATTCCCTTTTTTATATTGTGTAATTTATCTGATCCAAAATTATGAAAAAACTACTTTACTTATTTACTTTAATAGCAATGACTTCTTATGGACAAAACATTGAATCGTCCACTCGGAAATTTATTGACGAAGCTCAGTTTACAAGAATTAATAAAGATTGGACAACCATTGCTGAATTCAAATCAGGAATTGGAGAAACTGTAGAATTTTTTCCGATAGAAGTGATCAATTTAAAAACTGGTGAAACAACAAAAGCACTTCAACTTGATATGAAAATCAAGAATCCAGATGTATTTAAAACAGCTTGGATTGGTGTGGAAGAAATTAGCGAATTTATTACATTTATTGAAGACAATGTTATTGCAAATCTGAACTTGAAATTCAAAGATAAATCTTCTGAATTTATTTTTAAAGCAAATGAAATGACTCTGTCCTACTTCATATATGAGAAAAGAAGACGGTTGACCATAAAACTAAATAGCTATGATACTAGTGAATTTAAAAACTATACTTTTTGGACTGAAACACAAGTCAGTAAAATTCCTAGATTGTTAGAGGTTTTGAAAAATTATTAAATGAGGCATCTCCACGGTAGCTAAAAATTCGCGTAGTTTTCTGTCGCTTAAGAGTGTTTAGGTTCCTAATTTCTACATTACTATTCTTCAAAGAAATCTAGATCAATTTTTTTTATGTTTATGGTTTCTTCTGTTTGTACCCCTAGATTAAATTCTATTGCTAAGTTAGCAAGAGCTTTGCCGTTCAATAAAACTATTTTTTGTTGTTTACTTTCGGTCGCTGTTCGGGTTGCGCTTTCTGAAAAACGAGATGTTGTTAAAAAAACGCCTTTACTAACTCCTTTTAGTGCCAATGAACCAATAAAGTTTCTTATTTCGGGAGAACCTACCGTACCGTTTGAATACCTTTTTGCTTGTATATAAACCGTTTCTAATCCTAGTCGGTCTTGATATATAATGCCGTCTATTCCATCATCCCCAATTTGACCTGTAACTTTGCCAGAATCTTCTCTAAACGCCCCATAGCCCATTTTTTGTAATAGCTTAATTACAAAACTTTCAAAATAACCAAATGAGTTTTCTTTTAGTTTATCCAGCAATTCTGAAGCTAATTCTAGATTAAGTTGAGAGATAGTATTTGCCAAAACCTCTTCAGGCGTTTGTTGTTGTATTTCTGTTTTAGCTTGCGAAACATTTGTGTTAGAATCTTGATTAAAAGTAGTGGTCCACTCTATATAATCTGGCATTTCTTTAAGCTGCTTTAAACCTAAATTGACAGGGTTTGTGTTCAAGTATTTTATTCCTTCTTTTGTTATTTGATAAACACCTCTTTCTGGGTAATGAATTAACCCTGCTTTTTTTAAATGGCTGCGTGTCCAGCCTACGCGATTGCGAAACAAACCCATTTGCCCGCTTGGAACTCGTATTTTAAGTTCTTCTTCTGTTAAATTATAAAAAGTGGCTAAATGTTTCATCACCTCATTTAAGGTTTTTTGCCTACCATCTTTTAGCAAAGTAAGCATGGGTAGCATGATGGTTTGAAAGTCTGGTATATTATTTTTCATGGTTGTTTAGATTATTCTTCTAGATTCACTGTTCAGTTTCTTAATTGATTTTATTTCTATTTAATACACTAATCACTAATCGTTTTACTGTTTCCATTTCTTTTGGTTTGCTAGAGGCTATAAAAAGGGTTAGACTCGCTAGGGTATCATTGCTTATTATGGGGTGTTGTTGGCTGTTAAAAAGCATCCTATTTTGCTGTAAAAATTTGAGAAAACAAGCCGCTGCGATTCGTTTATTGCCATCTACAAACGAATGGTTTTTTACAATTAAATATAAAAGCATGGCCGCTTTTTCTTCTAATGTTGGATAAAAATCACTAGCCTCGAAGCCTTTGGTGATTTGGGCTACGGAACTTTGAAAGCTATTATCTTTTTCTTTGCCAAACACATCACTATCAAATTCAGCTAACATTTGATTGATGAGTTTTTGATAGTCTTCTAAACTTGGGTAATCTGCTTCTCTTTTAGTTAACCCATTAACATCTAATTGTTCGTGGTCATAATCATCTAATAAGCTTAAGCCTTTAGCAAACACCCCTAGCCATTTATTGTCTGCGGTTTGTTCTTCAATAGCTCTGCTTAAAATTTGAATGCCATTTTTTAATATTTGGACTTCTTGTTCTTTTTGAGCTAAACGTTTTTCGTTTATCGTATAGCCTTTTACTAAATAGTCTTTTAAAATACGATTTGCCCAAATACGGAATTGAGTGCCCCTTTGTGATTTCACTCTATAACCTACAGATATTATGACATCTAGACTGTAAAACATTACTGGTTTGTCTGAATTTGCAATATGCATTTTTTGCATATTGCTTTTTTTATCTAATTCTGCTTCTTTAAAAACACTGTTTATATGACGAGAAATTACAGATTGGTCTCTTTCAAACAACAGTGTAATCTCTGCTTGATTTAACCATACAGTGTCTTTATCAACTTGAACTGAAACTTCAATTTGATTATTCTGGGATTGATATATAATTATGTCTTTCATTTTCTTCTTTTTGAACTGTTACACTTATTGCAACAACTGATTCTATACTTAGAAAAAATAATGTCTTAAGCTTGATTGAACTACTTACGAAGAATTCAACTTGGGGCTAAATTCAGGATTAAATGTATATAAAAAATAATGAATAAGCAAAAAAAATATACATATCAACTTCTTACAGGATGTGTTTTTAATCTTGTTTTACCATTCCCTTTTAAGGGTAAACAAAACAAGACGTTTAGGCTGTTTTCAATAAAAACCCCTTCGTTTAAAGATTCCTTATCTTTGAATTATGAAGATCGAAATAGCTAAAAACAACAAAGAGTTTAAAATTCTTGACCACGATAAAATTATCATTAAGGGGCGCAAGCCTAAATGGTACTCCCCAGAAATAACCTTTTTTTATAACAGCAAAACCTACGAGCTAAAGAAAAAAGGGTTTTGGGCCACGTCCTTTTCTGTTTTAGAAAGTGGACACCCCATTGGAGATATCAATTGGAACTTTAAAACGGGTTCTAAAATAATTCTAAAAAATAAGGAGTATTGGCTAAAAACAGAAAAGGCTGGGAAATGGTATGCATCCGACCGACAGTACATTCTTTGCGAAAATGGGAAAACACCTGTCTTAACAATCCACTACGCTTTAAAAAAATGGAAAGAATCTATGGAGGCAGAATTCAATGACAAAGACCACTCCAACTATGTACTTCTAGTCTGTGCCCTGTTTCTAATGAGGCGACAACAAAGTGCCCAAAACAGCGCAGCTGCTGGTGGATTCGGATAGTTAATAGAAAAACGATGTTCTAGCCTTTAGAACCATCGACCGCGGAAAATTCAATAGTTCTTAAAAATATATTGACAAAGTTCACTCCTCCTTTAACATTTAGAAAGACGGGCTAAATTCAGATTTAACCTCTGACAAAACACTGCTGTTTTGCGTTTAATTTTAACATATTGATTAAAAATTTGTGAATTTAGTAACATTTTTACACTTAATCTTGTTTAAATTTAAATAAAAAACAATGAAAGATTTTATTGAAGCTTACTATCCTATTATACTTGCATTCTTATCCTTTTTAATGTCTGTAACCCTGTGGTTTATGGGAAACAAGCTAGAAGGTATTTTTGTAGGGATTTGGGTCCCATCAATTTTATCCCTTTCCATTGCCATTAGACAAAGAAGAAAAAAATGAATTTACTAATATTTATTTTCGGGTTTATTATTTTTATAGTGTACGTCTATTTCTTGTTGACAATCGTTTCGAAACAACATAAAATACAACGAACTGAACATCAACAGGCTTATGATGAGCATGACATGGACGGCATAGGAAATCAAGGAAGATTCCCAATCGATAAAAGTAAAAAAAAGAAGAGCTAAAACAGAACGTTTATTTTCTTAAATTCTAACGTTTTTGTTGCTCAACAACTAGGTTAGTGAATTGTATAAGATTATAAAATTCAACACGGTATAAAAAGTAGCAGGCAGCATCTGAACGGCGCTGTCTTTTATTTTAATTCTTACAAAAATAGCCGTGATCATCATAAAGGTTAGTAAAAAAGAAGCTACCGAAAGCAGTATCGGATTGACAATCCCAACGAGTAAGCCGACTCCTCCTAATAGTTGTAAACAGCCCAACAAAATCCGTTGATTTTTATAGCCCCAACGCGCATATTCGGACAGCATTCTCTTTGAAAAAAAAGACGTAATGCCATAAAAAATAAATGAAAGTGCCGAAAATATAAGAATACTAAGGTTTAAATCCATTCTCTATAATAAACCATAATTAAAGGCCGCAATAAATAGGCACAAGAGTAAAAGCACAAAAGAAGGCACAAATTTAGCCAAAGGATTTTTTACTTTTATATGACAATATTGAGCTCCTAGCATTAAAATTGCCATTAAGAGTGACGCTGGTACTAAAAATTCTTTATGCCAAATTCCTAAAATAAAAACGGTTGCAAGCGCTATTTTAGAAGCACCAACTGCATTTCTTAGCAAGTCAGAAAGACCGTAGTGTTTAAATTCTACAACGATATTATCATACCTAAAAACCCACACAACAGTTACTGAGAGTGCAACAATAAGCTGCGCCAAAATTGAAATAGTTTCCATAAAAGTTATTTTTAATATTATGTTTAAATGTATGAATAAAAATCTAAACAATTAATGTTATCGTCATTTGTTATCAATCAACACACAGTGTTTGCTAGTTCTTGACTTTTTAATATTAATACTGTATTGAAAGTTAAGTGTTTACTGTTAATTATTTCTTGTCGTTTTAAACTAAATAGTCTTACTTCTGAAATGCTGTTTTTTGTACCCTTGAACTATAAACCAATTTATATTTAACCTCACATCTTAAACATACCATCCTCTCAGGGGATTGATTTATTAAAACCTGCCTAGTACAAGTGTTTCAATACAGCAGTGGTGCTTGGAATCAAAATGTCTTAGGCCAAGAAGTTAAAAGTATTGAAACTCAACAGAAGTTGATAAACGTGGATGTTTCAAACTTAAACCCTAGAATTTACTTTGTGAACATCCGTGTTGGCACTGAAGTTTATACCCACAAAATAATTAAGAACTAAAACTACTCCGTTTCTATATACGCATCTATATAGGTTGATAATTTTGAGGTGGTATCTAACAAATTGGCTCCTTCCCAACCATGGCCTTCTTCTGGGTAAAAGTGAAACTCATGCGTTACTCCTAGAGTTGTGAGTTGTGCATCCAACTCTACCCCTTGCGAGGTTGGAACTAAAGGATCCATACCGCCATAAAACAGCAGGGTTGGCGGCGAAGTTGCGGTTGCTCTGTGGTAAGGGCTCGCAGCTTCTAAAAACTCGATAGAAGGGCTTCCAAATAATTGAAAGACTGGCTGATATACAGGGTTATCATAATAGGCAGGATCTGTGAAATTAGCAGGGCCAACTATACTACAAACCATATCTACTTGGTTATTGACATCATAGGCATAACTCCATAATAATGCTAAATGAGCCCCTGAGCTAAAACCAATAAAACCAATGTCATCACTCACAATAAGTGAGGATTTATTCATAGAAATATAATCGACCACCGCAGAAATATCCTCTGTTTGCAAGGGGATTGGAGGATTACCTAAACTCGCTAAGGTGTAATTCATGTTAATAATTCCCACATTGGGGTGAAGGGCTGAAATAGAATCTTTAATAATATCCATGTCCATCTTATCTCCTGAAATCCAAGTGCCACCGTGAATCAAAATGAGAATTTTAGTGCTATTGGTTCGGTTTTCTGGAAGGTAAATATCAAAAACTTGCTTTGGGTCTGAACCATAAGAAACGTTTAAAGCTTCATAGGCTTCCACCACTTCGGGTTCCTCTGGATTGTCTTTAGAACAACCTAAGTAGAGTGCTAAAAATAAGGATAAGAAAATTATTTTTTTGAATGATTTCATAACATGATTTTTTAAAGAATAATTAGTAGGATATAGGGCATCTCGTTAAAATATAATTGTAATTTTTGATAAAAATACAAAACTAAAAAGAAGAACCTCTGCATTCTAAGGCTTTTAATTAGTAGCCTCTCAAAATTTTATTTAAAAAATAATCACGTCTCCCAACAGGTTAACTTGTGTAATACAAGTGAAATATTATATTATAAGTCACTAATATGTAGGTGCTTTTTATAAAATTTATTGTAAATTGTATTATAAATCAATTAATGATGTACCCTGCGTTTGAAGTATTAGCGACGCTTGTAGCTTTTACTTTTGTATCCATAACAGCTTACGGCGCACTCACACGCCAAAGAAGCTTATTTACACTAGGTCTTTGCTTTTTTAATGTAATTCCTGTGGCTGGAGAGTTATACGGTTATTCAATGGACAATGAGACGTTTCACTTAGCTTTAATCCTTACTTTTTTAACACAAATTATTATCACATTACCAATTAAAGCTAACTATGGTTCGGACAATGTCTCAGCATATGCTTTAGGTAAAAAAATAGGTATAGCCATTTTGGTAACCAACTTGCTACATGGGTGCCTTATTTTAAGTAAAGAAATTGGTGTACCTCATCAATTTGGCTATTTACATTTCGCTATTGCCTTGATCATGCTTTATACGGTTGTAAGATCAAACACAAAAAAAGAGATACACTAGCGTTAACCTAGTTAAACAACGTACTCCACCCCTATAGAGTGACAAAAAATAACCTTAATTAGGCCCTTTAAGGATGTTAAGATCGCAAACGACGACTAATTTTTTGTTTGATTGTAGAAATGCGCTATTTTATAAATATTATCATATTTAAACCAACTTCTATCTGTGGTACGTCCCATAAACTTTTGATTGTCCCAGGCGATATTTTTCATTTGGTTTCTAAAACGCAACTTTGTAATCTTGGAAATTTGACCGTCTTTAAGTGCTAAATAACTTAGCATTTGACCTTCATTAAAAGTAATCGATCCTGAATAACTGGAGGCCACTTCGGCTTTAGGGTTTTGAAAAATAGTGAGATGCTCTCCATAATAGAGTGCCACATAAAACATGCGTTTTCCAGATTTTTTCTTTAAATTTTTAGGCAATGAAAGAATAATCAAACCATCATAAGAAATAAGCTGACAATCCATGGCCTTAATGGTTCTTGCTTTATCTCCTTTTTTAACACGGTAACGGAATGAGCTGATATCGTTTCCTTTATAGGCATAGCCTCGAACTTGACCCACAAGTTCACTGCCATCGGCTAATAAAATGGTTCCCGAAAGCCAAGAAGCACCCACAAATTTTTTGGTAGTTGAAGTGTTTCCACTATTGTAATACGATTTTGTAGTTTGCGCTACGGAAGTAAGGCCTAAGATTAGAAAGGCGAAAATAATTAGTTGTTTTCTCATGATTGGTTAATTTGTTGCAATTTACAATATTAATTATAGGCGTGAAACAAAAAAAGCCCACTCTAGGAGTGGGCTTTAAGTTGTTTAGATTGGAAAACTTTAAACGGCCTTTTTTACAAAAGGTAATCCTGTTTTTTCGTTTTCTACAATCATTTTTCCATCAGGAAGATCACATGTATTATCACGCTCATCTTTGGCGAAATAATAGATAGTTTGTTCTCTACCACCTTTAAGAATTACATCTTTAGTGTGTAAAAAAT
>Ga0209533_1004492_pt1 | contig 12055 bp, 10 predicted proteins | sample COG_04_FD_184748 | JGI IMG/M metagenome (GOLD analysis project Ga0209533, IMG submission 184748) | Pelagic Microbial community sample from North Sea - COGITO 998_met_04 (SPAdes) (version 2) | ecosystem: Environmental > Aquatic > Marine > Neritic zone/Coastal water | place: Helgoland, sampling... | reverse complement strand
GGCCAAGTGCTGAGTAAGCTAGGCCGTTTTCGTGAACTTCGGGTGAGAACGCTTGTGCGGTAATGCAGCGTGCGGAGAGGTCGACCAAGTCATAACCTGCAAGTTCCGTTTCGTTCGTCGCGCGATAATACTCACCGATTGCGAGCGCAGCGTGACCCGGTTCGTCCAGGCGGCTGTCTTCTCCAGCTACTGGGGTGATACTTCCCTGCTCACTGATTGATTCTAAATTATGTCCCAGGATTGACTGGGCCATGTCGAGGCATTGATCTGCAAAATTTTCCATTAGCTAAAGGCGTCTTTTTTACGCGTAGAGCAGAAGGTGATGCTTTTAAGGGAATCCATTGTCAATAGCTTTTGGGCCGAACTACATATATAGTGCAATGGTTACCAAGGAATACGAAAACGGGTGAAAAGTCATTGACCCTTGTGCGCTCACAGTTTGGTTATTTAGTTCATTAGCAGGGCTTTTGCGCTGTGATAGTAAATCCATCGTTTAACTCATTCACCATGTCTGAAGAATCTTCCTCTATGGAGTCGGTTTCACACGAAAACCGACTTTTCGCCCCAACTTCTGAATTTGCTCAAAAAGCTGCCGTTTCCGGAATGGATGCGTATCGGGCGATGTATGAGAAAAGTATTCAAGACCCTGAGGGATTTTGGGCTGAAGCAGCTGAGGAGCTGCACTGGTTTAAGAAATGGGATACTGTTTTGGACGATTCGAATGCTCCATTTTTCAAGTGGTATGATGGCAGTCGCACCAATCTTTCGTATAATTGCCTGGATCGTCATGTTGCGGAGGGGCGTGGCGATAAAGTTGCAATACATTGGGAGGGCGAACCAGGTGATACGCGTGACCTGACCTACAGTCAGATGTTGCTCGAGGTGTCACGTTTTGCCAATGTGCTGAAGGCTCGTGGTGTGAGTAAGGGCGACCGTATTGCGATTTACCTACCAATGGTTCCAGAGCTAGCGATCGCAGTGCTGGCTTGTGCGCGAATTGGCGCAGTGCATTCCGTGATTTTTGCTGGTTTCTCGGCAGATTCGATTCGTGACCGTGTGCTTGATAGTGAGACCTGCATGGTGATCACCGCGGACGGTGGCTACCGTCGTGGCAAGATGCTGGAATTGAAGAAGATCGTTGATGAGGGTGTTGAAACATGTGCCTGCGTAAAAGACGTAATCGTGGTGAAGCGCGGCGAGGATCATCCAGTCGATTGCAGTATGGTCGCGGGCCGTGATTCATGGTATCATGATTTGGTAGCGGATGTGAGCGATGAATGTCCTGCTGAGGAAATGGAAGCTGAGGATCTCTTGTTTCTACTCTATACCAGTGGCACCACAGGCAAACCGAAGGGCATTATGCACACGACTGCTGGGTATCAGGTGTTTAGCTATCTGACTTCGAAATACGTTTTCGATCTCAAGCAGGAGGATGTTTATTGGTGCACCGCCGACGTTGGTTGGATTACGGGGCACACTTACATCGTTTATGGTATCATGCAGAATGGTGTGACGCAGGTGATGTATGAGGGCGCCCCGAATCACCCGGACGAGGGGCGTTTTTGGGAAATTGTGGAGAAGTATAAGGTTTCTATTTTCTATACGGCTCCGACTGCAATTCGTGCGTTCATGAAGTGGGGTGATCAGTGGGTCGATGGACGTGACTTATCGTCATTACGCCTGCTGGGCACAGTCGGTGAACCCATCAATCCAGAAGCATGGATGTGGTATCATAGCAAGATCGGCGGCGAGCGCTGCCCGATCGTGGATACCTGGTGGCAAACGGAAACGGGTGGCCACATGTTGACCCCGATTCCTGGGGCGGTGCCCACCAAGCCAGGCTGTGCGACCTTGCCGTTTTTCGGAGTTGAACCCGCAATTTTGACTGACGATGCCAAGGAGGTCGATGCCGGTATTTTGGCGATCAAGAAGCCTTGGCCAGGCATGCTGCGCGGTATTTATGGCGATCCTCAGCGTTTCAAAGATACCTATTGGTGCAAGTGGGATGGTCAGTATTACTTCCCCGGAGATGGTGCGCGGCGGGATGAGGACGGCTACATTTGGATACTTGGTCGGGTCGATGACGTGGTGAATGTCTCGGGGCACCGTATCGGCACTGCCGAATTGGAGTCAGTCTTTGTTGAGCATAAGGACGTAGCGGAATCCGCAGTCGTTGGTGTGCCTCACGAGATCAAAGGACAGGGACTGATTGCCTTTGTGACGGTTATTGATGGCCGCGACCACGATGATCATTTGCGCAAGGAGCTCGTCACAATGATTGATAAGGGCATTGGTAAATTTGCGCGTCCAGAGCGTATTCTTTTTTCCTCAGACCTGCCGAAGACTCGTTCAGGTAAGATCATGCGCCGTTTATTGCGTGACATTGCTGAAGGTAAGGAGCTAGGCAATACCACGACTTTGGCCGACCCGAGTGTCGTTGAGGAGCTGCAACAACAGTATTTGAACGGATAAATGAAAAACTTTGCGCTTTTGGCTACTCCAATCAGCGATGCAGACTAGACAAAACCGAATCCGCGCTCATCATCCACGCACTTTATGAAAATTTACATGAATGACGGGTTGGTGGATCAATCCGAGGCTAAGGTCTCGGTGTTTGATCATGGTTTACTGTATGGCGATGGAATCTTTGAGGGGATCCGTCTCTACAACGGCTGTGTCTTTAAGCTTGAGGAGCATTTAGAGCGCTTAGAGTATTCTGCAAAGGCGATCATGCTAGAGATGCCATGGTCGCGTAAGGAGATTTCCGACGCAGTTCGTGAAACCTGCTCTGCAAATGGCTTAAAGGATGGTTACATACGCTTGGTGGTGACGCGTGGCGTGGGTAGCCTTGGTTTGTCGATTAAGAATTGTGATACGCCGCAGCTCATTATCATTGCCGATAAGATCCAGCTCTACCCGCAGGAATTCTACGAGAATGGCCTCAAAATCATCACCGTTCCGACTCGTCGCTGCAATCCAGCTGCGTTGCCTCCGACGGTGAAGTCGCTCAATTATTTAAACAATATCTTAGCGAAAATTGAGGCTCAGCACCTTGGTTATCATGAGGCTATTATGCTAAATGATCAGGGCTACGTGGCGGAGTGCACAGGCGACAACGTGTTTATCATCCACAAGGGTGAATTGATCACTCCGTCTGCTAGTGCCGGCGCCCTGAAGGGGATCACCCGTGATACTGCATTGGAAATTGCTGAAGAGCTCGGCATTCCATGGCGCGAAGCAAACATGACTCGCTACGATGTCTGGGTTGCTGATGAGTTGTTCCTTACTGGAACTGCTGCGGAGATCGTTCCGATCGTCGAAGTGGATGCACGTCCAATAGGCGACGGTAAACCAGGTCCGATTACCGCAAAATTCCTTGAGAGCTTCCGTCACCGCGTGGTTCGCGATGGCACGATGCTCTAAGCATTTTATAGGGCTCTGGTTGCTCGCGCCTCAGTCAGGTGATGCATTGGCACAATTATTGCAATGTGCGGTCTTAGTATTTGATCCGTTTGCAATTCGTAATGAGGCAGCTACAAAATATACTTTCGCTTTGCGATCTTTTCAGACATTCCTATTATTAAATTATGGCAGATAATCTGAAGTGCAGTAACTGTAATAAAGAGGCGACCGTTCATTTGACTCAAATCGTGAACAATAAGATCCACAAAGTGGATTTATGTGAGTCGTGCGCTCAAAAGAAAGGGGTGACCGATCCTCAAGGGTTTTCACTAGCAGATTTACTTTCGAAGACTGCTTTGACGCCTGATTCGTCCGAGGCCAGCTTAGTCTGCCCTAACTGTGGGCTTGAGACTTCTGATTTTCGCCGCACCGGTAGACTCGGTTGTTCCGCTTGTTTCCAAGTATTCGGCGACTTGGTGCGTCCTGCCTTAGAAGATATGCACGTGGGTTTAACGCACAAGGGCAAGATCCCTGAAGTCGCGCTGACTCGTCAAAACAGCCAGGCTCAATTGCAAGCGCTCAAAGATTCACTCGCGAGTGCGATCGCTGAAGAAGCCTACGAAGAGGCTGCTAAATTGCGTGACCTCATACACGAGCTCGAAGTGGCTGTAGCTGAGTTGGAGGTGACCGAAGCATGATTGAATCACTCATCAAAAGTGACCGGGCCGAGTTAACTCAGAGCACTAGAAAAGGCTCACCTGTCGTTCTCAGCACTCGTGTGCGACTCGCTCGTAATTTGTCGGATATCCCATTCCCAGAGCGTGCCACTTCGGCGCAGCGCAGTGACGTTTTGTCTAAGTGCGCCGATCATATTGGCGGATTGAAGCAGATGAAAAGCGGTGCCTTTTTCGATATTTCTCAACTTTCTGAGCTTGAGAAGCAGGTTTTGGTGGAGCGCCATTTGATTAGCCGTGAACTTTGTGAGAGCGAGCAAGGCTCGGGCGTAATCATCAACAAGGACCAAACATGTTCGGTGATGATCAATGAGGAAGATCATTTGCGCATACAGTTTTTGAAAACAGGCTTCAATTTGAACTCGGTCTGGAAGCAGATGGATCGTTTTGATAGTGATTTGGAAGATCTACTCGATGTCGCGTTTTCATCTGAATTTGGATTTTTAACCGCATGCCCGACCAATTTAGGCACTGGCTTGCGAGCCTCAGTCATGATGCATCTTCCTGGTCTAGTGATCTCAGAGCAGATGGAGCGCGTAATTCGTGCCGTGAACCAGCTCGGCATCACTGTGCGTGGCTTGTTTGGCGAGGGCTCCGACGCGACAGGACATGTTTTTCAGATCTCTAATCAGCAAACTTTGGGGGAGAGCGAATCTGAGATTATCACCCGTCTTGGCAGTGTGCTTAAGACCATTATCGATCATGAGGTGAATGCGCGTTTCAAATATCTCGAAGAGAATCGCGCGAAACTACTCGATAAGATCGGCCGCGCATTCGGTGTGTTACAAAACGTGCATTTTCTTTCTTCGAATGAAGCGATGAACTTACTTTCATTGATGCGACTGTCAGTTGATTTCAACATGCTACCCGAGTCCAATCGATCTGATGTGGATCGCCTCTTTATTGAGTGTCAGCCTGGTCACATACAATATGCCGCTCATGAAGGCATTGAGCCTGAACTCCGTGACATCGCGCGTGCAGACAAATTACGGGAAGAGTTTAGCCATCTTCCACCTCTAAATTTTGACAAGGTTGGCGAATCGAAGTAAACATTATTTAACTGATATAATTTATGGAACCGATGAACAATTTCACCCCTCGCGCTCAACAAGTTTTAGCCCTCGCCAGAAAGGAAGCCGATCGCTTTCACCACAATTATGTGGGGACTGAGCACCTACTACTAGGTTTGATTAATCTGGGTCAAGGGGTGGCTGTCAACGTGCTCCAAAAAATGGGGCTCGACCTCCAAACCGTGCGTTCTGCGGTGGAAAAGCAGGTCGGCACTGGGCCAGAAAGTAAGCCATCGGGTAACATACCTTACACACCGCGCGTAAAAAAGGTTTTAGCGCTGGCTGGCAAAGAAGCGAAAGCACTGAACCACTCTTACGTCGGCACTGAGCATATTTTACTAGGCCTCCTGCGTGAAGGTGAGGGCGTGGCCGCACGCGTATTGAAGTCTTTGGACGTGGATATTGAGCGCTGCCGTAACGAAATTTTATCGGAGCTAGATCCTAACTTTTCGGGCGAGCCTGAAGAGGCCTCTGCAGGCGGGCAAGGAAATGCTCCAGAAGACAAGAAAGATACAAAGACTCCAGCGCTTAAAGCCTTTGGTCGTGACCTGACTGAGCTAGCCAAAGCCGGTGAACTTGACCCTGTGATCGGCCGTAAACATGAGATTCGCCGAGTGGTGCAAATCCTTTGCCGGCGTTCTAAGAATAACCCAGTCCTAATCGGTGAGGCAGGCGTCGGCAAGACTGCCATCGTTGAAGGGCTCGCACAAGAAATAGCATCGGGTCTGGTTCCAGAAATTTTAGAAGACAAGCGTGTGATCACCCTGGACCTCGCGCTCATGGTAGCTGGCACGAAATACCGTGGTCAATTCGAAGAGCGTATCAAAGCAGTCATGGATGAGATTCGTCGTGCAAAGAACGTCATCATTTTTATCGACGAGTTGCACACGATTGTGGGTGCGGGCGCGGCCGAGGGTGCGATGGATGCCTCTAATATCTTCAAGCCTGCGCTGAGTCGTGGCGAGTTGCAATGTATCGGTGCCACTACGCTCGCCGAGTATCGCAAATACATCGAAAAGGATAGTGCGTTAGATCGTCGTTTTCAGTCCGTAAAGGTCGATGCGCCTTCCGTTGAAGACACCGTTCTCATACTGAAGGGTATCCGTGGTAAATATGAAGACCACCATAAGGTCATCTTTACTGATGAAGCCTTGGTCTCTGCTGCAAAACTTTCGGAACGCTACATCACCGCGCGTTTTCTTCCCGATAAAGCGATCGATATTCTAGACGAGGCGGGCGCACGTTCCCGTATCGAGTCGCTCAAGCGTCCTCCAGAAATTGAGAAGATGACTGCGACGATTGAAGAGGTCTGCACCAAAAAAGAAGAAGCTATTGCGGGGCAACATTTCGAAGAGGCGGCTAAATTCCGTGATCAAGAAAAGCAGCTCCGCAAGAAGCAGGAAGACATCATTGAAGCTTGGAAGAAGTCTCGTGAAGAGAACCGTTTAACCGTGGATGAAGATGAAATGCTGCAAGTCGTTGCTGATTGGACGGGCATCCCGCTTTCACGCATGGAGCAGAAGGAAAGCAAGAAGCTCTTGAAGCTAGAAAAGCAACTTCAGAGCGAGGTGATCGGGCAAAACATAGCCACCGAAGTCATTTCTAAGGCACTGCGCCGTTCGCGTGCAGATTTGAAAGATCCCAAACGTCCAATTGGCTCTTTTATGTTTCTTGGGCCAACAGGTGTAGGTAAAACACTTTTAGCTAAGGTGCTCGCAGAAGAAATGTTTGGCGATAAAGACTCTATCATTCAGATCGATATGTCTGAATACATGGAAAAATTTGCGGTGTCGCGTTTGGTAGGTTCACCTCCAGGCTACGTGGGCTATGAGGAGGGTGGTCAATTAACTGAAGCGGTTCGCCGCAAGCCTTATTCAGTCGTTCTTTTTGATGAAATTGAAAAAGCACATCCTGACGTGGTTCAGTTACTCTTGCAGGTCCTAGAGGAAGGTCGGCTTACTGATAGCTTGGGCCGTAAGATTGATTTCCGTAATACGATCTTGATAATGACTTCAAATGTAGGGGCCGATATCTTGCAACGTAATACATCCATGGGATTTGGTGTCGAAAGCAACGCCGAGAACGAATACGAAAAGATTCGCGAAAAAATTCTCGATGAAACAAAGCGCGTGTTCAAACCAGAGTTTTTGAATCGTTTGAACGATCTAGTTATCTTTAAGTCCCTCGCTCGTGAAGATATGCAGTCTATCGTCGAACTAGAGCTTCGCAATGTTTCTAAGCGTTTGAAGGAGCGAGACTTTACTTTCGAGTTCTCCGAAGAAGCAAAGGCTTTCCTTATAGAGAAAGGTTACGACGAGAAGTATGGCGCACGTCCGCTACGTCGTGCAATTGAGCGTCATCTTGAAGATAATCTAGCTGAGGCTATCCTAGGGGGTGAAATCAAACCAGGTGAGTTGATTCGAGTTGGAGTCAACAAAGACGCCAAGGAGCTGGAGTTCGAGCAAGATCAGCCTGTTTCAGGTGCGACGGGCTCTTAGTTGATCTCTTAAGGGCACTATACAAAAGGTCGTGGCCGATGCCACGGCTTTTTTGTTATTTAAGGAAGAATCCCTTTTGTTTATCGCTGATCGGTAGCTCTACCTTTGCCATTGCTGCAAGTAAGTCTTCCCACAGCATGCGTTTTGTTTTCAACGTGTCGTTACGTAATAAGTAAGAAGGGTGGAAGGTGAGCATGACATCAATATCTTGAAAAGTCTGCCAGGTGCCCCGGATGCTTCCAAATTTTACCTTTGGATCATGGCCAAGCAAGCCAGTTACCGCGTGATTGCCTAAGGCGATAATCACCTTGGGTTGAATGATTTCTAGCTCAGCGCGAAAATAGGGTAGGCAAAAAGTCATTTCGTCCTCATTGGGTGGGCGGTTGCCATAAGGCTTATTATTATTAGGACGCCATTTCATGATATTGGTGCAATACACCTGCTCACGACTTAAGCCCATTGCTTTAATGATCTTATCCAAGAGTTGTCCTGCATTGCCAATGAATGGCTTGCCTTCCATTGCTTCGTCGGTTCCGGGCGCATCGCCGCAAAAGAGAATGTCCGCGTCTGGGCTGCCGTCTCCGGTGACGAGTTGTTCACTGGCACCTTTTCGCTCATTGCAAGTTGGACAGGCTAACAAGCTTTTCTTTAGCCAATTAAGTTGATCTGCTTTATCCGCCTCAGGCACTTCTAGCGTCGGTGGAGCAGGAAGTGGCTCAATCGATATTTCTTTCACAGGCTTATTTACCGTTTTTTCGACTGGTTGAGGCTTTTTTAGTAGCTCTGCTAGGTTGGCATGCTCAACGGGTTTACCCCGTTTACGGTGCTTTGTCTCTAACAGTGCAGGCTTGAGCAAATCCTTGGTCTCATCATCAATATAAATATGTCCTACGCCTTCTTTCTGCAAGCGGCGGAGTTCATCATATATCGCATCTAATCCCTCGAACATAAATCTTAAACTTGAGTATGAGCCAAGTTCCGTCGAGCCACTTCTTGTATATTCATTCAATAACTCAATCAACTGAAGCGCGTTTTATCTTTCTGCGGACTTGCAAGTAACGAATCAACGTGGGAGCGAGGCTGAATATGAATACGCAAACGGCAGCAATTAAATAGTCATGCGGCGTATCGACCCTAAAAAGTATGGCCGCACCTGTCCACCAGCCGGCACCGCTCGCGATATCAATCCGCTGTTTCAGTAGTAGTCCTTGTGCGATGTAACCACTACCAATCAATAGTGCAGTCGTCGGCAGGACGATGAGCGCGCTTACGTCGTCTGATAGTTTGGCTATGGTGGCACAAGCGGCGCCTCCAATGATGCATGCTAACCATATTAGTCGATGCGGTGTTAGCAGATCCTGTGTGCTTCCTGACGCCTTGAATGACAGTAGGGTGGCGAAAGTGGCCATAAATATTGATAATGCCCAGACGTAGAACTTTGAATCGATCGGGACTGAGTAGTAGGTCACGCAAAACTCTAGGCTGAGGCATTTTATAAATAACAAGCACCAAAGCGTTAACAGCAGTCGGCTGCGCTGATTTAGTTTGTCTTTTAAATCCATCTGAAATGACTGCTGAGGTAATCGACTACCACCAGATGTCAATTGAGCCAGCTATCTTTACTGTTTTTAGCGAGCTGTTGTTTATTAATCCTTAGCGCGATTCTCAGCAACTTACTTATAAATTATAGGGGAAAGCGGCTATAAGTAGGGTGTTCGCCCTATGGGACCTACGTGAATTATTGAAGAAAGTGTAAAAACTTTACTATTTGTGTTTTACTACTTTACTGGGGATTGGTAGCTCACCTATCTTGCGCACATACCAATTCCTTTGTTTAAGCCCCTTGAATCGATTTTATGTCTGAAAAAGCTACACTTTTAACTCCGATCGCCCCAGTTTCGAAGTCTGAGCCAGTGAAGAAAAGCTCGTTGTTAACTCCGATTAATTCTGAATCTAGCCAGTCGAAAGAACCAGTTAATCTGCTTCAATCAAAAATTAATGTAGGTGAGCGTAAGAGTTTATTATCAGAAGTAAAGGCTAATAAAGAGACTGGGACTGCCGACAAGAGTTCACTGCTCAAGCCAGTAATCTATGATAAGGCCAAGGAAGATGTTGCAGTATTTGAGCCGCTTGAGCCGGCAGTGGATGTAAGCCAACCTACAGAGGTTGCAAGCCAAGCTACAGAGGTAGTGGCTGCGGAATCAGTCAAACCTGCTCCTGAAAGTGGTTCAGGCATGGGTATCATCATAGGGATCATACTGGTTTTCTGCGTGGTCGGAGCCGCGGTATTTGTATTTATGAATAAATCCAAAGGCGCGGCGCCAGCGGTGAAGTCTAAATCCGCTACCAAATCTAAAGCTACCGCTAAGACTGATTCGAACCCAGCTCCAGTCGCAGCGACGACAGCCGCACAGCCTGACCCAATTATTGAATTTCTCAATAGTGAGTCTGATATTGAAGTGGTGACTACACCGAAGCCAACGAAACCAGTGGAGCAGAAGGCTGCGGCAACGCCCCCCCCACCAAATGTGCGTAAGCCGAAGCTTCCCACTCGTATAGCACCTCCTAAAAAACCAAATTCTGGCAAATCCTCCTCTGCACCGAATGCACCCAGCCAGATCAAGGCACCTTCAAAGCCTAAAAAACGTTTTTAACTCTACCCTTTATTTGTTTTCAAACTTCAACCCCAATTAATTATGGATATTTCTGGAATGGGATTTACAGACGAACTCAGCTCGCTGCAGCCAGGTATGACGCTTGGCAACTTGCACATCGTGAGTTTTGTCGGAAAAGGCGCTATCGGTGAGGTCTATATAGCTCAGCACGATATATTAGGCAAAGAATTCGCCGTTAAAGTCATACCTAAAGGCTTTTCAGGAAACGAAGCTTCGGAAGCCTTCAAACGTGCTGCCCGCATACAAACAAAGTTGGAGCATCCACATATCCTTCGGGTCGATGACTTAGGAGAAGAAGATATGTTTTATTGGTTACGTATGGAGCTCATTGATGGTGAGATGACTTCTGAGAAGAAGCGCATCCGCACATTAGAAGATTTGATGCGTAACAACAAAGGACCCATGAGTGAAGAAGAGATCTGCTATTATCTCTACTACTTGTTGCTCGGTCTCGACCACGCGCATGCGCAAGGTGTCATTCATGCGGATTTAAAGCCCGCAAATGTAATGATAGCCGACGAAGGTGTGAAACTTGCTGAGCTTGGTGTCACAGAGTTGATTGGTCATGCATGGGATGATTTCCATCTGTTGAGAAAAGATGCACGTTTTGAGCCCACTCCATTTGATCCCTTGCCTGGATTCAGCCGTGCACTACCTGCCTTGTTGGCAGCCTTCGAGTTTTACAGTCCAGAGCAGCGTGCCGGTAACGAGCCAGATGCAGTGAGTAATTTGTATTCAGTGGGCTTGATTAGCTATCGCATGTTAACCGGTCGCCATTGTCTTTCCTTAGACCAACCGACGAATGCAGTAAATGGCATCAATCCTCGTTGGAATGCATGGATGGCTAAGGCTCTGGCTTACAACCCAGAGAATCGTTTTCAATCTGCAGCTGAAATGTTGCAAGAAATACCCGGACTGGATAGTTCAGGTGAAGAGTCGAGTGCAGACGAAGAAAAAGCTGCGAGTTAACCTATTTTATCAACCCCTTTAATTATAAAACAACCAATATAAGTCATGTCTATTCAACGAAAATTCAAAGTAACAACTTCGGTCACTCAATTTATGTGGGCGTCGTCTCGCGAAGACGCGGAAAAATTTCAAGAAGAACTGATTAAAAAAGGCAAGATTGATATCCTGCGTCATGGTGAAACCGACGTGAAATACTGTTTCGCTGGAGGTAAAGACTTCCTGGAAGCCCCAGAAGATATTTCACAAACACGTGATCCTATTACAGAACCACGTCGCGGGGATTGGCTCGAGATCGAACATGGTGACATTAAAGCATGTGCATTGGTTCGTCGTCTTAGCCGCCGTAAAGTTTATTACTTCGAAGCACTCTCCAAGACGGAGCGCTCGGTCGATCGCGAACGTTGGCAACGGTGGTCAAAGCAGCACGCAATCCATCCTTCATATGATGGAATCGTGCCTCCGTTCATTGTCGACGAGGTGCTTACTGCTCATGAAGATCGCGGTATGCTCTCAGGCTTTAGTGCGACTCCAGATTCATCCTTGATTCTCGAAATCTTGGACAAGTATGGATACGTTCCAGACGATTATGAGGTTGAAAATGGTTATTGGGCTGAACTCTACATTGATAAGGCAGTCTCGGAAAAGATTTTGGAGAACCAACAAGCACCTAGCGGCAAAACTGGCACGCATGATGGTGTCGATGAGTT
>Ga0209533_1004489_pt1 | contig 12060 bp, 9 predicted proteins | sample COG_04_FD_184748 | JGI IMG/M metagenome (GOLD analysis project Ga0209533, IMG submission 184748) | Pelagic Microbial community sample from North Sea - COGITO 998_met_04 (SPAdes) (version 2) | ecosystem: Environmental > Aquatic > Marine > Neritic zone/Coastal water | place: Helgoland, sampling... | reverse complement strand
CCCCCTCATACACACCAATAGCAGCTTGGCCACCAGCTTCAATATTTATCTTTTCAACTATGATCCTTTGCTGGCCTTTGCCTTTCATGCGTTCAAGTGTATTGATCTGTTCTATGCCTAACCTCGATAACTTGGTGTACAGGTTGCCCAAGCTGTTGATCGTTTGAACGTCTGAGTAGTTTTGATCTAATAGCCGTGCGCTTTTGCCTAAGGTGATGTGGGTCATAGCCAATTGTGTCGCGAGCATGAGTTCAGATTGATTTTTAGGATCAGACGCTGCGATGAGCGTTATAGATTTATTAAGTGCGCTGCCAACATCATCACCATCTCGATTAGCAATTAGGTTGATTAAGGGACTCATTATTGCTTTGATTACATCAAGCGCTATGCCTTCAATACCTGTTTGTTTGATCAACTTCATAACAGGGCTATTAGGTTCTTGGGAAATTTTTAGTTCAATATTGGCCATTTTTGATTTCTTGCTCATTCCTTATCCTCGTATAATCAAAGTTCTAAAACTGTTTACTCAAACCTTATGACCAACCTAGCGGTTACCTACGCTCTATAACTGTATTGTTGGAGCTATTGGCGAATTGGTTATCAACAGACTGTTGCGCCAGTGCTAGGTCATAATGCCGTGGGCAAATCATGGTAAAGACTTGGCCGTTTGTTGTGACTTCATAGACACGGATTGGGGGACGCTTTAGCTCTGATACAATCTCAGGCTTTGCTCTCAGTAAGCGCGCTTTATAGACCTCCGTAATAGCTCCCTTGGGGCCAGATAGACGTAAGTCTTTGCCATTAATTGTTAGCGTCACACCAAGCGCTTTGATTTCATTTAAAAGCAATGCAGTTTGAGGTGTCATAGGTTCATCACCTCACCTTTTTGGCTGTCTCGTTGTAATTCTGGCTTCCAAGGCGCTACATCGCTACAAGCCCCGTCATTAGTGGATTTCGGTGTAGCGCTTTGGTTGTTTGCACTCCCTTCTAATTCGCCAAACGCTACATTGGAAGCTTTGCTATCACCGGCTTGTAGCGTTGTAGCGTTTTGAGGCGGGTTAGAAACAAGGTAACGGCTAAATGCATCCTTAAATACGTTAAGTGTGTAACCTTTTAAAACGGTGTGATTGACACGAATGTCTTTAGATTTTATTGAAAACGGCTTTAGTAATTTGGATAGCGTCATCTTAGTCATGGGGAATCCCCGCTTCCATTCACACCAAGGGCGATCCTCAATATCAATCAAATAATCGACCAAATCTTGGGATGATATACGCTCGGTTTGCTTGTCTACAAAAGCCTGTTTGATGTCGGTCAATATCATAACGCCAACACTGTCATCATCATCCGATTTATGGCCCTCAATAGTGAGCATGGCGTTTGTAATGTATGCAGGCCAATCACCTCCCAATAGTTCAGCAATGGCCATTAATGGGAACCAATTATCTTCCGCTCTATCATTGCCTACATTAGGTATCTTAGGTTCGGAATGTTCTAGCTTTTGTTGGTTATCGTTGTGCCAGCGTTGGCACTTTTGGCGTATCTGATACCATGACTTTAGCGGCTCTCTAGGAAGCTTGCTGATCTGCTCCCCTGATTGCTTGCGCCTAAGTAAGATCATTAATGAACGGTCTTTGATGGTGTCTGGTGGTGCTTTAATCATAGCAATAGCCATGGGTGACCATGTGCTGAACTGTTTCGGCATCATGGCCGCACCTTCACCATCCACGCGCAATACAAACGCACCGCTTCGCCTATGGCCCGAATTTATAATACCTCGCATTTCCTCATTACCGCCAAGGAAGGTATCAGCCTCATCAATCAATAACGTGGGCTGCCAGTGTTCAATAGCTCTAAATATTGCAGCGGGTGTAACGTTAGATGCGTTGAGTTGCTTACATACTAATGCGCTTATAACTTCTAAAGTGGTTGTTTTACCACATCGTTTCTCAGGTGAGGTAAGGCATAGTTTCGGGAATATACGGAATGCGTTAATGGTGTAACTCGCCATACACCAAATGGATAATGCCACCTCGCCACCAGCGGGCAACACACAATGTTTTTTGAATAAACCCCTGATTTCAAGTGCAAGTTGGTTCCCATCAACTGGATGGGGCCAAGGCTCTGCACCTGTAAGTAATTCATTCGCATCATCACGGGCCTTTATTTGACGCTGTCGCTGCTTTACTTCAGCATCAAGTGAAGACACCCTATTAACCCCCAACCCTTTTGCAGCGGTTTCGCGTTGCCGCTCGTAATCCAACTTGGATAGCTTTGCGAGTCGGTCAATCTCTAAATCATCACATTTCTGCTGCTTTGACGGTTGATCACCAAGTGTGGGAAGTGGCAATGAATCAATCTCGTCTAACGTTTTGTTTATTGCTATTGTTGGGCTATTCATTTAACGCCACCTTTAGCTTGATAATGCGATGTTGACCAAGCAATCTCCGCTCTTGCTCAAGGGTCGTAAGTGGGCGCTCATTTACCTCCGCAGAATTGATGATGGCTACTTGTAAGCGTTCAGTTATTAGGGCTTCTTTATATCGACTGCGCTTCCCTTTAGGTATTTCATTACCGGCTAACTTGTTATAAAACAGGTCGGCTAGACTCAGGTCTATGGTTGCCATCACGTCCTCAGTTTCACACCCAGCAAAGCAATGAATTAGCACCCTGTCATCAGCCTCACAAATAGCTAAGCTAGGGGATTTATCATTATGGGCTGGACAGCGAGCCATCCACTTCCCTTTCCCACCTGTGACTTGTTCTAGACGATCCAACACATCCAAAGCGGTCATAGTGCCACCCCGCTAACCGCTGTATTAGGTTGGTTGGCGAACTGGTCTAGCCATTGGTCAAGGATTAGACGGTCATATACGACCTTTCGACCAATCTTTCTATAAACAGGTGCTGGGACACCACATAGAATCCCGCTGACTCTTGATCCGCGCAATGTGTTAGATGCTAGGCTTATATGGGAAGCACCTTCATGCGTATCTAGGCGAGATTTGTGGGTTTGATTCTTAATGTTCATTTTTATAGCTCCTGAGATTTGTTTGGTTCTCATTAGCTATGCGGGAGCTGATCAAGGGTTGTATGTTTAATTCATAAACATCAATAACTTGCGCGGCATGGTCAATATATTTCTGACTAAGCGTGACTAAGCTTTCACACAAAAAACGCTAGTCAGCATAATCATCGGGGTTGTGATCTTCGTCGTTTGAATTAAGCCAGACATCACCAGCATCTTCCTCGGTGGTCCCATGAATATTGTCATTAAATTCGACTTGGCTCTTTTTCGCTGCTTGCTTAGCCCTCTCATCTTTGGGAATTCGCCACTTGAATACCGGGCTGCAGCTAATGAATGGCGATTCGTCTATGTCGAAAGCATCCTTTAGCCTTCGTGTTAATCGGGTCAAGGCGTTGTTTTGTATTACATTATCCCCGTTGATAATGGACACAAATAACTTCCCCTGGGCATTAAGGGTTACTTTGCTAGATTTATGAGTGAGACCTAAGTCCGAATACGCTACCCTGACTTGTTTAAACCGAGCAGTAACTCGAATGGATGCGTTTTCTGGATCAATAGTGAACCGAACCTCCTTGAATGATAAGTGCTTCATCTTATGAAACAGTTGGAGTGGCATGGCAGCGCCACTGAGTTGTCCTGGCAGCTCAGTTAGCCTTGATTGATGAATTTCGGTTGACTCAAAAGGTTGAGGCATTATTAAAAGATTTGCGCCGTCTATATCAGGGTTGCTAAATGAACTCCTTAGCTTAGTTAACCCATAAATATAACTTCTTAGGTATTGTTCGGTATATTGGTTGCTGGGTGCGGGATTTAATAACTCCTTTGCGAACTTGTCTAACAGGCCGCTCAAGTTAAGAGGCGAGTCGAATTGTTTACCAGGATCTTGTGAGAGATAGCCTTGAAAAACCTTGAGCGTCTCATCATCCATTACTGGGGGAAGGCAATAATCTTGATCTTTGCACCATCCTACAATACTTGTGAGAGTGAACCTTGATTGCCTGTCAATTGTTCTCATTCTAGAGTCGCTAAGACATAGAATCGATCTATCACCGTTGTTCGTTGGGTGTTTGGTTTGGTCGTTATACGTGTCAACAATTAAATCAGCGTATCTGAAGGCGTTAGCCATTGAGTTCACAATGAAAACTCCACCATGGTCGGGCGTATGATCATATTCAATAAGGTCAGGCCAGCCCTGGATGTAGTTTGGCACTTGGCGTGGATTGCTTCTACTATTTTTGTGTCGGTCAGTAAGGTCAGTGTTTAATCGATCAAATTCTTTCCAGTTGAGGTAAGGAAGAAACGTTAATCTAATGCCAGCCTCAATAGCGGATATACCAGGGTTTATCATCGTCGCACCTCTACGGCCTACAATAGGTGTGCTGTGCCAAGGTGAGTAGGTTGTTCACCATTTCGGTAATGAGCCTAGGCACAGAAATTCGGTTAACCAGTGATTGAAACCACTTTGTTTGGCCCTAACTCTGGTTCAATAATGTTGTTCGCTAGCCAGCGTTCCCATGTTTTCATAGCTGCTCTTTTTTCTGGCATATATTCATATTGATCGTAATGTTTACCGCTAACGTCACTAACAGCGTGGTTTTGTATTCGATCCCTCATTTCCTTAGTGATGCCAGCTTTGCCCATTAGGGTTTTGACTGTACGGCGAATATCTCTGGGGGTAAATGCTTCAATGGGCAAGTGAGGGCGCATGTCGGCCACTTGGTTTGATAGCACGCTTACTCGGGAATATATATCACCCTTAGGGTTTGATACGCGGGAAGGAAATAATAAGCCACTGCTGTCGGTATTGGCTATTAGACATTGTATTTCAGACCATGCAAATCGGTTTAGGGGGATTAGATTAGGCATTCCTGACTTTGTTTTCGTCATGTATATGGCTTTGTCCTCAACCTGAATGTCCTGAATTGTGAGTCGCATTAATTCGGCCGGATGATAGCCAGTACAGATCATGATTTTGAGAAGGCTCGCATAAACAGGGTTCATGTGGTCAGCGCACGAACCCCAAACAACGCGCAGCTCTTCAGGGTTTAAGAACCTCTTTAGCGCTCGCTCAAATTGTTTTATTTTTTTAACCTTAGCGACTGGGTTAGTGCTGATGTCGAAGCAAAGGTTGTCAGCACGCTGGATAGTAATATCGTGGTCATAAGTAAGGCCAACGTTGAAAGCAGCATGTAGGTCACCACGGGTTCTGTTTATTGTGGTGGTAATACCCCTATCATACATCGCTTTAAGAATTAATTTGATGTCGTCAGCAGTGATCAAGTTGGCTTGCTTACTGGCTAAGTCGGGGTATGGCTTAATCACGTACCGCTCTAAGGCGGCGTAGACCTTGGCATACGATGACTTATCCTCAGACTTCATCTTGTCACGATAGACTTCACAAAGCTGTGACAGGGAGCCTAGGCTGTCCAGGCGTAGGCGTTCGCGGATTGCTGCGGCCTCGGCTTCTTTGGTCTTGCGTTTCTCTTCTTCCAGTTGAAATTTTAGGTTAGATACTGCCGCAGACTTGTTAGCCATAGATCTGCCAGCATCCCTTGCTTCAATCAAAGACCTGAGGGTTTCAGTTGTACCCAGCTTGACCGTAATGTCGTTGCCATTGCTCCGATCTCGGAAATAATATTCTCGTATGGGGCGTTTGCCCTTTCTGTATTTGATTAGCAGAGAACCACCTGCATCTAGCGACTCGCTCCGCTTTTCACCGGGCTTTAATCCCCTGATCATGGTGTCGGTGAGCTTAGTCATATGCTTGGTCCCCGTTTTGTAAAATTTGGTCCCCTATTTGGTCCCCGTTTATACAATACAGCCAGGAGCAATCACATACAAGTAAATATATAATAGCAATAAAAACAATGGGTTATTAATCTTATAGTTTCATCCGCATACAACCAAAACTATTGAATTAAAAGATTCCGATCCTGTTGGTCGGGGGTTCGACTCCCTCCTGGCGCGCCATATAAATCAAATACTTAGCTTACTATCTTGTTTATATAAGCTCATTTTTTGAATCTGGTTCCATCTAACATATTTTTATATCAGACTAATCTGAGTAATTACCAGCAACGGCATTACAACTAGGTCGTTCACGCGACTTAATTACAAACTCGACTATATAAAAAACTCAATTAGACTGAGGGAAAATGCTCCTGAGATTGGTACTATGAGTTAGTCAATTAGCTGTATAAGCTTGTGTTGAAGGTTTGTGTAGGAGCAGAGGGTAGCGGCTGGCTGGATGACTTTAGCCGACCATGACGCTTAAACGACAAGACCCTTCCTGACGCTTGTTATCCCAGACTATTGTTAATGCTGGATGAGGGGCTACGAGATGGGTCACTGGAGGTCTCACGGATATATACATGGCCTTCGTCAGAGATCAGGGCTGTGAGTTTGGAAACCACGTTAGCTTTAGTTTCGGCTTAGTTGACTGTTATTGGATCCTTATTGTGACAACATGCTGTAGAGTATTATAGGAATCTGTCATATTAGTGCATTAGACAGTTAAACTTTGTTATTAAAGCTTGGTTATTACTATAAATAATGTTCTGATCTACTCTAGAAGTTCAAATTCACATATAACTATTCGATAGATAATTTCGTTTTGCAACCATTCGAGAAAGAAATATGTTACCAAGCATCACTGCAGATGTGGAAATCAAAGGCAAACCCCATGCTGGAGGAACGCTTTATTTTGAAATATCTAACTATGAGGTCCCTTATGGAAATGCTCAGGAAATATGGCTAAATGAATTAGTTCGAGTCCAAAAACAAGAAGAAGCTATTTATGATGCTATGTCCCCTACGGAACAAGGTCTTTATTTAGCAGCATTGGATAATGCCCAAAAGGATGTGCCCATGTACAATCCTGCCTCGGTTTGGGAATTAGAAGAAAGAATGCTTGTGAATAAGTTTACGGCACAGTGGCTTAGAGATGGTGAAATAATCGAGGGGGCGACCTCTGCTCAATTAACTCTAACTGCCGATGACGTTGGAGCGAAAATAACGGTCAATCTTAACTTTACATCAACAGATGCGCTTCGGGACACTGACGGATTGGTATGGAATAACGATAACGACACTCCGTATAACGAAATAAGTGTCGATCACCTTGTCGTTAGCACTCCCACGACAACTATTTTGAGTGTAGTAGATGCCGCTGCCCTGACGACAAATGCCTATAGTGATCTTAGCACGTTTATGTCTGGCGATGTGGTGACGTTTGGCGGTCTTCAGACAGATCATTTCGTAACCTCAGGCATCGATAATGACGGTCGGGCTGAGCTGTTCACAATATCGGACAACTCGGTTGATGTTCATTTTTTCCATTCCAGTAACGGGCAAACACAAGTATACCCTCTTGAGTTATCTGTTTTTGAACTAGGAATGTCAGTGGGAGCCCCCGATTTTGGTTCCATATTTGAATCTAATTCCGAAAAAGTTCCAGATGGCTTTATGAGCTCTTCTATCACAATGGGAGATATTGATAATGATAGAGATATAGACATTGTGATTAGCGATGACTTATTTGGAGGCTCAATTAGAACATTTTTAAATGAAGGAATTAACGAAGCAGGCGCATTGATCTGGAATGAAGCTACGCCGATCACTAATCCGTTTTCCGTTGACATAGATGAATTAGGCGGCATCTCATTAAGTGAAAAATATCAAGCTTTATTGGATTACGATCACGATGGTGACCTTGACTTCATAACGCTTGGCAACCTTTTAGACAGTTATCCGTCCATGGCTGCGGAGTTAGACGCAAACATATACAGGAATGATGCAGGTGATTATGTTCATAGAGACGGTGAGTTAGAAGTAACACAGGTTTTGGTTGCTGCAGATTGGGATCATAATGGATACCTCCCCTCAAATTCGTGGGCTAAGCATATCACAGATAGTAGTGTTTTTCCTTCGTTTAACTATGGTGTTAATGAATGGGGCTACGCTTTCGCGACCAACGGCCACGGCACACATTTATATTTTCCAGGGGATCTTGAAGTTCAGATGGACCCTTTTATTTTACCAAGCACTGCACAGAGTACATCGGTCACAGTGTGGCAAGACGTTAGCGGATCGGACTATTATAAGGTTCTTGTGTCCAATTTCGATCAACCAAGTAAAGTTTATACCGTTATGCCCAAATATGACGAGGAAACCAACTCGTTTGACGCTTCTTTCACGGAAACAAGCATTGGTTCCGGTAATACAAATAGGCTCCTTTTGAACGATGTTGATCATGATGGTGACTATGATATATTAGCATTAAATGATGGTAGAAATGCAATCTACATTAATGAAGACGGCAATTATACCGACTATGGGTTTTTAGTGGGTTCAGATAATAAAGATACTGTAGATGTTACATTTTTAGATTTCAATGATGATGGACAATTGGATCTTGTAGAAGGTAATTATAATGAAACTGATCACATTTTCGTAGGCAATGGACAAGCCCAGTCTTTATGGGATTATAATGGATACCTCCGCTCTGAGACGTGGGCTGAGTCTATTACAGATAGCAGTGTAAGTCAGTTGGGATCTGCAACAGTATACACTTTCGTTACCGACGGCCAAGGCACATATGTATATCTCCTTGACCACGATCTAAATGTTATGGACCATATTAGCTTACCAAGCACTACACAGAGTACGAAAGTCACGACCAGCATGGTAGATCAAGGCTCTGGGAAATTTGATGTTTTGGTGTCCAATTTTGATCAACCAAGTAAAGTTTATAACTTAAAAATGCATCACCTTGAAATTGTCCGAGAAGGTGTCCGTGAAGGTGTCACCATCCTTGAAGATCTCACGGTAAGCCCCCATTCTTTTAGTATCGACCAAACAAACTTTGATAAACTTCCTGGTGCAGAAGCTCAGACCATTGCGACTATGGCGCTTACTCATAACGATTTTGTTGCGCCTCAAAATGCCAATATCTATGGAACTTTTTATTCTGAATCTGGTACTTACGAGCTTGCTATGTATCAAGACACGCAAAACTCATACAAAGCCTATGCGGTAGAACTAAGTGATGGTGCGTATATCCTAACTACTGGTGCATCCGCAAAGGATTTCACTGTCTCGTTCTCAGAATTTCTTCAGTACCCCAAGTCGGTAGTTGGCTCCATTGCGACTACGGCGCTTACCCATAACGGTTTTGTTGCGCCTCAAAATGCCAATATCTATAATCTTGGAGTTGATGATGGTATTGAGGGTCCAGCAGGTATCTCTGGCGAGACTGCAGTTTCAGGTCACTTTGCTATCTATCAAGACACGCAAAACTCATACAAAGCTTATGCGGTAGAGCTAAGTGATGGTGCGTATATCGTAACTACAGCTTATCCAAATGAAAATGATCTCATTATCAAAGATTTTGATAGCTTTTCGGGCCCTGATTTAGTGTTTGTCGGGACGCAAAATGCCGATGAGCTTATGATGAACACAGGGTATAACGAGGCTTATTTAGGACCTGGAGATGATAAAGTAACTGCAGGTGATGGCGGAAGTTGGATTAATGCAGGAGCTGGTGATGACGAGATTACTGGCGGTGCTGGTCAAGATAAGATTGTTGCTGATAACTTATTCTCTTCTGAAACTGGGGCGGATTTTGTAAAATCAGGCGGTGGAGATGATGTTATTTTTGTGCAAGGAAGTACTGCTTTTAACTCTTCTTACGCAGCTGTGAATATCTCATCCTCCACGCAAGTGGGCACTGGAGAAAATTTTAACCTCAACGGCATGGTTAAAGTCGAAGACGTTATCGATGGCGGTGCTGATGTAGATACGATTCAGCTTGGTGAAGGGAACATTGCCCTATTTCTACACGATTCTTTCTCAGGTTTTCATGCCTCTGTGGCGCTTACAATGGACAGTAGGGGTGAAGAGGGTGTGGCCAGACTAGCGAACATTGAGAAGATCATGGGCAATGACAGTGAGTTAAACCTAATTGATCTGACATCAACTGATTACAGCCTAGCAGGTCAAGCTATTACCATTGATGGTGCTGGCGGTAGCGATATTATCTGGGGATCAGATGCAGATGAGATAATCATCGGCGGCGATGGAAATGATGAACTCTTTGGTGGTGCTGGTACAAATGTTTTAACAGGTGGTATGGGTGCTGATGAGTTCCAGTTTACCCATTCATCACAGGATACCTCTGTGACTGACTTTGATGCCTCACAGGGTGATGCTCTGAGGTTCTACAACGAAGGTGGAGCAGAGTTTGATAAGGGTAGCATAGCCGCTAATTCAGCAGGGGATGGTATTATTATTGCCTACACTAATGAGTATCAAACCCACAGCTTGGACATCTCACTGGGCCTGACTGATTTTTCTGTAACGGATAGTTTTCTGACTAGTATTGAGATTATTTAAAGATGCAGACTTTACCCATGAAACCACCACTCTTACGAAGAACCAAATCCTGCAGCAAGCATCCACTGCAATGCTGGCACAAGCCAATGCGTCCAAGCAAGGTGTGAAATTGCTCATTTTTTAGAGTTATCAGTGAGAATCGTTGAGGCACATCAGCAAAATATTAAAAGTAAGTTAGCGGTTTATACCCCGGCTGGGCTAACTAAATATGCGATTGAGCATCAGTTTGTTAAGGCTTAACTAGGTCATACACTCTTGCACGATGGATTTATATCCATAAAACGGTGAGTACGCAGTCAACACTAGGAAGTTCAAGCAGAAGCTCGAAGAAAAAGGAATATTACTGTCTAGAGCGTCAAAAGGTTCTATGTATTCAGAGCTGAGGCTTCAAGAAGATCTAATAGATGTTTAGCCACTAAGTACATGAATTAAATAAGACAGCACCTAACCAAGTTCCGACCTAACATTCAAGCAACGCACCTATTCATGCTCAAAAGCCGTTATCCAATCAATAAGCATCTGAAAAACATGTAACAATGTAAAGCTTTATGCTCTCAATAATGTTGGGTGACTACTTGACTCCCTAGCATAATGGGACTGGGGCGAATGATCTATTGAATATTCTACAGAATTATAATTAAATCAACCCGTGCCAAATTACTGAGAGAAATAATAAATAGTTAATATGAAATTAAACTTAGCCGCTCAAATAGATATAGCTGTATCTGCAGATGTAGATCGACCGCTTATGGTATGTTCTCATGAACGAAGTGGAACCCATTTTTTAATGAATTCTATTGCCAACATCACAAAATACACTCAGGAACCGTTTTTAAATTATGACTTACGCCCTTTAGGAGCTAATGTTAATTTTTTTTCCAAAGCCGGAGTGAATGATTTCTTTTTAAATATCAAAAATATTCAGATACAAGATCAAACGCTATGCACATCGAGTATCTTAAAGTCACATTTTCCCATCAGGCTAGCAAAAGAAGCTCTAAAAGATAATCTTAAAGCAATTTACATATATAGAAACCCTGTTGACACACTTATATCCTACTGGAAATTTTTACATAAATGGAATTGGTTTGAAGGACCAAAGACCAACACGCCCCTCGAACTGGCTGCACATTCTCCTGCAGGGCAATCGCAAAGATATCAGTTGGAAAACTATTCAAGCTATTTTGAACGTTGGGAAAAACACGTTTCTGATGCTTTTCTTTTATCAAAAAATGAAGATAACATAGCACTAGTGCGTTATAGCGATTTGAAAAACGACTATGAGAATACCATATCGAAATGCTGTGATGGACTTAATATCGAATTTAGTAAGATTCTGCCCCCGTCAAAGCAAGATTATATAAAGGGGCAAAGCATGGATATTACAATAGAGCAATATCAAGAAATTTCTGAATACTGTGCTATGCGGGTAGCACGCTCTGAAATGCTGCCGGCAAATATAATGTCTGCATAGCAATTTCTATATGAGCATTTTTAATTCCTAAAAATGACACTAAGTGTAACCATCGCAGCATAAAAGGGGTTATTGGTAAACCAAAGCTTATATAAAGATTAATACCAAAGTAGCTGCAATACTGCCATTATCTGCAACAACAAAAGAAGCTAAACCCTCATCAGAA
>Ga0209533_1004487_pt1 | contig 12062 bp, 9 predicted proteins | sample COG_04_FD_184748 | JGI IMG/M metagenome (GOLD analysis project Ga0209533, IMG submission 184748) | Pelagic Microbial community sample from North Sea - COGITO 998_met_04 (SPAdes) (version 2) | ecosystem: Environmental > Aquatic > Marine > Neritic zone/Coastal water | place: Helgoland, sampling... | reverse complement strand
GAAAACCCTTCCTTTGAAGTTATTCCGGCTTTACTTTCCAGATGTCAGGTTTATACACTTGAGCACTTTTCTAAAGAAGATCTTCAAAACCTCTTGCAAAGAGCTGTTTCAGAGGATGAAAAGTTAGCTCATAAAGACATTACTATACGAGAAGATAAAGCACTGCTTAGATTATCTGGTGGTGACGCACGTAAGCTCTTAAATGTTTTTGAGTTGATTGTAAACTCTCAGAGTTCCCTTAAAATTGTTATCGATGATGAACTAGTTAATAGGCATGCTCAACAAGTATTAACCTCCTACGACAAAGGAGGTGAACAACATTACGATATAGCATCTGCTTTAATAAAATCCATAAGAGGGAGTGATCCAAATGCAGCTGTATATTGGCTTGCCAGGATGATTGATGGGGGAGAAGATGCTAAGTTTATTGCCCGAAGATTGTTAATTTCTGCTAGTGAGGATATTGGAAATGCCAATCCAACTGCGCTTATTATGGCTAATAATTGTTTTCAGGCTGTGAGTACTATAGGTATGCCTGAAAGTAGAATCATACTTTCACAATGCGCAAGCTATTTAGCAAGTTCAGAAAAAAGCAATGCTGCTTATGCTGCAATTAATAAAGCAATGGTTGCAGTTAAACAGATGGGCTCATTATCGGTTCCGCTGCACTTAAGAAATGCACCTACTCAATTGATGAAAGACTTGGACTATGGCAAAGATTACAAGTATGCGCATGATTATGCCAATAATTTTGTGGCTCAAGAGTTTTTACCTGAAGGTTTAAAAGGCCATACTTTTTTTGAGCCTGGAAATAATCCTAGAGAAGCCGCTATGCGTGAATTTTTAAAAATACGCTGGAAAGATAAATACGGTTACTAAATCGGGCTTATTTTATCGATTTATTCATATTTACGATTTATTCATTTAATAGTGAGTTTTGAATTATTTCATAGCCGTCATCGATGCTCTTAGTTTTGCGCCAATGATTTCTATTGGATGATTTCTTATTGCTTTATTTACAGCGATTAATTTTTGGTTTTTTACTTGATTATTTTTCGTGTATGGTTTTCCTATAAGAGACGTATCTATTTTATTCATGAATTGAGTTAACAATGGTATACAGCTATTGTTAAATAAATAACAACCATATTCTGCTGTGTCTGAAATGATACGATTCATTTCATACAGTTTTTTACGTGCTATTGTGTTCGCAATTAATGGTGCTTCATGTAATGATTCATAGTATGCAGATTCAGCCTTTATTACCGCGCTGGTCATTATTTCGAATGCTAATTCAACACCAGCTTTTATAAATGCAGCAAGTAATGTTCCGTGGTCAAAAAATTCTTGTTCACTAATTACTAGGTTTGATGTTGGTGTTTGTTCAAATACGGTCTAGCTTGTACTCTTTCTCCACCTTAATAAATCTTCATCATTATTTCTCCAATCTTTCATCATAGATGCAGAGAATTTACCAGACATAATATCATCCATATGTTTGGTAAACAAGGGTGTCATGATTTTTTTTAATTCTTCAGCAAGTTCATATACTTTTAACTTTGATGGGTTAGACAATCGGTCCATCATATTAGTTAAACCACCATGCTTTAGAGCTTCTGTTAAATTTTCCCATCCATATTGAATCAATTTAGCAGCATACTCTTTATCTATTCCTTTTTCAATCATTTTGTTAAAGCACAAAAGAGATCCTGTCTGTAATACACCACACAGAATAGTCTGCTCTCCCATTAAGTCTGATTTTATTTCAGCTATAAAAGAGGAACTTAGAACACCAGCTTTATTTCCACCATTTGCAAATGCATAGGCTTTAGCTAATTCAAACCCTTCTTTTTTAGGGTCATTTTTTGAATGTACTGCAATTAAAGTAGGTACGCCAAATCCTCTCTTATATTCTTGTCTAACCTCTGAGCCTGGAGATTTAGGTGCCATCATAATTACTGTTATGTCCTCCCTAATCGAAATACCTTCTTCCACAATATTAAATCCGTGAGAGTACGATAATGTGGCCCCTTTTTTCATTAATGGCATGACTTTATTTACAACGGAAGTGTGTTGTTTATCAGGAGTTAGATTTATGACTAAATCAGCGTTAGGAATCATATCTTGGTAAATTCCAAGTTTAAAGTTGTTTTCTATCACATTTGTATAAGATTGGCGTTTCTCTCTTATGGCACTTTCTCTTAGTGTATAAGATACGTCTAAGCCAGAATCTCTCATGTTTAAACCTTGATTTAAACCTTGAGAGCCGCAGCCAATGATCACAATTTTTTTACCTTTTAAAATTTGTATTCCATTTTTAAACTCTTTGCTATTTAACAACTCACATTTTCCTAATTCTGTTAATTGCTGCCTTAGAGTTAGAGAATTAAAATAATTGTTCATTTTTTTTTAATTTTTTTTCTAATTCATTTATTATGGATGATAATGTTCTCATTGGTTTTGTAATTGCTACCCTTCCAGATCTTACAAATTCTAGTATGCCGTAGGGTTTTAATTCATTAAATAACTTATTCGTTTCATCTTGATGTCCCGTTTTATCTAAAACAGTAAATTCTGTCTCAACTGATAGAACTCTTGCATTGTTAACCCGAACAATTTTCTCTGCTTCTCCTCCTGATAACAGTTCGCTTGTTTTAACTTTATACAGTGCTATTTCTTGATATACTATTTCTGATTCTAGATGATAGACAGCCTTAACTACTTCAACTTGCTTTTCAAGTTGACCAATAACTTTTTTAATTTGATCTTCAGTTTCTATTACTACAATTGTATATCTATGTATTCCTTCTATTTCACTTTCCGATGCTGCAATACTTTCAATATTGATTTTTCTTCTAGTGAAGATTATGGTAACTCTATTCAATATCCCGACAACATTTTCGGTGAATATGGATATGGTTATTTTTTTTTCATCCATTTTTTTTATTTTAATCTTATTTCCGAAACAGAAGATCCAGTTGGTATCATAGGGAAAATATTATTTTCTTTACAAACCAATACTTCAAGGAAGTAGGAACCATCATGAGCTAACATCTCTTTTATTGCAGTATTTAATGTTTCTCTTTTTTCTACCTTTTTACTCTTTATTCCATACCCTTTAACAATGGTTTGAAAATCTGGATTAATCATTTTGGTTGATGCATATCTTTTCTGAAAAAACATCTCTTGCCATTGCCTAACCATTCCTAAAAATTCATTATTTAAAACCACAATTTTTACTGCTGTCTTGTACTGAAAAATGGTGCCTAATTCCTGTATGGTCATTTGCAAACCTCCGTCTCCAATAACTGCAATAACTTCGGAATTTGGTTTACCCATTTTTGCTCCAATAGCTGCAGGTAAACAAAAGCCCATAGTTCCCAATCCTCCAGAAGTTATTATGGATCTAGTATTTTTTATTTTCGCATATCTACAGGCCGTCATTTGGTGTTGTCCCACATCAGTTACAATAATGTGATTTTGATCAGAATAAATATTTATTTTATGGATAACCTCCCCCATTTTCATGCTATCTGAACTTGGATTTAGTTCTTCATTTATTACTTGTTCGAATTCTATTTTTTCTAAATCTCTAAATTTTTGCAACCATTGGTTATGTTTTTTTTTGGTTACCAACTTTGATAGTTTAACTAAACTCTCTTTCGCATCTCCAACAACAGGTATATGAGCTTTAACATTTTTATTCACTTCTGAAGCGTCTATTTCTAAATGAATAACCTTAGCCTGAGTAGCATATCGCTTTAAATCGCCAGTTATTCTATCGTCATATCGCATACCTATTGCAATTAGAACATCACATTCGTTTGTTAATATATTTGGTGCATAATTTCCGTGCATACCCAACATTCCAACATTCAAGTAATGATCAGATTCTAATGCTGACATGCCAAGTATGGTCCAAGCTGCAGGTATTCCTGATTTTTCAATGAAACACTTAAACTCTTTTTCTGCTTCTCCAATTATTACGCCTTGTCCAAATAAAACAAATGGCTTTTTTGCGTTGTTAATACAAGTAGCCGCTTCAATTATTTTATTTGTATTTATTGTAGGTATTGGAACATAACTTCTCATACCTTTAAAGGGCTTATATTTAAATTCTAGCTCTCCAAACTGAGCATCTTTTGTAATGTCAATTAACACTGAGCCAGGTCTTCCGCTTTTTGCGATATAAAATGCTTTCGCTATCGCAACTGGAATTTCCTCAGCTTTAGTTACTTGAAAATTCCACTTAGTAACGGGTGTTGAAATTCCAATAACGTCAGTTTCTTGAAATGCATCTGATCCCAACAAATGGCTTGTTACTTGCCCCGTAATGCATACTAAAGGTGTTGAATCTACTTGAGCATCTGTGATGCCAGTAATTAGGTTTGTTGCTCCTGGTCCTGAAGTAGCTATACAAACACCAACTTTACCAGAAGCTCTAGCATAACCCTGCGCGGCGTGTGTTGCACCTTGTTCATGTCTGGTTAAAATATGCTTAAGTTGGTCTTCAAAATCATGCAATGCATCATAAAGTGGCATAATTGCACCTCCTTGATATCCGAATATTAGTTCGGTTCCCTCCTCGATTAACGATCGAACAATTGCTTCTGCTCCTGTCATTATTTTATTTGTTTTAATCTTACTAATAGATTTTGTGTGTCGCGTTGTTTGTATTAAAATTCATCTGTTACGCAACCTTCAGATGCACAGGAAACACTTCTCGCATATTTATAAAGAACTCCTTTTTTATGTTTTAAAAGTGGTTTGATCCATTCGGTCTTTCTTAAGGCTAATTCTTCGTCAGTGACATCAATACTTAATGTGTTGTTATTTGCATCAATGGTTATCCAATCGCCATTTTTAACGAGTGCTATAGGTCCTCCAATATGAGCCTCTGGAGAGATATGACCGACAACAAAACCGTGAGAACCTCCCGAGAATCTTCCATCGGTAATCAATGCGACCTCATGTCTCAACCCAATGCCTATTATTGCAGCCGTTGGTTTTAACATTTCAGGCATTCCTGGGCCACCTTTGGGTCCTTCATATCTTATCACAACAACATCTCCTTTCTGAACTTCACTATTTTTTATTCCTTCATTTGCAGTTTGCTCTGATTCAAATACGATGGCTTTTCCTGTGAATTGCAAACCTTCTTTTCCAGTTATTTTAGCAACGGCTCCTTTTGGAGCTAAATTTCCTTTGAGTATTCTTATATGTCCGGTTTTTTTAATTGGATTCTCAATTGTTTTGATAATTTTCTGTCCAACTTTTAATTCAGGAGCATCTGCTAAGTTTTCACTTAAAGTTTTTCCAGTTACAGTCAAACAATCGCCATGTAGCATATCTTTTGATAGTAAGTATTTTAAAACAGCTGGGATTCCTCCAATTTCATGTAAATCTTCCATTAGAAATTGACCACTTGGTTTAAGGTCGGCCAGTAACGGCGTAGTATCTGCAAGTCTTTGGAAATCATCGATCGAAAAATCAACCTCTGCTGCTTTTGCAATTGCCAAGAAGTGGAGTACTGCATTCGTTGATCCTCCAAGTACATAAACTAATCTAATAGCATTCTCTAGAGATTTTTTTGTAACAATATCTTTTGGTTTGAGGTTTATTTTAAGTAATAATTTAACAGCTTCTCCAGCTTTTATGCTTTCTGTTTTTTTCTCTAAACTAACAGCTGGATTAGAGGAGTTGTAAGGTAATGTCATGCCTAGCGCTTCTATAGCTGATGCCATCGTGTTTGCTGTGTACATTCCACCACAGGCTCCAGCACCTGGACATGCTTTTTCTATAATTTCATGGTATTCTCTGTTCTCAATTTTCCCAGCTATTTTTTCACCCCAAGCCTCAAAAGCCGATACGATATCCAATTTTTTATTTTTATACAAACCTGATGCTATTGTACCACCATAAATTAAAATGCCAGGCCTATTAGTTCTTAGCATGGCCAGTAATGCACCTGGCATATTTTTATCGCAACCCACTACCGTAACTAAAGCATCATATGACATACCTTCAACAACGGTTTCCATTGAATCTGCAATTACATCTCTTGATGGTAAGGAATAATTCATGCCAGAAGTACCCATTGATATTCCATCACTAACCCCAATTGTGTTGAAAATTAAACCGACTAAATTTTTGTTTTTCGTCCCTTGTTTTACCTTTAGGGCTAAGTCGTTTAAGTGCATGTTACATGGGTTGCCTTCATAACCTGTACTAGCTATACCTACGAATGGTTTTTTCAAATCTTCTTTTGTTAAACCTATAGCATGAAGCATTGCTTTTGCTGCTGGTTGAGATTCGTCATTGGTAATGATTTTGCTGTATTTATTTAATTCCATTTTATTTTTCTTGGACTCTTTTTTGGTATGCAAGAGCTAGTTTATAGCCCATTGTTTCTTCCCATGTTAATTTAAATGAGTGATTATCTAAACTTTCAATAGCTGAAATCTCCGCTGCTGTTCCTGTGAAAAAAGCACCATCTGCTGCATATACATCTTTTGGTTTAAAGTGCTTTTCTTTAATTGTGTACTTTAGTTCTTTAGCTATTTCAAATATGGTTTGTCTTGTTATTCCCGAGAGAATGTTTCCATGAGGTGCAGTGTATAATATGTTTTCTTTCTCATAAAAAAAGTTAGCTCCTGGTCCTTCGGCTACATACCCATTCATATCCAGTAATAATGATTCGTCATATCCTTTTTGTTTAGCTTCCTTAGTTGCCAATATAGAATTGATATAATGTCCTGTTACTTTAGCTTCAATAAAACATGATTTTGGGTTTGGTCTTTGAAATGATGAGGTCATTATTTTTAATGCGGAATTACCTAAGTATTTACCCCATTCCCATGCACAAAGCATTACATGTACACTTTCGCTTGGTTGAAGTGTCATGTTTTGTCCTAAGAATACCAACGGACGGATGTAAGCATCTTCTAAATTGTTTTTTTAAGCAATTCATAACTTAAAGAGGTTAGCTCATCAATCGAGAAGGGTATTTTTATGTGCATTTTTTTTGCGGAATAATGCAATCTTTCAAAGTGCTCTTTTGCTTTAAATAGCTTCGTTCCTTTTTCCGTTTTGTATGATCTAATACCCTCAAATACCCCTGCGCCATAGTGAAGCGTTTGACTGTATAAATCTGTTTTTCCGTCTGTAGATTTAACCCACTTATTGTCTAGAAATAGTATTGTTTTATCTGTGTAGTACATATTCTTTTGTATAAAAACCACCCTTTACTATTTTTAAGAAGGTTGCTTTCATTATTATTATCTCCATCCCAAATCCAATCTCTTTCAATAGATAAGTCATTCTCATAGTGCCAGATATAGGAACCACTAGCACCATCTGGTGCAATTGTATTTCTGTTTGTGATACCTGCATTTGATACCTCTGAAATAAGCGCATTTTGTTCGGCTTGATTGTTTATCTCAGCTAAGACTCCTCCTCATGAAATTCGCATGCTGAGGCATCAACCCAAGTTCTAGTTACTTTAACAACTTCATAAGTCTTTTCATTATATTCAAATGAATAGATATTGGTGGAGTAGGCACATTGTCCGTTTACCTTATAATTGATTAAAATTAAGTATACTATTAGAATTGCTTTTTTAATATTTATACATGTTTTAATTAATTTTTGCATCTGCAAATTTATTTAAGAGGAACTTTTATTTTTCTTGAATATTGACTATTTAAGATAAATGGGTTTTAAAGTATTTTATTCTTACTATTAGTATCAGTTTGTCATATGCTTTACTGTTTCGAAAGTTTAACCCTCAATCCTTCTAAGAATTATCTTTTGGTTAGCTATAATTTCAACATCAATAAATTGCTTATTTGTTATTAAATCAAGAATTAAATTCGTTGGATTCTCAGATCTAATAAGGCGACAAGTACTATGTGTCTTTGTGTCATTTGCTTTGCTAACTACTCTACTTTCTTTTCTGTTTCTGAAAATTGATTTTATTTCTATGAGCATAGAACTGATTCAATTGGGCCATTTATGTCAAGCTCATGTTAGGATTAAAGTGTGAAATTCGCTCTGATAAATAGGTACCTTCCTGTAAATCCAAATTGAGATGTTCTTCTTGAATATGGGAATGAGGCATTTGATTGTCCTCCTATTCTATTTTCAGTAGGGTATATGTCCAACAAGTTGTTAGCTCCCAAGGATATTCTTAATTTATCATTAAATGGATAACTCATGGATAGATCTGTTATTATTTTCGCATCGTAAATAGCATCCTCTGAGACTTCAGCCCCCTCGACTCTCGTCTTCCCTGAAAATTCATCTGGATCCGTAACAGAACCAAACCATACATTTCTTAGGGAGATGTCAAGACCGCTAGATAGTGATAATGTATTGGATAAGGACAATTTACTTCTAGGTTGAGCTAGTGTAAGGAAAGCCTCTTCTTGGCCGTCAAAGAAATCACCTGAAAGTCCTGCATTTGCAATTTTTTCGGGCACCTTTATGTCTTCTACAGTATTTTCCGAGAAAGTTGCTGCAAGGTTATTGATCAATAACGCTCCACTATTCATCTTTAACTGGTAGCCCAAGACAATATCTATACCTTGTGTTTTCGTATCAATTGCATTGGCTAAAAATCTTGCTTTACCGGCACCTGCAGCACTGAATAGGCTAGCCAATTCTGGATCATCACCATCGTCGAAAGCTCCCGAAAGAATAATTCGATCTATTATAGTGATTTGGTAAGCATCAACGGTTAAGCTAAATCCACCTTTTTTAACCGTACTACCGATGCTAATATTTTGCGAGGTTTCTTCTTTCAGCTTATCGATCCCAATCAACTGGGCAGCTCTACTCTCGTTCGTAAATAAGCCTTCTTCTTGAGCAACACCTTCTGCATCAAAAATAGTACTACTTCGACTAAAATATTGCTGATGTAAAGATGGGGCTCTAAATCCTGTAGAAAATGCGGCTCTTATAGATACATGATCATTCGCCTTAACTCTGGAGGCTAATTTGTAATTAAATGTACTTCCAAAATCAGAATAGTCTTCGTATCGGCTTGCTAAAGCAAATAGCAATCGGTCTGTGGCGTCTAATTCGAAATCTGCGTATCCTGCAATACTATTTCTGGATTTGGTGAGCGCATTTTGTGGGGTAAATCCTCCAAATACCTGAGCTGTTCCAGGAAGTGATTCTCCTTGTGCATTGGTTGCACCTCCAATACCACCTATGGTAGCAAGCCCATTATTGTCGTAGGTTGTATACGAATTTTCAGCTCCGGAAGTAATGCTAAACTTCTCAAGCCTGAATTCAGTTCCGAATGAAGTTCTTAATCCGGACATTACCTCGTCAAATTTTCTAGAGAAATCAAGATTTGAAGTATTTTGAGTAAAGCCAAATGCACCTGCTTCAAATTCTGATGGAGATGCTGCTCCTAAACTTGCATTTGTAGAATTGACTACGGTCATATTCATATGATTAGACCCGACGGTGTTAGAGATGTCTACATGCCACTCATTATAAGTTCCTCGCAGACCAAAAGCTAAGGATTTATCGATAATATTAGATTGGATACCAGGAAGAAATCCGTTAATATTTGCCGCTGTATTACTCTTAGGTCTGTGCGGTTCTCTAAAGAATCCAAAAGCAAGACCTTGTCGAGCACTTATTCCGCCAAAAGCATATACTTCTGAGGTTTCATTAAAAGGAATTGCCATATTTAAGAACCCTTTTCCTTCTCTCAGCTTTGCTGTTCCTACTTTGAATCGGTAATCACTTCTGGTTTGCCCTCTAGCAGCCAATTCTAAGTCATCCAATTCATTATAATCTTCATTTGCTGCAGCATCTAAAAAGTTTTGAGGGAGTGCACCAATGATAGAAGTATAGTCATCTGCAGTCATATCAGCGATTGTATTAGAAGGGTTGCTTTCAAGGTAAACTCTCTCTGCCGTATTATCGAGGTCAAATAATTTCTCCAGATTGGTGGCGTTTCTCAAGGCAGGATTTCTAGTGCCTACAGATCCCGTTAGATTTATGAATCCACCCTTCTCTCCAATTGGCAATCCATAACTTGCATCAATTTGTATCTTCTCACCATCCATTCCTCCTTCTTGATGGTTTCCTAGGCTACTTGAATTTGCTCCTGTAGTAATCCCAAACTCTAAGCCTTCTGTTTTTTCTTTTAGTACAATATTGATAACACCAGCGATTGCATCGGATCCATATTGAGCCGAAGCTCCATCTCTTAAGACTTCTATTCTTTTAATTGCCGCCGATGGGATGGCATTCATGTCCGTACCAACTGACCCGGCCCCAACTGTACCATTTATGTTTAGGAGAGAAGTATTGTGTCTTCTCTTTCCATTGATCAGAACCAATACTTGATCTGGTCCGAGGCCTCTAAGGGCTGCAGGGTCGATATGATCTGTTCCATCAGCTACCGTTTGACTTTGCGAGGTAAATGAAGGAGCTACAACGTTTAAAATTTCGTTTATAGTTACTTGTCCACCTTTTGAAATAATTTCAGAAATATTTATCACATCTATAGGTACCGGTGAATCTGTGTTGGTTCTTCCGAATGCCCTTGTTCCTTTTAGTACGATTTCATCAACCATTAATCCACTAACCATTTGAAAGTTTAGTGATGTAGTTTTACCTGCGGTTACTCTTACTGTTTGTTTAGAATTAGTGTACCCAATATAGCTGGCAACTAACTGATAAGTGCCCGGGTCTAGTTTAAGGGTATATACTCCATTATTGTCTGTTATAGTTCCTATACTGGTATTAGCTATAATTATTGAAGCTCCAATAAGGGTTTCAGAGCCGTTCATTACTGTTCCAGTTATAGTACCTTGTTGTGCAAATATGAAGGTGCTAAATAGCATGGAGATTATAGTAAGTCTAATTTTTTTCATTTGATTTATTTTTCTGTTAGTCTAATTTTGTTATGTTTAGTTTTATTACTTTAAACAATCAAATTGTAACGGATTAAAAAAATAAATGATCGAGTAGGATTAATTTTTCTCTCATAAATAACTAGGATTTTTATGTTTTTGTACAAAAATAAAGTTGTAAAAAAAAACAGATTTAATTATGTAAATATATAAATTAGATTTTAATTATACAGATTTTACAGAAGACAAATATTTTAAAACAAATCTTTACAGTGTATTAGGCGAAATAGTGGAGGGTAAATAAATTACGCTTCAGAGAATATTCTGTTAATTTGTATTCATACTAATTAATATTGCATTGGACTATAGATGCAAATGGCCATCGAATCACCTTATTAGATTTGCATTTTAAGGATGTTGTTTCTAGGCTTGGATACAAACAGGTTAAAGTTAAGTTTGTGAAAAACATGGTGTGTTAAGCCTATCATTTTATTCACTTAACATCAAATTCTGAGGGTGCGCTAGAATAGATACTATAGAATTATAGCTAATCATCAACGTTGGTTAATTAAGAATTAACATTTTGTTTAGACTCCACTTTTAGTTGGATTTGGGGTTATCAATTTCATGTTTTTCTTTTAAGGCCAAAGTATTTTCTGTTTATTTGTACTAGGATATGTACCGCTTAACTTGTATTTGTTTTTATGTCTAAATGGTCTTCGTATTACCTTATTAGAATTGAGTTTTTAGGCTTTCGCTATCACGGATGGCAGAAGCAAGTTAAACTAAAGACGATACAAGGAATGGTAGATAAAACATTTAAGTTTGTTTTAGGGCATGATAACTTTAAAACCTTGGGCTGCGGTAGAACTGATGCTAAGGTTTCTGCTGATGATTTTGTTTTTGAACTTTTTTTAGATGAAGTTTTAGATGAATTATTTCTTATGAATAGATTGAATAGTGAGTTGCCTTCTGACATTCGGGTTACATCTGTTAAAGAGACTTCTGCTGATTTTAATATAATTCAGTATCCTAAAATTAAGGAATACCATTATTACTTTTCTTTTGGTGAGAAATCGCACCCTTTTAACGCCCCTATCATTAGACATTTCGGAATGGAATTAGACATTGCCTTGATGCAACAGGCAGCTTCTTTGTTTTTAGGCACTCATAATTTTAAGAGGT
>Ga0209533_1004481_pt1 | contig 12075 bp, 11 predicted proteins | sample COG_04_FD_184748 | JGI IMG/M metagenome (GOLD analysis project Ga0209533, IMG submission 184748) | Pelagic Microbial community sample from North Sea - COGITO 998_met_04 (SPAdes) (version 2) | ecosystem: Environmental > Aquatic > Marine > Neritic zone/Coastal water | place: Helgoland, sampling... | reverse complement strand
AAGACCACGGAACACATCTACTAAGCCTTGGGCTGTGATAGCGTCAGATGGGTAGAGCTCTAATAAATCAATGATTTCTCTACCATCCACAAATTCACGGTACTTATCCTTGCTGGCATCACTGAGTAAAACCTCTAATTCAGCAGAACCAGTAAGCGCTTGATACTTTTTAACCACATTTTTAGAAAGGGCTGTGATGTCTAAATGCTGAGTGAGTGCGACTTCCAAAGTGCAATCACCTGCTTTCTTAAGGGTAACTGGCTCATCAAACTTAAGCCCTGTTGCCGCGAGTACAGCATCAACCATGGCTTTGTCATTGTGAGGAATCACAGCCAATGCATCACCTACTTCGTAAGTGAGGCCTGAACCTTCGAGTGAAATTTCGTAATGCCACGTCTCTTTTTCTGATTGAGGAGAGTTTAAGAGCACTTTGTCTGTAAGCTCAGCAGGGAAAGGATTCTTCTTGTCATAGACAGTAGCTGCACCAAAGCCTGTAGGCAGGCTAAATTCAGCCGCAGGAGCTACCGCTGTAGCTTGTGAGGCGAGCACATCCCATACCTTGGTAGACCAAGCTTCATATTCTTCTTCAAAATCAACATCACAAGTCGCACAATCACTAAGGCGTGTGCCACCAAGTTCTTCAAGACGTTTATCTACGCCTAATCCTGTGGCACAAAAGAGTTCGTAAGAAGTGTCACCTAATGCACAAACACTGAAATTGAGCTTAGAGTAATCAAAACTATCTTTAAATAAGCTAGCGCAAAATTCCTCAGCAGCCTCAGGTGGATCACCATCACCCCAAGTACTTACAAGCACTAATAGGTTCTTAGATTTTTCAAGCTCTTTAGGGCTGATATCAGACATATTCACTACAGTTGGCTTGAAACCTTTTTGTTTAGCTGTTTTTGCCGCTCTGTCAGCGAGACTTTCTGCGTTACCTGATTCTGTGCCATAAAGCACAGTGATTGGTGTTTTTTCAGTAGACGCAGCAGGAGTTGCAGCACCTGAACCAGCAGGCATGCTTGCTAGAAAGCCGCTCAACCAAAACTTCTGTTCAGTTGATAGTTGGCTAATTAGCGCCTCTATATGAGACTTAATCTCAGGACTAAAAGGAGATGTAGGAGGTAAACTAGACATAATAGTAGTAAAATCGAGCCATATTAATAGCCGTTTTAGCGTTTTTGTCAAGCACTTAAATACTACTAACATTACAAACTAAGTAATGATTAAGCAATAAAGTGAAAGACTTATTTTTATTGGAAAGGAAAATTCCATATAAATAATTCTAATAAAAACATAAAGAAATTATCAATTTCAACCTAAATTACAAATTCTATTAAATTTTATTAATTAGAATTTTATGCGAAATAAACACCTATTTATTAGAATTTAATATATGGAATATACATTTAAATATTCCATTAAAATAATCAAATAATCATTACTTTATATAGTTTTAATTGTTTTTATTTTATTAGAAAGTAATTTTAATAGAAAGCTTTTAGCTTTAATAGAAAAAATGTGATAAATATGGACATGTTCCCCCTACTCTGCTAGATTAAAAGCATGAGTGGCTTTAATCCTTATTTCCAAGAAAGTAACAGCATCAAATCACAATTAGATTTGATTGATGCGAGTTTGGATTGGCTCAAAGAACTGCAATTACCAGAAACAGCTGCACAAGATTTATTCAAAAAAAAGGCCGTATTAAGTACCTATTACGAGGCTCAATTGCGTGACACCCCTCTTTCTCTTGCTAATATCGAGCGTTTAACGAGTGGAAATATCGAGCTCGATGACTCGCATAGTCAATATAAACGCTTGCAAGCCTACCATTGGAGTATTGAACAAATCTATTATCAGCCTTTAGAAAAGCTAGTCACTATCGAAGAGTTAAAGGAGCTCCATAGCTGGAGCCAGTACGCTCAGCAAGCGACAGTGCCTTATCGTAATGGGGCTAGCACCATTGTAAATCCACTATCTAAAGAGTTAGATTATTTCCCTGCTGAACATAGTAGAATCAACTCTTATCTAATGGATTGGGTTGAATGGATGAATGAGCAGATCAGCAAGCAGAAGCTACACCCTGTTGTTATCATGGCTATAGCTCATTACCAATGGGTACATATACAACCTTATTTTGATGATTTTGGCTGTGCAGAATCAGTGGCGCGCCTTATGCCTTATTACCTGTTCAAAAAAATAGGCGTTAATTCTGCGTTTTTCTGCTGCTTTAACGAATATTGGCACACACATTACCAAGAAAGCCTAAAGCCGCTTAAAATAGGTAGTTATGGCTCTTATGAGTTAGATTTAAACCAAATTAACCTCACTGCTTGGATTGAGTACTACACACGAGCCATCAGTTCTACTCTAGCTTTGAGCGCAATTGAGGTATTACAATTAAGCAAATCAACGGGAGAGCACAAAAAAGTCGTCCTCAAAGCTCTAGACAGCAAGCAACGCAAAGTATTGGGCCTATTTGCTAAAAGCCGCTTTGTGACGACTAAAGAAATGGCTGATTTATTGGGTGTACACCGTCGTACGGCGCTGAATTATTGCCAAGAATGGCTCAAACAAGGATTTATCATATCCCATGGTGAAGCGCTTAAATCGAAAAAGTATGAATTAGGGTCCAATTATCAAGACTTAATCTAGGTTGAGTAACGTTTGTTATTTAACTACTTATTTATCTATTTATCATGAAAAAATACCTAATTATTGGCGGTTCAACAGGCATGGGCAGAGCTATAACAGAGCAATTAGCCTCATCAGGCCACCAAGTCATAGCTACTTATAATCAAACGTCATCAGAGAATAACGATAATATCACCTACTTACCTCTAGATGTCACCAGTGATTTTGAGACTGATTTCATCCCTGATGACTTAGATGGCTTGGTTTATTGCCCTGGTAGTATTAATTTAGCTCCTTTTAACCGCATCAAGCCTGAGGACTTTACCGCTGATTATAACTTACAAGTGGTTGGAGCCGTCAAAATCATCCAAGCCGCCTTACCGGCACTTAAAAAATCATCTAACGCTTCTGTAGTCTTGTTTTCTACGGTGGCTATGCAATCTGGCTTTAACTTTCATTCACAAGTTTCAGCTTCAAAAGGCGCTATTGAGGGTTTAACTAGAGCTCTAGCTGCTGAATTTGCTCCTACTGTGAGATTTAACGCTATTGCTCCTGCACTTACAGATACCCCATTAGCAGCTAAATTCCTCGATAATGATGCCAAACGCGAGGCTATGGGCTCTAAATACCCGCTTAAGCGTTTAGGTACAGCCCAAGATATGGCTAATGCTGCGCTATTCTTGCTATCTGAGCAATCTTCTTGGATGACAGGTGAAATCTTGCACGTTGATGGCGGTATGACAGCTATCAAAGGTTAGAATAATAAGAATCTAGCCTTCAACACATAAGATGCGTCGCCCTTGGAATATTGTAAATAGCCCAGTCTACAGCCTAGCTACTTACGCTAAAGGTAGGCTAAACATGAATATCTGTACCTATGTGACAGCGATTAGCATGCAACCTAAGCAGTACGCGGTAGCTGTTTATTACGACACTCAAACATTGGTTAATCTAGAGGTACAACCGACCTGTGTCTTGCAATTACTCCACCAAGATCAAATGAGCTTAGTTCGCAAGCTAGGTAAGCAATCTGGATTAAAAATTGATAAGCAAGCATGGTTAGAAAAGCACCTACACTTAGATTATTGGAAGGACTACGCTGTATTAGCCAATGCCTGCGCTTATTTAAAGCTAGAGCTGATAGATAGAGTTAATACAGGTGGTGATCATGAGCTTTTCTATTTTACAACTACTCAGTACCAAACCTTGTCTGAGCAGAATATCCTCATGTTCCAAGATTTAATAGATGCCAAGATTATTTTATGAAGTTCCCCACTCAGTACAGTGCTATTTTAGATAGGATTGCAGCCATTAAGCCTGTTGCTTACGGCAAAAACCGTAATTTTATAGATGGTGATGTGACTTACCTCTCACCTTATATCTCGCGAGGTGTTATTTCTACACGTCAAGTGTATCAAGCGGTTGTTAAAATGGGTTATGCGGACTCTAGCGTTGAGAAATTTGTCCAAGAACTGGCATGGAGAGACTACTGGCAACAAATTTGGATAGCGAAAGGCTCTCTAATTAACCAAGATTTAAAGCGCCCACAGCCCAGAGTCACGCATCAAGAGCTCAGTGAGTCTATTATCACGGCTAAAACAGGGATTGATGCTATAGATTCAGCTATACAAGAGCTTTATACTACGGGTTACATGCATAACCATCTACGTATGTATACGGCTATGCTCAGTTGTCACGTGAGCGGTAGCCATTGGTACAAGCCTGCACAATGGATGTATTACCACTTGCTCGATGGCGATTGGGCGAGTAATGCCCTGAGTTGGCAGTGGGTCGCTGGGAGTAATAGTCATAAAACCTACATAGCCAATCAACAAAACATCAATAAATACACCCATTCATCTCAAACGGCACAAACAGGCTCATACCTTGATATCAGTTATGAAAAATTAGCTACTATTAGCTGCCCTAATGAGTTAGAGCTCACCACAATCCCTGAATTAGAGACCCCATTACCTCCAATGACTCAGCCTTTGGTCATCGATAATCTCAAACCAAGCTTAATTTACAACTATTACAACCTTGACCCTATGTGGCACAGTGAATTGAGCGCTAATCGAATCTTACTTATTGAACCAGAGCATTTTGCCCAATACCCAGTTAGCCAACAGTGTATCGACTTTATGCTGAGTTTAGCAGAAAATATTCCTGATATTCAGGTTTATGTAGGCAATTTTGCCGATTTAGTGAGTAAACACCACCTAGAAACTGAGCTTATTAAATACAAAGAGCACCCTCTCAATCAACATTACCTAGGGCAACAAGAGCGCAGAGACTGGATGTCAAGTGTGACGGGGTACTACCCTTCGTTTTTTGCTTTTTGGAAAAAGGTCAAAAAAGAGCTCAAACAAACAGCTTCTTAATAGAAAATCAATTTAGCCATATGCCTTCTAGCCCTGACTCTATAACAAAAACTGCTAAACCAGCCATTAATATTGTCTGGCTTAAGCGTGACTTGAGGGTACAGGACCACGCTGCACTGGCGGCGGCAGAACAGGCCGGCCTCCCCTACTTAATCCTTTTTTTATTTGAGCCAAGCTTAATTGAGCATCCTGATACCTCTCTTAGGCATTTACAGTTTTGCTATCATAGTGTGCTCGACATGAACAAGAGTTTGCAGAATTGCCAGCGACGAGTAGATATGTGTCATGCCGATGCTGTTGAGGTTTTTGACTACTGTTTGAAGCATTATGAGGTACAACAAGTCTTCTCCTACCAAGAAAGCGGCATCCAACTCACCTGGAATAGAGATAAAGCCATAGCTCAATTACTCAGAAAACACCGAGTTCATTGGCACGAGTTCAAAAGAGACGGCATCGTCAGAGGTATTTCACACCGTGAAGGCTGGGATAAGCAATGGTATCAAACCATGGCAGAGCCCATCATACATAATACCTACGACATGCAGTTAGCTACTGTAGATTTTGCACATCCTTTTACCTTATCAACTCAATTCATCAATGAGCTTGAGGATTACCCTGAATTGTTTCAGCCAGCTGGAGAATCGAGAGCATGGCAGTACCTGCGCTCATTCACCAAAGAAAGAGGCAAAAACTACCATAGACACATCTCTAAGCCTACTCAGAGCAGAACTTCTTGCGGTCGATTGTCCCCTTACCTTGCTTGGGGCAATATCAGTATCAAGCAATCTGTGTCTCATATTGCTAATCACCCTAATTTTGCGACCAATAAACGCGCTTTTTCTGGTATTATCACTCGTCTTAAGTGGCATTGTCACTTTATTCAGAAGTTTGAGGTCGAGTGCCGCTATGAAACAGAATGTATCAACCGAGGCTATGAACTCCTAGAGCGTTCACTAAACCCTGAACTGGTTAAGGCTTGGAAAACAGGCATGACAGGTATTCCTCTATTGGATGCTTGTATGCGCTGTTTAGCGGCTACAGGTTGGATTAACTTTAGAATGCGGGCTATGGTGGTTTCTATGCTTTGTCACCATTTTGATCAAGATTGGCGCTCTGGAGTCTATCATTTAGCTAATTTATTTTTAGATTATGAGCCTGGCATACATTACCCTCAATTTCAGATGCAAGCTGGCACAACAGGGATTAACACCATTAGGATGTACAACCCTATTAAACAATCCCAAGAGCATGACCCAGAAGGCTTGTTTATTAAAAAATGGGTGCCTGAACTCGCGGATATCCCTGCTGAATTCATACATGAACCTTGGAAAATCAGTCCTTTTGACGAAGTCTTCTTTAATATCAAGCTAGGTGAGGATTACCCTAAGCCCATTGTAGATATCGAAACTAGTGGTCGTATAGCCCGTGATAAAATATGGGCACACCGCAAACATCCTTTGGTGCAACAAGAGTCAAAAAGAATCGTTTACACCCATGCTCGCCCTAGCAAAAAACCAACTAAATCAAGTAGTAGCCGTAAATCTATCAATAAATAACAGCCTATATGTCCAGTATTAGCCTACTTTTTCCACATCAGCTCTTGAATCAGCATGAGCTCTACGAGCTTGGTAATCCCATTTATCTAGTTGAAGAGCATTTGTTCTTTAAGCAATTTAACTTTCATAAAACCAAATTAGCTTACCACCGAGCTTCCATGCGTCATCATGCTGACCAGCTCAGGGCTCAAGGACTGACTGTTCATTACATTGAGAGCCCACAGCCTACAAGTGATATTAAGGCGCTCATTGAGGAACTAGTAGGACAAGACATCACCCATATTAACTATATCAACCCCACAGATAACTGGTTAGAAAAACACCTCACCCAGAGCCTCAAACATCATAAAATAGAGTTTAAAGAGTATGAAAATCCTTTATTTATCAATACTCGCAGTGATTTAGAGAGTTTCTTTAAACCTGATAAGAAGTCATTTTTTCAGACTACTTTTTACAAGCAACAGCGCGTTAAGCTTGATTTACTCATGGATCCAGATGGTGACCCTGCAGGTGGCAAGTGGACTTATGATGTAGCTAATCGCAAGAAATACCCTAAAAACAATCAGCCTCCAGCAGTTAATCGTCCGCAAACCGACGATTATTGGGAAGAAGCCGTGAATTATGTGGAGCAGAACTTCAGCTCTAATTTGGGAGAAATCAGCTTACAACCACCCTACGCCTACCACCGCAAACAAGCTCTAGCATGGTTGGAACAGTTTTTGGATTACCGTTTTCATGACTTTGGAGATTACGAAGACGCTATTGTCTCTGAGGAATCTATCTTACATCACAGCGTCCTCACTCCTATGCTCAATGTGGGAATCCTAAGCCCTATGGAGGTCATAGATGCCGCTCTAGCACACGCAGAGGCCAATGATACGCCGATTAACTCAACAGAGGGATTTGTCAGGCAAATTATAGGCTGGCGTGAATTCATTCGAGGCATGTACGAATGCAAAGGCACTCAATCACGCCTTAGCAACTATTGGGGCTTTAGTCGTCCTATACCTTCTAGCTTCTATGATGGCACTACAGGTATAACCCCTATTGATACCACGATTAAAAAAGTGCTACGTGATGGTTACGCTCATCATATAGAGCGTCTTATGGTACTTGGTAATTTTATGTTGTTGTGTGAGTTTGACCCTGATGAAATCTACCGTTGGTTTATGGAGCTATTCATCGACGCCTATGATTGGGTCATGGTTCCTAATGTCTACGGCATGAGTCAATTTGCCGATGGCGGTTTATTTGCCACCAAGCCTTATATTTCAGGCTCTAACTACTTAATGAAAATGAGTAATTACAAAAAAGGAGACTGGCAAAAGACGTGGGATGGTTTGTTTTGGCGCTTTATGCACACCCATCGTGATTTCTTTCTCTCTAACCCTCGCCTTGGGATGCTAGTACACACCTTTGACAAAATGGATGAAAGCAAACAAGAGCTCCACCTGAAAAATGCAGAACAATTCCTTGAAAAGCTCTATGATTAAACAGAGTACTTTCGCTATTTATTACGTAAAGATCTACGCGAGAAATAACTCGTATGCCTAAACACATTCATCAGTAAACCTACAGCAGCTAAGGTCAGAACCAGGTTGGTACCACCATAACTAATGAGCGGTAACGGTAGACCTGTGTTAGGTAGACTCGCAGTCACTACGCCAATATTGATAAAAGCTGGCACCACAATCACCGCAGTAAGCCCTACAGCTAAAGAGCGGTTGAATATATCCTTAGCGCCGAGCGCAATAAATATACCAACGACGGCAATTACAGCATAAGCCAGCAAGATACTTAGACTCATCACCATACCCATTTCTTCGGCAATGGCTGAATAGATGAAATCCGTGTGCGCAAATGGAACTTGGTGCTTTTCTGTGCCCTGACCTAAGCCTGTGCCAAAAATACGCCCACTTTGAAAGGCTTCCAGAGCTTTGTACTGCTGATAACCACTACCTTGTCTATGAGCTTCTAAATCTAAAAAAGCCATAATCCTGTTAAAACGACCAGGATCGAGCCTAATTCCCACAGCCAAGCCAGTTACCCCAAAAATCACCGAAATCATAATATGCCACAACCTGACGCCAGCCACATTGAGCATAATCAAGCTCGCAATACCTAATGACATGGCTGTACCCATATCGGTTTCAAAAAAGATAAGTAATACAATAATCCCCATAATAATATGAGTGCCTATATAGCCTGTTTTAAACTCTTTGAGCCTATCTTGATAGAGGAACGCATAATTAGCTAACACCAACATCAGTACAGACTTAGCAATCTCAGACGGCTGGAAACTACCTATACCAGGGATTTGCACCCATCTACGCTCACCATTAATAGGATCAAAGGTAAAACACCACACTAGCAACGCCACCACACCAATATAGGCAAACCAGAGTAATAACCCTCTTTTAAAAAAGAACAACCCCTGTGGTAACCGTGAGAAAATCCAAGCAATAACAACCCCAATACCAATACCGCAACTTTGTTTAATCAAGTCTTTGTAACTCCCTGCTTCTGACCAATAAGTGGTACTAGCAAGAGCAATGAGGCCCACAGCGAGCAAAAACGCCACTGCTAACAGCAGAGGAATCCAGAGTAATCGCCCGTGTTTATCATTTAACATCATTAAGAATAGACTTAATCAGCATCGGCCAACCTTGACAGAATATACCATAGAGCAACAGCCACAAATGGTACAGCCATAAGCCAATAATAGCCACTAACTAGCGCTACACTCACAGCCACACCCAAATCAAAGACAGGCATCCATGCTAAACTTAATTTAATAAACTTGCCCTGTGGTTTACCGATAGCTCGATGAATCCATACCGCAAGCCCTGTTAAGGCAATCACAATCAGCCAATGGCTGACATTAGCCCATGCGTGGTTTGATAAGTACAAGTACGCAATAAATATTTGTAAAATCACACACAAAGCGAGCAAAAATCTAGAAAACTTAGGCTTTGAAGACAGCATGAAACTCAAAATATAACAAAATAAGCTCAAGCTAGCCACACCAGCCACAGTCACCCAAAACGCATCCAATTCTACTTGAGTAAACACACTCACAGGGATAATCAACGCTCGACATGCCGCCATCAGAACTACCCTAGCAGCAAAATTACGCTTATGAAACAAGGTGTAGAGGGAAATAACTAGTGCCAGTGCAGTCACCCAGACAAACACTCTATCTGGCAAATAAGTCGCTAAATAACCAGCCCCAGACAAGCATATTAAAGCTAACAAGCCTATATGATGACGTGGTATACGCCCACTAGGAATAGGTCTGCTAGGCTGATGCTGCTTGTCCCACTTAACATCATACCAATCACCACTCAAGCAACCGTACAAATACAGTAAACTCATCACAGCTCCTGTAATGAGGAGCATGTTTAAATCAGGTCTATAGGTCGTAGCAAATTGAAAATCCTTATCATTAAAGAAAAAGACAAGACAAGACGCCAAGATAACCTGACTCCACACAGAGGCCAAGTTAGGCAAGCGACAAGAGCTCAAATAATCTCTCAAAAGCTGCCTCATCATGATTAGTAGCTTAAACTACAGGTGAGCCTGAGCTCTGAGTGAGCTTATGAAACGCTTCAATGAGTTGCTTAGTTATTTCACCCGCCTCTCCTGTGCCAATCTTACGCTGGTCGAGTTTAGTAGCAGGGATGACCTCTGCGGCACTACCAGTGAGGAAACACTCGTCTGCAGTATAGATGTCGTATCTAGTGAGACTCTGCTCCTTGACTTCGTAACCTAAATCAGCAGCTAGTTCAAAAATAACCTGACGGGTAATCCCATCAAGAGCGCCATTAGAAATAAGTGGCGTATAAAGCACGCCTGATTTTATAATAAAAATATTATCTCCAGTACATTCAGCCACATAACCTTGCTCATTAAGCATCAGACCTTCTTGGCCACCTGCTTGCATAGATTCCACACGGGCGAGTACATTGCTCAAGTAGTTGAGTGATTTAATCTGTGGACTAATTGATGTCGGTGTTGGTCTACGGGTAGAACAAGTAACTACTTCTAAACCTTTGGTGTAATACTCTTCTGGATAGAGACTGATTTTAGAAGTGATGATGAAAATACTCGGCTTTTTACAGAGGTAAGGATTAAGCCCTAAATCACCTGTTCCTCTTGTAGCTACGAGGCGGATATAGCCATCACTAAGGCCATTAGCCTTGATCGTATCAAAGATAGCTTGTTTAAGCTCTTTCTCATCAAGCTCGATATTAAGCAAGATAGCTTGAGCTGAATCATAGAGGCGCTGAATGTGCTCATCTAATCTAAACACACGGTTAGAGTAGAAGCGAATACCTTCAAAAACGCCATCACCATAGAGCAATCCATGGTCAAAAACAGATATTTTTGCATCTGCTTCATCTACTAACTTACCGTCTAACCAAATTTTAAGAGCCATCATATTTTATTAATGTTAGGTATTAAATAGCTGAGTTAGATGAAAAATCAAGCAAAGAACAACGCCTAAGTTGATTATTCATTATCTATACAGAATTAAACTTGGGCAACCTGCTGTAAGAATAACTCAGGCAACTCCAAATAGTCCTGTCCATGAATCACTTCACTGAGCAATTCAACCCCTGCCCAATCGCCTATTTCGGCACGATTACTAATACATACCGAGCTCCATTCTTCCTTGGTATAATTGAGGATGAGGTACTGACAGACCAAGCCTCTAGCTCTAATTGCCATAGTCGTAAGCTTGGTATGATTGAGCATGCCGAGCTTATTATCTGCTACTAGTAAAATCTCTAAAGGATGTGTGCAACGCTGTGACAACTCAAACACCCAATCAGCCATGCTCATATCCTTCATAAGAGGAACCTCCCAGCCTCCAACACCCTCAACTAGGACCACATCAAAGTTTTCTTGCAAGTAAGTCAGACTCTCATTCATCTCTTGTACGAGTTGAGACGCTTGATCCTCATGTCCACTCACTTTCATTGCGGTATAAGGCGAGGCAGGTAACTGAAAATACACAGGACAAATATCCGCAATCTCTAAATCAAGCACAGGCACACCCTCAATAGGATTCTCAGTATAAGCCGCAAACAACTGCTGAGCATCCTCAGTAGAGCCACAAGCCACAGGTTTGTAAGCCACAGCATTGATACCCTGCTGACGCAGAGCTTTGGTTAAAAGCGCGGTGATATAAGTCTTGCCGACATCCGTATCTGTACCCGCAATAAAGTAAGTTTTAGCCTTCATATCTAATTACTCAGCTAAAATTTTAGCCTCAGCACTGCTTTTCACAGCAGGCTTAGCCTCCTCAAACAAAGGAGATTGAATCGTCACCTTGATAGTGAACCAAATAATAATAGCTATGATTAAGATGAGTACCTTAATGATTTGCTCCTCTTTGATATTAAGTTTTTTCATGCCTTTTCTTGTTTTTGAGTCACTACTTGTTCTGAACTACCTTCTGAATCTTCATCTTCTAAAGACTCATTGTCATCATCCGT
>Ga0209533_1004474_pt1 | contig 12084 bp, 12 predicted proteins | sample COG_04_FD_184748 | JGI IMG/M metagenome (GOLD analysis project Ga0209533, IMG submission 184748) | Pelagic Microbial community sample from North Sea - COGITO 998_met_04 (SPAdes) (version 2) | ecosystem: Environmental > Aquatic > Marine > Neritic zone/Coastal water | place: Helgoland, sampling... | reverse complement strand
ACACCGAGGTGATAATAGTGCATCTGGATATATACGGATGGCGAAATTGCAAGCTGTGGCTAGTGTGACAGGTACACAGAACCACAACCCAAGATGCGTAGGTGGATGTAATACATCGTATCCTGCCAGAAGCTATCCGGCAATAGAAGGGTCGGCAATACACATCATAGGCGTTGGGGGAGCAACCACACCATACTGTCTACAGAGGTTTGCAAACCAGGAGAGAACCTCGCAGTTTATACTTGCAAGTTCATTCTCCGCTATTAATCATTCCGATAAGTCCACTTGTTCTCGCGATTAGGAATCTGAATCCGGTCAGTTGGTTATCATACATAATTTGGGATTCTCCCGATAGCCGACGAGAGAGAGTTGCATAAGAAGCACTAATGTCATCTGACATAGTCCTGAGTGACTTGTATAGTTTGGTGCTCATATCAGGAAATACTACTAAATATTTATAATCTTGAAGAGTGGTAGCGAAGGTATCCAAAGTATCCATTAGTTCTACTCGCTATGTGTCTTTACGTCCATCTATTCCTGTGTTTGATAGACGTGATTTCTGAATGTTGATCTGGAGAGATAGCGAATACTCCTATCCTTACGTAATCTCTCCAATATACTCTGTCTCTAACACCATATAATTCATAGCCATCGGCTTGTTTTAATAGTGTATCAGTCTCTATTTCTGCATGGTGGTCTGATACATTGACCCAACATGGTATGTATATGAGTTCCTTCCGTAATGGGCGAAGTGATTTGAGACTCGATAGGCGACTTGGAGCAACTTTTACAAAGTCTATCTGTTGTTTCCAGATGTAGTTGAGAGAGTTCCACCGAAGTCTACAATCATAGATTGTATTTCCCTGGATGCGAAATGATGCGGGTCCTGAGTAAGATGACATTGTTCTCTCAATGAAATCTCTGCACTTATCTGGGAGAGAGTATTGCATATGGTGAGTATATGCAATGGGGAGCCCAGAGCTGGCTGTTGAAAGCTGAAATGCATCATAACATCTCGGTATGCCGCGGTGCAATATGACATCAATGATCATAATGGGGTCAACAGAGGCTGCCGTCCAGAACCACCCACCAGTTTCATTTTCCCTAATGAATTCATTGTATGCTATCTGATCATAGAGAGTTGTTTGCGTTTCCTCTTCATCGAGACTGACAATGTGGTCTATTATAATAGGATATACATCTGGTACTATTGCAGCAGGCCATGCTTCGTATCCTTGTTCGCATAGGAGATCCATACGATTGTAGATAAATGATATATCTTGGTGTTTCTTGTAGGCTACAGCATCTGTTTGGAAGCAATCCGACCAATGCATTTATATGTTCGTGAGCTAACAAACGCAATGATTGTCCGCATTACATATAGACAAATGTGAAGTAATTCTGTAGTATGGAATCTAATGCCGATGGTGCTCGCTTTGCATTACTTCATAATCTCAAAACGGGAAATATTGTAGTTGATATGGCTATGTCTCTTATGGTCTGCGGGATTGTTAATTGGCTAATGAGTAGGGATATTAGACGTGTTTTTGGTCATAGAAACTTCATTACACGACTTTTCTCAACGCCTATTAAAAGTTCTATATCTCTCTCTAGTTGTGAAACACGTACTTTCCGGGGATGTTCAAATGTAGAGCGATCACCCACGTTTGTAGCAGTTTTAGAGCATATTAGAAAGGGTGTTATAGATGGTGAGAATGATGGATTGAGAGAGGTTATGGAGAGCTATAGTTCTCGAAAGGATGATTACTATGAACCTAATGATGATGAAACCGAAAATGATTGTGTGGTAAGAGCATTTTATGTGGCAGCTCAGAAAGAGCCATTTTCACTAAAATCTGCACCAGATGTGAGATACAGAATGTCAACAGTCGTAGATGACAGTAGAAGTGGTAGAGAAGGGCAATCTAAGGACTCAGCATTGACTACACATCAGTTGGTGATAGAATCAACAGTTTTGGACATCAGCGAATTACAGACATTTGTTGATAAAATTCATACTGAGCATGTTGCTCGTCTACAGGATAAGTGCCATGAGCGGCTTCATGTTTTTGTTTATGAAGGCGTTGATTCCCAGTTTAATTTAATGTTCAAGACCTATCCTTTCGATACAACATGTAGTTTAGATACTATGTTCTTTGATGACAAAGCTGCAGTCTTACGACAGATGGATTTCTTTGTGGGAAATAGAGAGTGGTATGAGAAAAGGGGAAAGCCTTGGACATTTGGTGTGTGTACTCACGGCGAACCGGGGTGTGGTAAGACCACCTTTGAAAAGGCGGTTTGTAAACATTTGAATAGACACATGATAGTTGTCGATATTAGTAGAATCCAGTCGCAACAAGAAGCTGATAGGCTTTTCTTTTCTCGAGAGATTGCTGGACGAGCAGTCCCTTACGATAAGCGAGTATATGTTTTCCCAGATATAGATCGCCAGACAGATCTGCTCTATGCAGATGAGTACAAACAGAAGGGTAGTGTCTCTGTTGTCCCTAGGAATGAACCAGGATCTACAGCTTCTAAGGAGGTGAAAGAACTAGCGGGACTCCTCCGAAAGAAGGATATATTTGCATCCGAGCCTTTACCAAATGCCGCTGGAAAGACACCAATGAATCTATCTAAGTTACTGAATATTCTTGATGGCGTTCCAGAAAGGACTGGACAGATAATTATCATGAGTGCTAATCATCCAGAGAGACTCGACGATGCAATAACTCGCCCGGGGCGGATTGATACCATTATACGGTTTGGCAAGGCATCTAGTAAGTCAAGTAAGAAGATTGTTGAGACATTTTTTGATCTTCCAGAGAAGTTCTGGGATGATTTGCCTGGACATGAGGCAAAGATGCATAAAAAGAAGACACCTGCAGAGGTCTTCCAAATATGTTCGCAAGTGGACACAGCTATTAATGCTGTAAAGGCGATAACATTGGAGGACTAATGATATACATCTAATTTCCTAACTACTCATTGTAGTTAGAGCTGCCTCTATAGTTTATACAGATGCAGAGTAAAGTGGATGCAATAACAGCTCTTCTTATAGTGGCACGAGCTCTCGAGGGGCAATATTCAGTTGTTGTTCTTCTACAAGCTATCACCTCGGATACATACCATCTTGGTGTATTAAGCGAATATGATATCTCTAATTCTAAGGTGTTATTGACTGATGGAATAGATCTTGTTAAGAAAAATGATCAGTATGGATTTACGGTTGGGTCTACAGATGGAGATGATATGATATTTGTGTCACAGTTGCTTGAAGTAAATGGACGATATACAGTACCGCGATTGGGTATAGATGAATCGAGAGAACTATATCCTCTTATAAACACGACTGTATTAAATGCCATATTTGATGCACCATATGAACAGTGCGGACAGAGTCCACATGATGAAACATCTACACAAAATAATGGAACAGACATTTAATGTTCCGCCATCTAACAAAAAAACATATGGCGAAGTAACAACACCATATGCACTTGTTGATATGGTTCTTGATATGATTCCACAAAAAGCCTACCAAAAAGGAACAAAATGGATAGATGCTGGTGCTGGATATGGGTACTTTGCTGAACAAGCTATACAACGTCTTGGTCTCAAGAGAGAACAGGATGTCCATCTTTGTGAAGTGAATGTTGATCATGTATCAAGACTCAAGACAATGTACAGCAATGTTCATGGAGAGGATTTCCTTTTTCATGATGGTTCTTATGATGTCATCATTGGGAATCCTCCATATGTTGTTAGTGGAATAAAGAAGGTACCAACCTTAGGTGGCGTGGATAAGAAAAATGATGGGATCACCATGTGGACAAAATTCATTTCGAAGGGAATTGACTTGCTTAATGATGGGGGGTATCTTGCTTTTGTTGTACCTTGTTTATGGATGAGACATGATAAGGCAGGCATACATTCCCTCCTTCTGAAGAATAGAGTTGTAGGAATAAGATGCTTCTCAGCAAGTCATGCCAACAAACTTTTTAAGGGACATGGACAGACACCTGTAAGTATCGTCGTTGTACAAAAGACTCCCGCTCTATTAGAAACTGCAATTTATTGTGATGTTGAAAAGAGATTTATTTCTTATCCTTGCCAAGAGTCTGATGTGCTCCCGGTATGTCTTCCGGAGCTGGTAAAGGCTTTCGCGGAAGCTCGAAATAAGTATGGAGGATTGAAAGTCTACAAAACAAATACATTACCGAAAGCAGCTATTATCTCTCACGAAGGGTGTTATAACAACATCCGAACAGTTCATCTCGATGGATTGACTCCACGTATTATAGTTGAACAGAGCAATATACCACTGATCTGGCATGGAAAGTCAAAGTTGGTGCTAGCACATAAGATGCATGGATTACCATACTTGGATGATGAAGGTGAATACGGTATTTCTACGAGGGATAACTATGTGATATCATGTGATGATCATGAAAACTTGTCACAATTGCAGACACTTTTTGAGACAAAGACTGTACGTTGTCTTTTTGATGCATTTAGATACCGGATGCGATATTTAGAGAGAGAGGTATTTTTGTTTATGTTTAATCCTGTCTGTGCAATGGCAAATCATATAGATGATGAGTCATTGATTACTTTTCTTGGTTTGTCAGAGCCTTTAGCAAACTACATACGTGGAATATCCCTCCGCAAATATGAGAGAACTCGGTAAAATTGATATCATTGGAATCTATACTAAATACTTTATACAAATGTTCCGATACGGAAAAAATAAGATATACGTAGTAACGACACGATTTACAAATGCAACATGGGATATTAATTGCAGATGGCGACAGTCCCGAAAAAAACTAGGATGTCTTTATACTGTTCCTCGTCGCCCTCCACCGATAATTCCATTGGATACCGTAATGATTGTCATTGAGATGAATAACGAAGGAATTGGACAAAGTCCAAATGGAAGAGTCGAAGGCCTTGGATTATGTATAAACCGTCCACTTGTGTCTAATCTAGTTGTCTATGGCAAAAGACAGTACGACCGTGTGGCGTACGCAGGTCGCTACAGAGTAGATCGTAATGATCTTGATGAAAGGTTATTAAAGAGGCTTGAAAAGCTCTGTTTCGATGGTAACTGTCATCTAAAGAGGGGGTCTGGATTTACTAGCTTACCAATCGCTTGGTTGGGCAAGTCTCTTGCCCATGAATTACGGGACAGCTTCCGTGGTGCCCATAATCGCTTTCTGGAACACAAGAGCAACATTATGCGGCTCGAAACTGTAAGTCGCACGTGAGTAGCACTCTTTCACCGAGTTTAAACATCCATTAGCATAATCAAATGCAGCTTGCATCATTCGCAAGTGATCAAGGAGTTTTTCTATTATTATATCGTGTTTCTGCTGCAATTCAGTATTTGTTTGTTGAAATCCATCATGTTCAGTTGCATGGGCTGTAAGGTCTATATTCATCCGGGTAAGACCACCCTTAATTACATCGCTAACAGCAACAAGTACATCGTGTTGTTCATGTGCAAGCTCACTTGCTGTTTGTCTTTTCCAAGCAAGCATAGCCAACTTTTTTTCCGAAATGTTTCCTAGCATAAATTCAACTCTTTCTTCGGTTGCATGTTGCATTGTTCTATCACTTGTTGTAAATGTCTGGCGGAGTTTATCAACCGTTTCATCAATATGTCCTCCTATTCCCATGAGTCGGTGCAGACGAGTAAATCCTCTCGATATAGTGAGCTTTTTAGCGATTTCGGAATCGCTTTCATATTTTCTGATGTAACGGGATAATTCATATATATGTGCTGCACGTTGCAGACCTAGACCTTCAGCTATGATCTCTTCTGCACGACCAGGAGGGGCAGTTCGGAGTGCATTACGAATGTCCCGAGTATGCCACATAAGGAGCCGTTCAATGTAACGTGAGAGATTCCGCCAGTTGCGTGGGTTGAATGCATCAATTACACAATCTCCTTCCTCGGCTGCGTGATTAGTAGGCAATGTTCCGGCATCAAGCATAGCAAAGTAATGTGGATTATGTCTGAATGTTCCTTTCTCGCGTTCTCCAGTATTATGGTTGAACCAACACCCACACTGTGTGCAAAACATCTGCGAACACCCCCCATGATGTTCTACAGGAGCTTTACAGTCGGGACATGGTCTGGTTGTCTTCATGATCTCCTCAACAGACGCTACAGCACCTGGGTCACATGTATGAGGGACGTCCTTATCGGGACCGATAACCTCACGACAAGTAGGACATGACCAAATATTGCATACGCTGCATTTCCATTGGCTCGAGACGAACCCTTTGCATCCTCCAGCAGGGCAAGGATGTTTGAATTTTTCAGCAGATTTTGGTAGAATCTGGAGAGCCCGTATCTTATTGTGGTAAGCTTGGTGATGTGTTTCACGGGCTTTCGATAATACGAGTCGTGCTGCTTTTACTGCTGCAGCAGCATTAGATTCATCAGCGATAGCTTTGTATTTTGCTTGAATTGCAGGGACATGTGCTGCGGCTTCCGGCAATAGTGCTAGCTCACGTTCAAATAGCCTACGTCGCCTGTCTTCTCTGTACTTAGTATTATACCAGTTTTTACCTAAGGCTTTTACGGCAAACTCACGTTGGTACTCTTTGCTGCATGCCATGCAGTGAGCAACCTCAACACGGGCAAGCAGATAGCGTCTCACGCACTTCATACAACACGTATACTGACAGTCATCACATGGACATTCTACTTCTGGTGTTGATACGGTGATGTTGTTACAGCATACTTGGCATTGTTTTTCTGTCATATTGATATTTTAAGATAACACAGATATCTAAGAATCAATTTTGAAGCAGAATAACAGGGAATGTAATATATGCGAACCCGGTCTCAAGGAATGCATACAACTATAGAATCTGTTGTTTTTCCGACATCTGTAGAAACAACAGACGAGTCTGCAACCAGTAGGATAGATGCTCTACGGCTTCCGGTGTATTGCATTATGGGGCATTCTTCTCATGAAGTTATTTATAGAGAAGCTTCTTCGTCTGATAATAACGCATCCCTCATGTTAGAGGGATGCCCTATGATTCTAATGCCATCAGGTTGCTTCTCCCTTTCTTTAACACCAGTAGGTGCGTGGGGTCTCATATGTGAAAAATCAGTAGAAGAAGAGGAAGAAAATTTCATTAATTGGTCTGGAGATGCCCTGAAGCGATGGTTTTTCTTGAGACCAAAAGAAGTTCTTCAACAGTGTGATAAGGTTTACGTAGGAGATAAATATCAGCCAACACTTCCTTCAGTTATTACCGAGAATACAGTAGGTCCAGATAAGACCTTCGAGTTCTTTGGTGATCCTCTCTCTGATGGAGGGTTTGGGGTTGTGAAGATTGAGAATAGTAAGACATTCATTGAGGCAACCCGTGATGGCATAGATCATTCAGGGCTGTATAAATGTATGGATTATATTTCTGAGTTAAAAAATGTGATTCGAGAAGCAAATAGGGTAGAGATACCGGTGTCTTTCAGGACAATTGTTAGGATATTAGGACCTGGGCTTTACATTAACGGTGCATGCAGTAATCTCAATGTAATAGTTGAGAAGAGTTCCGGAGGGCTATCATATGTACCTCACTCTTTCGGAAGACCATTAGTTGCAGATATGTACGAAAAGGCATATGAGTATCTATACAGGACTATCCATCTTCAGAACAATGAGTGGTTGTTAACCAGGGAGGCGATACATAGTGGAATGTCTCTGCGAGAGAGAACAGGTCCTACAGCTTGTTACACATTCGAACGTAATAATGGTACTGATTTTAGTCCAGTTATGCCAAAAAGAGGTATTTGTACGCGTTCAATGTATACTATTGCCCAAGAGTCATATAGAAAACATCCTATGTAGAAGTCAAGTACAATTACATGTTGTATAATCTCTCCAGTTCTAAAACAAACTCGAATGGTCGTCCGTGTGTATCTACTACATTCCCTGCACGGTCTGTTATAGATACAGTCAATCTCTTCAAAGTGACGGGACCAAAGTATGTACGGGTTGCATAGGGGAATCCAATGGGTCGGTTGGTTCCTAGGGTGATCTCTCCAGCAGCGTCACCCGGCGGTACAATGAACTCCGATAATACATTCGTTGATGTAGTGCTGTCACCAACCTTCCCTATGAATGTCGGAAAGTTACTTCCCTGATAGTCATTCAATACAAAGTACAGCTTGAGAGTTGGCGGACATACAGTTGTTTGCAAGGTTTTATCATGTATGATTTCCTCGAAACAAGCTTCGGATGGACCAACACTGATAGCAGCGGAATTCAACTCAGCAAAGATAGGATTGGCATACCCAAGTATAGGAGCCAAACCCCCTGCTGCTACTAGAACAAGAGTCGGTACTTCAGGTAGAACACCCTTTCCTATGATTGGAGAAGAAGGACATGCTAACTGATCAACACAAGTATCATCGCATACTATCTCTGAAGTTGTACAGTCGGGTCTGAATGATTTCTTCACGACAGCTGGAAAAGCTAGACACCGTGGCATAATAAAGTCATCACAATCATTGGCAGTAGTTATAGCAGCAGATACAATCCCCGTCTGTTCATTGTAGCTGATAACGATACCTACTCCTGTATTATTAATAGCTGTATTCATTGCAATAATGATCTGCATCATGGTATATGTCCCTGGTGGAATTGATACCAATTTCCAATCGCTTGTATAATCCTTTACTAAAAATGAGCTATTATTTGAACAACCTTGTTCAAGGATGACATTTACTTCAGACCCATCCGGTGCTATGACTCTTGTTTCATCTTTACAACACTCTTCGGTAGAACCAATGTTGTATACTGAGAGAGGGAATGTCAGAGACTTAAGAGTAATACTAAGAACATTGTCAAATCTCGCAGGTAGAGAGAAAGAGAACTCAGCAGGAGTATTTACAACTGGTTGTATTATTTTAGATGTTCCATTTCCAACAGAGCATGCTTGTCTCCGCTTATTCAATGCACATAACTCTTCAGTAGTTGATACTTGTTCACAATCGGTTCTATCTGAAATGCCTCCGTCCGGTGATTTTGGACGGACCCCCCAACCAACCCGTTGTTCTTCTATGGTTGGATTAGAGGTTGATATGAAGTCTATACTGTTAATACCTACACATGTTGTAAGTATCCGACGCCGAACTGGATTGAGATATCCCTCTATAATCTCTTGGGGATAGGTAGGCTGGGTCTGGAGAACGGGATCATCCTGTACAGCTGATGTGGCATTGTACAGTGGGATATCTATACCTCCCTCTTCATCGAGAACAAGGGTCATGCTTCCCATACTCGCCGCTATCTCAGCTAATTTATCACCAGCAGTATTAATCATATTGACTGTCTGTTGATCGCCCGCTGCTGCGGCAGTCATTTCAGCAGTTCTTTGTAAAATAACACCCCTAGATACAGGAGCATTCAAATTTAATAGGCTCAAAAGCTCTCTTGGTTGCAGATCACCGATATTTAGTCCATCTGACATGATGGTATCCTTGATGTACACCTAGGTTTATTCTCTGATTATCATCAGTTCTCACCGGTAATCATTTTCAATGTATCTAATGAACACTCCGCATCAGCCTGGATCCATCTCTCAATCTCTGATTGATGACGCTCTGCAATACCTTGTAACATCTTTGTTCTACGTCGCTTTGCCACAACCTCACGTCCGACGGCCTCGAGAACTGACTGTTTGTTCAGGTCAAGGTTCTCTACTGAGTGCACCATCTCGAAGACTGAATAAGCTTGTAAGAGCTTTTCAGGCGTAGCTCCTATATTGTGCAGAAAGACCACCGGACGCCCAGATGCGGATGCCAACCCAAAGTCCTTCCATCCAGATACTCCGCTATCAATGCTCGCCAAAATACCACATGTATATCCTGGATTGTTCTGCATATCACGGAGAAATTTGTCCACTTCAGCCTTGGCCACATTCCGTTTGTAGTTCTTAACCTCAACCATCATACATGCATCTCCGAGTATAACAGTGAAGTCACCCATTCCAGGTTTTCCACTACAGTCTTCAATGTCAGCAGTAGGAAAAAGTTGGTTGAGTAGCCCGAGGACAGTGGTCTCTCCATCAGCACCCTTGGTCGTAGATTTGGATTTCCGAACAACTAAGCTTGTGAGTGCTTCACGAGTTTCCCGTTCCCGTTGTTCTGAAGCTTCGAGACGGCTTTGATATTCTTGACGTACTTTATCACACTCACCCTGTACCTTCTCATATAGGACGCTGCCGAGTGTCCGGATTTGTTCAGCCTGTTCGGCACATAATGTCTCAGCAATTATACGTTGCCTCCGTTCTCCTGACACGGCACGTTGCACAGATTCATCTTCGAGAGACTGTATCCTCTGAATTTCTTTCTGATGGGAAAGAGTCATTGTATGACTCTGTTCTTTCAGATGTTTTATCTCATCAAGACGGGATTGTACTACAGTCTGAGTAGCATCCGTATTCATCTCGGATTTGCTTCTTTCAAAAGCATCCAGCACAGAGAGACCATGCTTAATAACTGAGGATGTTGTTACTGGAGAGAGAGCGATGAACCGACGATTTTCGGTGTTGTCTTCAATAACCAAGTTGAGCATATACCTTGTAATACGAGTTGACCGTTGAAGTCTATTGATCATTGTCTTTAATGAACACATGCATGTGGCGTAAATCCTTCACGCTCCGATTACCAGGAGTATTCTCGAAATAGATGTACGTAGAATGCCCAAGATCAGAGAGAACACTATCGGGGCATATCTCGCCGCGGAACCATAGTATACAGTGACGGATACCCTTCGCACAATTATATGGGTATTTATTGGGGACAAGTGTCCATAGTTTCCCTTTGGGAAACACAGTTTGTACAATATGGTCACTGATAGCCACACCATCTTTGGCAAACTTAGCCATGGCTAAATCATACGCACTCTGGATCTCATCAGTTCTACTGAGGGGCTGTATGGGTGGGGTGCGATGGTATTGGCAGATCGTAGTCCAGTTCATTTTTATAGTTGTTGAAAAATAGTATCTGTCAACAACTTTTTCAATTTTTAGAAGTTAAATCCTTCTTCTGCATCACATATTCGATTCAACGAGGCTACTCTAACAGGTGAAAGGCATTTTGTGCAGCGGCAGCGGCATCGGCATCGGCATCGGCATCGGCATCGGCATCGGACAACCTCTCCCTCCAAATCTCTCGCCACCGAATCAAGTGTCTCCTCCTCTCTACCTCTCTCCTTCTCACTTCATTATCTTCGTTCTTTTTATCAGCGCTAGCTTGATTAATGCTGGCTTGGGAAATCACGCCGGTGCCACCTACGTGTAGTTTCCTATATTTTCGCCGATGTGAATGTATTGAACGTTTGATATGCAGTTTATGTTTCTTTGCAGTACGTTTCTTTGCAGCCTTATGCGTCCCCTTATGCCGTCGCTTAGTACCTCTCGTTTTTTTAACCATTTACATACTGGAGAGAATATAATGAATCTAGTTCCTGGCGGTAGTGGTGAACGCCTCTGTTCTGTTGATGTTTTCGTATAACAACTCAAGCTGCAGAGAGAAGCTAAAGTCCATATTATTCATTGGGATTACTTCACCAAATTTATCCAGAAGCATGATGTGTAGTCGGTTCAGGTTTACTGGACCATTATATTGCCTCGTTCTAGTAAATGATGAGCTGTTATCAACGTCTGTATCTATGTTAATCTGGAACGAACCATCCTTCAGATAGACCTTCGCTAGAATGTCAGAGGCTAGAATGGAGCGGTCAAGACACACAGTATTGGCATCATTCACATTATAGTTATGGTCAGAGAGAACAAAGTATACATACCGATCCCCACTGGCATCAAAGAGTCCTTCCGACAGTAGAACTCCACGCTGTTTCGTATACTGCCCGAACCGGAACCCTAAGATCCAACCAGCTGTAGATAGAACATTCTGCTCTGTTCGTGTAACGAATTTGATTGAGTACTCATAGCCTTTTGGAGCATCACCGACTATCTCGAAGCACGACCGCATTGTTCTCTCTATGATCTGAAAGCGAAGATGTTTGAAGAGGGTGTTCTCTTTCGATTTGT
>Ga0209533_1004466_pt1 | contig 12094 bp, 10 predicted proteins | sample COG_04_FD_184748 | JGI IMG/M metagenome (GOLD analysis project Ga0209533, IMG submission 184748) | Pelagic Microbial community sample from North Sea - COGITO 998_met_04 (SPAdes) (version 2) | ecosystem: Environmental > Aquatic > Marine > Neritic zone/Coastal water | place: Helgoland, sampling... | reverse complement strand
ATGCCATTGCATATTAATTTCCCAGTCCGGGAGCTCCCTCCCCTGGTAAGGGAAGGAGTTAGTGACCGCCAACTTCACATCACTCAGACTTGTGTAAGCCGGAACGCGGGTTAAAAACACCGCGCTACGCTTTACTCCCAAGGATCTATAAGGGTTTTTTCTGCCAGGGCCGATCAACATGGAACGTAATGTTAAAGTCTGACGATTTTAGCACATGCCGATTTTTGTCATTGATATGACAGATTCCATATGACAGATTTCTGGTTAATGGATGCTCCGAGACTACTAGGCCACCCGATCGTTCGTTCAAGTCAGATTCTACTAGTCGACCAAATTCACGATATTTTATGTGAAGAAATTCACGCTGGCCGCTGGGCAATTGGCGAGAAATTGCCGAGTATGATGACCATGGCGAATCAATGTCAGGTCAGTCGCATGCCGGTTCAGCAGGCGATCGAGCAGCTTGGGGCCGAGGGCTATGTGCGGCAGGAAAATCGCTCTGGTATATATTTGGAATCGATCACTCCGAAGGGGCAACCGCTTGGGGTGATGGGCATCGTATTGCACTCAAATCCCAAGAATGAGCGCGAGTTGGAACATTTGGGATACGAACAGATGCTGGTGCATCGCTTTATGAAGTTTGCGGCAGATCGCAATTATCAGACACGTGTGGTGTATGCGGCTGAAGATCAGGATTGGAGCGAACTGAACCGTGTTGGCGCGATATTCGATAAGGACGTCAAGGGAATCGTGTCGCTGGTGCCGTTTGCCCGTGGTGATATTGGAGGGCTCGATGAAGATCGTATCCCGCTGGTTTTCTGGTGCGAGCCCGACCACCGCAGTGCGCCTTGCGTCGCTTCGGACTACGAGATGGCATTTTATCACTTGACCTGTGATTTGATTGAACGGGGGCATCAGCAAATTGCGCCGTTTGCATGGCCGGGCTATACCGCAGAATTGAATCGCACGTTTTTTCGCGGATATCGTCGTGCGATAGTGGAAGCTGGCCTGCCGATTCGTGAGGACTTGTATGATCAAACCCTGGAGATCGGTAAGCGTGACACGCTCGCGTGTCAGTCATTTATCAAGGAGCAGTCTGACATTACGGCCTATGCGTGTATGTGTCATGAGCGTGGTGATCAAGTGACGCAGGCACTGACTGCTCTCGGAATGCGGATTCCAGGACAGATCAGCGTTGCATGTGCTAGCCCTGATCAATCGGCCTTGAGTGTCGGTCTGAAAATGAGTGGTGTCGGCTTCTCGCCAGAGAAGGAAATCGAAATGTGCTTTGATTTGCTACGTCAGCAAAACTTGAGTCGCGAGTGGAGTATTGGCACAGTGCTTCTTTCGCCGTTCTCAATCAAAGGGGGGACGATTGCTGCGCCGCAGTCGGGCCAAGTGCCGGTCGCGCAGTAGCGACGCAGTCACGCTTGAATCGTTTGACGGCGATGTCGCCGCTGGCGGCAAGCTTAACGCATTGTCCATTAAGTGCCCTGTGGGGTTCAAATTTAGGATCTGTTCTTCTTGCCAACGACTTATGGAATTACGCTTGCGCCCTGATACTCATACTATTGCCTGGTGAACATCTTCACAGCCATCCCATAGAATGACTTTTCTGTTATACAGTAATTTCCCGGGACGATCTTTGCTGGCACACATGTAGAAGGATATGCTTCTAGGGGGAGGGCGGTTCGGTGACGTTCTGGGGGCTGTGATTGGACGAGGCATATTTCAATTGGCAAGGTCCGGTTTGTTGCGTTTTTTAAGAGCTACGATGCTTTCCGATTTCACAACCCCGTTCGAGCACTCTGAGTTGGTCGCACTTGCCGAGCGCATGGGGGAGGCTGAGTTTGCCGCGCGTTTACAGGCGGAGGAGCGGATGCGGGAGTTGCGGGGTGCCGGGCAAGGACGTGGGATGTTTCGCTTTGAGCATATTTGGGATCAATATGGTTTTATCCGTGGTTGCTTAAAAGTCAGTGGTTTCTGGGGGCGGGCGCATCGTAACTACTTTGATATTCAAGTCGTGCGTAATGAAGTGGTGCTGGATCGGTTGCCAGCGGCGTTTGATGGATTTACCATTCTGCAACTCACGGATCTGCATGCGGATCTGCACCCTGATTTTCCAGAGGCCGTGCGTCGTGTGATTACGCCGTTGGAGTATGATGTGATGGCGCTGACGGGGGACTTTCGCACTTGCACCTTTAGTGATCATTCCGGTGCGACTGCGGCGACGATTGAGATGCTCAAGGAGGTAGATGCACCGCGCTACGCAATTTTAGGCAACCACGATTCGTTGGCAAAGGTGCCAGAAATGGAGGCGGCAGGGATACGGTTTCTGTTGAATGAGCATGTGGTGCTACGTCGTGGTGACGATGCGTTGCACCTCGTCGGGATTGACGACCCGAATTATTACAAGAGTCATAACTTTGAGCATGCGCTACAGGGAGTGCCTGTCGATGTGTGTAAGATATTGCTCTCACACTCGCCGCAAACGTATCGCGAAGCGAATCAGTTAGGCTTTGATTTCCTTATGGCAGGTCACACGCACGGCGGGCAGATTTGCCTGCCCGGCGGGCGTGTCTTGGTGCATGATCATAGTTCGCCGCGTCACTTGCTCGCAGGCGTGTGGCGCGAGGGGAAGTTGCAGGGTTACACCAGTCGAGGCACGGGTGCGTCAGGTATTCCGGTTCGGCTGAATTGTATGCCAGAAGTGACGCTGCATGTGCTGCGTTGCGGTGGCTTTCATTAATGGGTAGCGAAGTCCGCGAAGCGGTTTCGATCTGCAGTGATCGTTACGGTTGGACTTCGAAGGCAATGCGCATGAAACCACGGGATTCGACAGGAATTGAAGCTGTGCGATATCCGTTCACATCGAGTGGGGAGAGTGCGACACCCTCAGTGTCCCATTTGATTAAGTTTTCACTGCGTTTAACCGTGTAGTTGATATTGCTTCGTCCTGCGTGGAATCTTAGCTCGAAGTTTTGGCTGTCGACGCTGTGCTCTGGTGGTGCGGCGGAGCCTGCATAGCCGATGTCGAGCGCGTATTCGCCGAGTATGCTATAGCCCGATCGCCCGATCTGTGACGGTTCGGCGTCGTGACGATAGCCGCGAGGGAGCATCCATTCGAGGAGTGGTGTGCGAGAAGTGAGTGGCAGTTCCTCAGCTGCGATGGTTGAACTCGAATCGTAGTAAGTCCATGCAGGTGTGGTGAAACCTTCCGCGCCTTCGAAATAGTAAGCTGTCAATCCGTTCATATAAGCGAATGCATTCCGTTCGATCTCGGCTGGCGCATTTCCTTGGAAATAAATCGATGTCAACTGGTCGCAACCGCTGAAGGCAGCGGTCTCAATTGTAGTCACACTACTTGGCAAACTGATGGAGCGAAGCTGCGCGCAATCTGAGAACGCAACGAATCCGATCGAAGCGAGGCCCTCAGGCAGAACGATTCGTTCGAGATGCGCGTTATCCTCGAAGGCGTAATCCTCGATTCTGAGTGTTGTCGAGGGAACCGCATAAGAGTCGCCATTCTTGAGCTGCGGGTAGCAAACTAGAATCGAATGGTCATCGTCGAATAGCACGCCGTTGCGACTTGAGTAGCGTGGATTGCTTGAGTCGACTTCGATACTTCGAAGTGCATTCGTAAAACGCAGGGCACCTGGCTCGAAGTTTGTTACGCTAGCAGGAAGCGAAAACGTTTCCAGACTTCTGCACCTCTCGAAGCAGGAGTCGGGGATCGTGGTGACACCAGCGGGGATCTCGACGCTTAAGAGTTCGATACAAGTGTAGAAGGCACCTTCCCCCAGGGGCATCAAACTGCTAGGAAGTTGGATGCCATCGAGGTAGATGGCCGTGTTGAAAGCCCAGTCTTGGATATTCGTGACACCTTCCGGAATGATATACTGGCCGTCTCGCGCTCGTGGGAAGCTCACTAGAGTGGTCGCAGATGAGTCAAAAAGCACTCCATCGATCACACTGAAGTGGGTGTTGCTCTCCTCTAGTTCGATCGCCTGCAGTTGAATGCAGAAGCTGATAACGCATGCTCCTGTGTAGATATGATCACTTAGGGTTCAGACGAGATTTAAGTGTGCTCCTCTGATTTGAAGTAGGTGTAGTGATATGTGTTATAAAATCTTGTCTCACGTTCGTTGTCATCGTTTGTTGAAATTCAGATGATACTTTTATTCATAGGTGGGATTATATTGGTCGGGGTGCTTGCTTATTTGGGGCACCTACAGGCGAAGAAGCGTCGGGAGGCGTTTCAGCTATTGGCGCAACAGTGGGGCTTTCGGTTCTATCCAGAAAAGGACTCTGGCTTTGCGAGCCGTTACAGCTTCCTGGACCACATGGACGATGGCCATAGACGTTATGCGTATAATCGTCTGTCGGGGAATGTCGACGGGGCGGAGGTGAATGTGTTCGACTATCATTACGAAACGTATTCGCAGGATAGCAAGGGGCGGCGCACGACGAATCATCATCATTTCTCGATTTTTACAATGGATCTCTCTCAGCGTTTTCCTGAGCTCAATATCGAGCGGGAAGGCTTCTTCTCGAAGATAGGGCAGGCGCTTGGATTTGATGATATCGACTTCGAGTCGTTGGAGTTCTCGAAGCGCTATAAGGTGAAGTCGCGTGATAAGAAATTCGCGTATGATTTCTGTAATGCCCAGATGATCGATTATTTGTTGCGTCAGCGGGATTTGATTATCGAGGTGGATGGTGCCACGCTTGCACTAACTTTTCGAGGGAAGCTCGCGATTGAGCGCATCCGTCCGAATTTCGAGCGCTTGCAAGCAATTCGTTCGTTCATGCCGAACTACCTATTTAACTCCTAAGCTATCGAAATGACTCCTGCGTTGATTTTTCTCTTTGTTCTGTTGGCTCTACCTGTGCTCTACGTGATTGTGACGTATAATGGGCTGGTCGCGATTCGTAATCATATCCGCGATGCGTGGGCGAATATTGATACGGAGTTGAAGCGGCGTTATGATCTGATCCCGAATCTGGTGGAGACGACGAAGGGCTATGCGAAGCATGAGCGCGAGACTCTGGAGCGTGTGATCACGTTGCGAAATCAATGTCGTGCGAATACGGGGCGAGTGGTCGAGCAGGCGGCTACGGAAACGCAGTTGGTTTCGAGCCTGAACGGATTGTTTGCGTTGGCAGAAGGGTATCCAGATCTGAAAGCCAATACGAACTTTCAGCAATTGCAGGCGGAGTTGATCAACACCGAGGATCGTATTCAGGCAGCTCGCCGTTTCTACAACGGCAATGTGCGTGATTATCGGAACAAGGCGCAGTCGTTCCCTGCGAATATGGTGGCAGGGATGTTGGGCTTCCCTCCAGATGCGGAGGACTTCTTTGAGGTGGAGCCAGTCGAGCGTGAGTCCGTGCGAGTTCAGCTTTAATTCAGGGAACTATTAAGTGGGTGCCGCCACTGGAGTCGGGGGAAGCGGCTGAATCCACGATCCAGAGAAATCCATTGGCAGCCGTATTCGATGGCGAGCGCGGCATGGTAGGCGTCTGGGATTAGGTTGCCTTTGGCTTCGCCGCTGCGGCACAGTTCCATGAATATGGGCCAGTGGTTTTCACGGGGGGAGAGGATGTGGACGTTGGTGCGTGAGCGGAAATCTGCGATGAATTCGAGTGCTTCTTCCAGTGGCGTAGGCTCTTTGAAGATTTTCGGATGAGTGATGATACGTAGGGCGCCGCTCAGGACGAGTTCAGACACTGCGATCCCGCGAGGCTCGTTCAGCGCTTTGATAAGCCATTCGGTAATGGCTGCATGTTGATCAGCATCTTCCCGGTGCGCTTGCACGAGAATGTTAACATCCAATAGTTGCATCAGGCGGAATTAGGCGTCCATTGCTTCCAGCAATGAGGCGGAGTTGTTGAGCTCGATCCCAGATTGAACGCCCGAGCCCGTGAAGGTCTTCAGTGGACGGGTGGTCTGGTTGGCTGTGCCTGTCCGTTTGGGGGCGGTTAAGCTCAAACGTAGTGCTTCATCCACCACTTCACCGAGCGTGCAATTGCGCTGGATGGAGCGTTTTTTTGCTTCTTTAAGTAGGTGATCGTTGATGCTTAACGTGGTTCTCATGCATCAAAACATCACATGGATGCATCATGATGTCAAGCGGGCGGGCATTGTAGCGAGGCGGGTTCGATTTGTGTTGGTTGCTGCGACTACTTAATGCCTTCAAGTAAAAGTAAAAACTTCCAGAGCGGCAGCACTTGGATTTTTCCGTCATCGGAAATCCATTCTTCGTCAAGGGTGACGATGATGCTTTGGGTCTTCTTAAATTCCGTGGAGGCTTCCTCCAGTGCTCTTAATTCACGTTGTCGGGTGGTTTCGTTTTTCAGAGTCCAAGATACTTGGATCAGAACGGTGGTGTCGCCTTTCTCGTAAACAAAATCGACCTCGTGTCCTCGCTTTGTTTCGTAATACCCGAGTTCGTGCCCATTGCGACGTAAAGTCATAAAAACCAAATTCTCCAGAAAAGCTCCATTGTTTTCAGATCTCTGAGTCATGTAGGCATTAAGGATGCCGTTATCGATGACATACATTTTCTTCGGGTTGACTTGGCGTTTCTTTTCAGAGCGCGTCCAGATCGGTAGTGGGAAAAAGAGATAGGCATCCGTGAGGTGGCGGATGAATGTGTAAACGTCATCTTTTGCCACGCGCAGGCCGCGACTTTTTAGATCCAGATACAGTTTATTGACGCTCAGCTTGGTCGTCGGGTTGCGCAGCACGTGGTAGAGCAGTGCACGGAGCGCTTCTATGTTGCTTACGCCATGACGCTCGACGACATCGCGTAAGACCACCGCATCGACATAGCTTTGCGCTACTTCGTTTGCACGTATCGCCGAAAGCATTTGGATTTCAGGTAGGCCGCCTCTGCGGCAGTAGGCTTCCGCATGTTGATTTAATTTTAAGCGGGTCTGCGCACCGACTCTGGGTAGATTCAATGACGCCGAGTGAGCGCTGAGGTATTCCTTGAAGGAGAACGGGAAGACTTCGCGGTCGAGAGATCGCCCGCGGAGGCCGGTTGCGATTTCTGCGCTTAGCAGTTTGGCCGATGAGCCTGTTACGAAGACTGAGACCTTTTCTGTATCAATCAATCGACGGATGAAGCGCTCCCAATTCGGGACATTTTGAATTTCATCAAAGAAGAAATAGCAGTGCTCGGATTTTTTCTCTGGTTGTCCGTGATAAAACACATCCAAGATAGTTTGGCAGTTGGAAAGCTCGAAGCCGAACAGACGGTCGTCCTCAAAATTCAGGTAAAGGATTCGATTGCGGTCTACCCCGTTCGCTAAGAGTTCTTTAATCTGCTGATAGCATAAATAGGTTTTTCCTACTCGGCGCATGCCGATCAAGGCCAGTGCCTTTCCCTGCACGAGCTCCAGATCGCAATCGCGTTCTGTTAAGTCGGGCAGTTGGCGCTCTAAGAAATCGCCATACAAAGATTCCAGTGCTTCTTTCATTTCTCTGATAGTTTCCTGAAATAAAGGAAAGATCAATGAAATAGTTTCCTTTATTTTAGGGAGCTATTGTCGGTGTGGTTGGTTCTGCGGTTCGAAGTCGGTTCCCGTCTCCGCTACATTTTGTGTGTAGCGAAGTCCGCGAAGCGGTTTCGATCAGTGTGGTTGGGCTGATGCTCGGCGGTCGAAACCGCCTCGCCAGTCCGCTACGGGATTGTGATGTGAGCCGCTGCATGTTTTGCGTTGCCCGAAGGCATCGAGGCTGCACTGCTTGAGTCGTGTCTATGTCTGATTCTCATTTAACGCTCCCCATTCATTCGGTTGCTGATCAAATCGTTGCTGGTTTGGCGTCCTATGGGCGCGTGGTGCTGAGTGCGCCGACGGGCTCGGGCAAGTCGACGCAGGTGCCGCAGATCCTAATCGATGCGGCGCAGGTCGAAGGCGATGTGGTAGTGCTACAGCCTCGGCGTTTGGCGGCTCGGTTGTTGGCTAAGCGGGTGGCACAGGAGCGTGGCTGTAAGTTGGGCGAAGAGGTGGGCTATCAGATTCGTTTTGAAAATATCGTTGGTCCGAAGACGCGGATCCGCTTTGTGACGGAGGCGATTTTACTGCGACAGATTTTACAAGACCCGACACTCAAGGGCGTAGGGGCGGTGGTGTTTGATGAATTTCATGAGCGCCATCTGACCAGTGATTTGAGTATTTCCTGCGCACTGAAGTCGGTGCAATCCGTGCGCCCGGATTTGAAAATCGTGGTGATGTCGGCGACGCTCGATATCGATACGCTGGAAGGGTATTTGAATCCGTGTGCGCGCGTGGAGGCGTCCGGGCGGATGTATCCAGTGACGATGCGCTACATGGGAGCGGCACTCAATCGCGATGCGGCTCCGGTCTGGCAACGCGGGGCATCGGCGTTTCGTGCGGCGGTGCGTGAGGGGATTGAAGGTGACGTGTTGATCTTCATGGCGGGTGCCTTTGAGATTCGTAAAACCATTGAGGCGGTAGAGGCGTTACCCGAATCGCGTGGTTACGATGTGTTGCCGCTGCATGGCGAACTCTCGCCGGATGCGCAGGATCGGGCGGTGTCGTCGGGCGGGCGCCCGAAGGTGATCGTCTCGACTAATGTGGCGGAGACTTCAATCACGATCGAAGGCGTGCGCGTGGTGATTGATGGCGGGCTGGCGCGGATTGCACGCTACGATGCACGTCGGGGGATTAATTCGATTTTAGTGGAGCCAATTAGTCGCGCATCGGCAGAGCAACGCACTGGGCGTGCGGGGCGCACCGGGCCTGGCCATTGTATGCGGTTGTGGAGCGAGGCTGAGCATGGTGCACGTGGCGAACGGGATGAGCCGGAGGTAAAGCGGGTGGATTTGTCCGAGACGTTGTTGCTGCTTGCGGCTGCGGGTATTTCGAAGCCAGAGGCCTTTGCCTGGTTTGAAGCGCCTGAGCCGAAGGCGCTGACGCGTGCGCATGATTTGTTGCACGATCTCGGTGCGTTGGATGCTGAGGGGGCGATTACGCCAACGGGGCGCAAGATGGCGGGCTTTCCGTTGCACCCTCGCTATGCGCGGATGTTGCTAGAGGCCGATCAACGTGGCGTGCTGCCAGAGGTGGCACTGATTGCGGGACTCAGTCAGGGGCGTTCGTTTTATCGTGCGTCGCGGGATGCGCGTGTGCGTAAGGAGCAATTGCGGCAGGTCGAGGATCATGTCGATGAGCGTTCGGATTTTTTCGTGCAGCTGCGTGCGTGGGATTTGGCGAAAGCGGCGAAGTTTAATGCGAATGCTTGTGGAATGCTCGGCATTCATGGCGGTTCGGCTCGTCAGGCCGGTGATACGGCTCGGCAGTTGCTGCAGCTTGCGCAGCGGCAAGGCTTGGATACGCGTGGGGCGGCGTTACCAGATGAGGCGGAGCGTATTTGTAAGTGTTTGTTGGCTGGGTTCTCGGATCATTTGGCAAAGCGTAATGACACGGGCACGCGGCGCTGCCGTATGGTGCATGGACGCACGGGGGAGTTGCGGCGTGAGAGCGTGGTGGACAGTCCGTTGTTTGTGGCTGCGGAAATCGAAGAGCGTGATGTGCGAGGCGAGGTGACGGTGCTGCTTGGTTTGGCGACAACGGTCGAGCCGGCATGGTTGGATGAACTCTTTCCTGAGGATTTCTCTGATGGCAATCAGACGACCTACGATCCGAGTCTGCGCCGCGTGGTGTGCCGTAGTGAGCGTCGTTTTCGTGATCTCGTGCTGTCGGCGACGGATAAGGGTGAGCCTGATTTAGACAAAGCTGCGGAACTGTTGGCGGCGGAAGTGGTGGCGGGTCATTTGAATTTAAAGGCGTGGGACTCGGTAGTTGAAAACTGGATACTACGGGTGAATTTCGTGGCGCAGCATTGCCCGGATGCAGAAGTGCCGCCGATTGACGACGAGGCGCGGCAGTTGCTGATTGAGCAAATCTGTCACGGTGCATTGAGCTATAAGGAGATCAAAGATCGACCTTCGCTGGCGACGGTGAAGGAGTGGATTAGCCCCGAGCAGCACTATTATATCGATACGTATGCGCCTGCGACGATGGATCTCCCGCGTCGACGTAATCCAGCGAAGATCCGCTACGAAGCGGATGGGCGAGCCTTTATCGCGTCGAAACTGCAGGACTTTTATGATGTGCCCGGCGCGAGTTTGACGGTGGCGAATGGTAAGGTGCCGCTATTGGTGGAGTTGCTCGCACCGAATCAACGGCCGGCGCATTTGACGGATGATCTCGATGGATTCTGGGACGGTGCGTATCACCACGTGCGTAAAGATCTGGCCGGGCGCTACCCGAAGCATGAGTGGCGCTAGTGCAGAGGGCTGAGAGCTGAGAAGGGAGACCTGAGAACTGAGCCGTAGTGGGGGGACAGACAAGACGGAGGTCTGCCGGAGCAATGTCTGTATCACTTCATCATCGCGAAAATCGCGATGGCGAGTGCGATGCGATACCAGGCGAAGAGTGCTAGGCCGTGCTTGCTCAAGTAGCCGACTAGCCATTTGACGGCGAGCGCTGCGGAGGCGAATGCGACGATGCAGCCAACTAAGACGGGGCCGATGTTGAGGGCCGCGAGCATTTCGGAGCCGTCGGAGACGAATTTATACGCAGAGGCGGCGCTCAGGGTGATGAGTCCTAATAAGAAGCTGAACTCCGCTGCGTGCGCGGGGGACAGGCCTGCGAGGTAACCACCAACGATGGTCGCCATCGAGCGGCTGGTGCCTGGCCACATTGCGAAACATTGAAAGAATCCGATCATGACGGACTTGCTGATGGTGAGCTCTTCGAGCCCTGGGCCGTCTTCGGGTGGGACGGCGCCTTTGTTGCCGTGATGCCGCCATTTCTCGACGATAAGCATGACGAATGCGCCGACGATCAGGGCGCCAGCGACGGCGAAGGTATTATCGCCCAGCGCAGATTCGATGAGGTCATTAAGTAGGAGGCCGAGCACGGCGGCGGGGATGAAGGCGGCGATGAGGTTGATTGCCAGCTTGAGCCCGTGGCGATCTTTACCCAAGCAACCCATGATGAGAGTGAGGATCGTGCGCCAGTAGAGCAGCACGACGGCGACGATGGCACCGGCCTGAATGACGATGACATAGGCATAGGCGGCGTCGCCGATGGTGTAGGCACGCATCGAGCCGTCGTCATTTTCGACGAGGATGGGTGCGCCAGTTTTGTCGGCCATCGGTGTATCACCATCGAGCCCGAGGAGTGCGTTGGCGATGATGAGGTGCCCAGTGGAAGAGATGGGCAGGTATTCGGTTAAGCCCTCAACGAGGCCTAGAATGACGGCGTCCGAGTAGCTCAAGCCTTCAGTTGTCGGCACGTCGTCCTGCTCGATAACGGCTTCGGGCGTCGCGGAGTAGACGAGCGAAGTGGCAAAGAGTGAGATGGCTAGGATGAGGGGGCCGATCAATTTCATGGGTGGAAGCTACTGGTATTCGGGGTTAAGGGAAGGCGGAAAGCGGGCGAAGCGCAGATTCTAATTTGCTTGAAGTCGGGTTTTTGCTTGAGGTTAATCGGGTATGCCTTTGCTTTCGGAGTGATACTTCAAATGCAAGCACTCGAACCACTTACAGATATTCTATTAACTGGCACCGACCTAGAGGCAGATCAGGCAACTGTCGTTGCGGAACTTTTGATCCGCTCGGATGTGTCGGCGTCGTCGAAGCGAGACTGTCTGCTTGCGTTGGCGCGTAAGGGGGAGACTGCGACTGAAGTGGCGGCCTTTGCGCATGCGTTTCGCGAGCATGCGGTGAATCCGGGCGTCGAGGAATGGGCCAGCCGAGCGATCGATGTGTGCGGCACCGGCGGTGATGGCTCGGGCACGTTTAATATTTCGACGGCGGTTTCCTTTGTCGTGGCTGCGGCGGGCGTGCCTGTCTTCAAGCACGGCAATCGCTCCATTACTTCGAAGTGTGGCAGCGCGGATTTGCTGGAGGCGCTCGGCATTCGGTTGGATGCACCACATGATATGCTGCGTGAGTCGTTGCGTGAATTGAATTTCGGTTTCTTTTTCGCGCCAGCGTATCATCCAGCGTTTAAAGAGATCATGCCAGTACGGCGTGCCTTAGCGGAAGAGGGG
>Ga0209533_1004461_pt1 | contig 12101 bp, 12 predicted proteins | sample COG_04_FD_184748 | JGI IMG/M metagenome (GOLD analysis project Ga0209533, IMG submission 184748) | Pelagic Microbial community sample from North Sea - COGITO 998_met_04 (SPAdes) (version 2) | ecosystem: Environmental > Aquatic > Marine > Neritic zone/Coastal water | place: Helgoland, sampling... | reverse complement strand
GCTACAAAAGCTGCAATAAAGCAGGAAATTGATGGATTAGCTTAATTCTAGAGCAATAGTTTGATCGACAAAAAGGGCATAATTGATTATTACGACGTTGCCCAAGTTTCTTACGAAGATGTTTGGCATTTAGACGATTGCCAAGCTTTGCATTATGGTTTTTGGGAAAAGGGTGTTAAAACTCTAAAGCAGGCTTTACAAAAAGAGAATGAAGTTCTTGCTCAACTGGCAAATATTCAATCTACGGATAAGGTATTGGATGCGGGCTGTGGTGTAGGTGGTTCTTCAATTTATCTTGCGAAAACCATCGGTTGCTTAGTCACGGGAATAACCCTCAGCGAACAGCAGGTTGTTACTGCCAGAGCATTTGCCAATAAAAATGGAATAGAGGGGAAGTGTAATTTCCAAGCTGTGGATTTTCACGAAACTCCTTTTGAAAACGAAAGCTTTGATGTCGTTTGGTTTACGGAGAGCTTTTGCCATTCTACTGAACCGAAACGATTGCTCACTGAAATGTACCGATTGCTCAAGCCTGGGGGGAGAATAATTATTGCAGATGGTTTTATGGCCAATGAAAACAACTCACCTCAAGATTCAAGCTTGCTATCAAATTGGTTGAACAATTGGGCTGTGAATAGTATTGGGTTTATGCCAACTATTAAGAATTACATGAACGAAATTGGCTTTCAATACATTGAAATTCAAGACTATTCGTCTAAAATCGCTAAATCGACTAAGTTGCTGTATCGCTATGCCTTAGCTGCAATTTTCATTCGAAAATTCTGGGCCTTGCTGGGTCGGAAATATGGAAATGAAATCACTATCAAGAATACTTACGGAGCTAAGTATCAATATCAAGCTTTTAAGAAAGGGCTTTGGAAGTATGAGGTGGTGCTAGCAAAGAAAGAATAGCTTGCATTAATCTTTTATTAGGTTAAATGCTCCAGAAGTCAAAAAAAGCGCATCGTCTTTAAAACACTGAGCATTAAGTACCTCGACTTTTCCTAGACGTAGTAATTATTTGAACCTGGTTGTTTGTTATGTCGGGTACTGCACCAATTGGGATATTGGAAAGAGCATAAATACCGTAACCAATGATAACGGCAGAAAACAACAATACAATCAACTTATGATGAATGCTATACTGAATGATTTTATCTAACATCTTGCCTTTGTTTTATGCCACAAAGGTTAGAAAGGATATTTAGGATTGGCTTTGCACTTCCTTAAGATTTGCTTAAGAAATTGTCGAGGATACCAGCTGCAATTGTACTTGGGATAAGGACCTATTAGGTTCTTTAGAGATTTAAAATAAACCCTATTCTAGCGTTCCATTCGTTAATCAATACTCAATGCCTTTATTTTAATTATCAGCGAGCTTTTATCGTGGTTTTTCGTGAGAGTCTCATTCGAATAATCTTTAGTTTATAATCCTTAACGAAATTATTTTCGTTTTCGTAAGATAACTGATTAAAGGTTAAAAATTATTTTTACGGTTGTTCCCTTGTTTATTTCACTGTCAATGTTCAATCTTGCTCCAATGGTGTCTGCACTTTTTTTAGCAATTGATAAACCGAGGCCGTTCCCTTTTATTTCTTTATGATTCAGAGCATTAGACCGAAAAAAATGATTGAATATATGTTTCAAATCCTCGTCATTAACTCCAACTCCTTCATCCGTAATTGAACATTCTAACAGCTGGTCATCTGCTTCAATCCTAATTTTAATTGTGCCTTTGTTTTTTGAATATTTGACGGCATTACTCAATACATTGTCAATGATTAGGCTCGCGTAATTTAAAGGCACTAAATGAGGCTGCTCAGAGTCAAATTTTAGGTCAATGAACAAGTTTTTAGCTGCAATTTGATCTTTAAGAAGAGACAATGACTCGTCAATAATCGTAAATAAATTAGCTGTTTTGTTAATCTGTTGACTGTTTTCGGAGTCAAGCCGAGCAAGCTTTAGCAGCTGTTCTAGCATGGTTGATAATCGATCAATTTCAGTTAAAGAATAGCTGATTTTTTCTTCGTATTCGTTTTGAATTCTAGGCATACGAATCAGGACTTCTAATGTCCCTCTTAAGGTTGCTAAGGGTGTACGCAATTCATGAGAAGCATCAGATGTGAACTGCTTTTCTCGTTGCATGGCATTTTCGATACGCTTCAATAAGCCATTAAAACTGTCGGTCAATTCAAAGAGTTCATCTTTATTGTTTGGGAGTTCGACGCGCTTATTGAGGTTGTTTTTTGTTATTCGGGTAACCGTTTGTGTCATCTTTTTAACTGGAAAGACGCTTCTTCCTGCAATAAATCGGGATACAAAGTATAAACCCAAAAGCATCATAAAGTAGGAAATGAGTACGATATTCCTCAAAGTAAGTAATACTGAATTGGAAGATTCGGAGGACATAGCCGCTAGAATGTAGCCTTTTATTTTACCGTTCATCTCAATGGGAATTTGAGCTTGTCGGATCGCCATACTATTTAGTGTAGCGTTAAAGTGCCCAGAATAGGTGGAGTCTTTTAGGAAAAGAACTTTATTTTTTAAATCAGGAGACTTATCCATAAGGCTTCCATTTTTATCCATGAGTTGATAAAAACTGGATTTACTTGAATTTCATAATGTTCTTTTTCTTGCCATTCATCACTGTGTAAAAATTGAATACTGTCTCCAACTAGTTTTAATTCTTTAGTGTGTTTATTTGCTTCAAACGAGAGGTCATTGTCTAAGTTTTTGTGTACCGTTTTAAAAACTACAAGGTATACTGCGGTGAATAGGATAGCTGTAATGATAGCAGTGGCAATCATGTAGTGAACAGCGATTCTATTTTGAAAACTTAAACTCATAATTCCTTCGCAACATATCCGATACCGCGTACCGTTTGTATGTACATTTCTTTGTCGGTAAGCCCTAGTTTCTTTCGAATGGCATTGATATAAACATCAATAACTCCTGTATTGTATTCGAAGTGGATATCCCAAACTTGTTCAATAATTAGAGTTCTTTTGCAAACTTTTCCTTTATTACGCAATAGGTATTCTAAAAGTGCAAACTCTTTTTGTGTAAGGTGTACTTCCAAATTGTTTTTACGCACTTCATGCGTCTCCGTATTTAGAGTTATATCTCCCAAAGTAAATTGATCGTGCTCACCTGTTTTAGGACGGAGTTGCACCTTTATGCGTTCAAGAAGTTCGTTAAAATGAAAGGGTTTTTTGATAAAATCATTGGCCCCCGATTGTAGCCCGAAAATTGTTTCATCTACCTTGTCTTTAGCAGTAAGGAAGATAATGGGTGTTTCAGGAAAATCGATTCTAAACCTGCGGCAAATTTCAATCCCACTCAATCCCGGAAGCATCCAGTCCAGCAGCAGTAAATTATAATCCCCCGATAGGGCCAACTGCAATCCCTTTTGCCCATCATTGGCTACATCAACCATATAAGACTCTTCAAGCAATCCCTGTTTTAGAAACGCCGCAATACCTTCTTCATCTTCTACGACTAATCTTCGCATATAGCAAAGATGAAGAGAATGGCTGAAATATGATTCGTTTCATTCTTAAGATTCACTTAAAACCAATCATCTTCAAAGGCAGCTATGATGAGTATGTAAGATTGTTCCTACTTCCAAATTCGCTTCATTCAACTAACTCAAAACAAATGGTATTGGAAGGGACGAACTAGTTGTTTTATATTAAAGAATCCGTTTGCAGCAGAAAAGAATCACAATTAGATGCGGAAAGACTGTCACGATGGAAAGGATGAAACTCCTTTGTAACTATGAGGTGATTGTTGCTTTTAAAGAATAGATTGTCAAGCAAAACAAATCTTATATCTTTCCTTTTTCGTTTGTAAACAGAAACTAAATTTAATGCTCTACAAAACCCTAAAATTGCTCTTCACGCTAACCACAAAGGCATACTTTAGGTCAATTACAATACATGGCAAGGAAGATTTGCCACCTAAAAATACACCGGTAATATTCGCGGCAAATCATCCAAGTGCATTTATGGATCCTATTTTATTGGGTGCTTTCATTAAAAGACCTCTATACTTTTTGGCTCGTGGCGATATTTTTAGCAACAAATTCGCGCGTTCCGTATTCAATCTAATGCATATGATTCCGGTGTACAAAGCAGAGGATTCGCCTGGACAAATGCATAAGAACGCATCTACTGTTGAAAAATGTTACGATCATTTAGGAGAAAACAAAACCATACTTATTTTCCCTGAAGGAGTAAGTAAAACCGAACGGCGCTTAAGAGAAATTAAAACGGGTACCGCAAGAATAGCCTTGGGGGCTGAAGAAAAACACGATTTTAAGTTGGGTTTGACAATAATTCCCGTTGGCCTTAATTATAGTAATCCGCACCTTTTTAAAAGCGATGTATTGGTCAATTTTGGAAAACCAATAATCGTAAGCGATTATAAAGACTCATTTACAAAAGACGCTAGAGAAGCAGTTGTTCAATTAACGGTGCGGATAAAATCAGACCTAGAAGCTCAAATGATTGTAATAGAAAATGAGGAACTTGAAAAAACAATTGAGAATATTGAAACTCTTTATAGAAGCGCATTAAGACAAGATAATTCGGAGGAAGCCAAGGGGAGTCAAGATTTTAAACTGTCCCAAGATATTGTAAAAGCAGTTGAGCATTTTGCGCAGCACGAACCTGCTATTCTTATAAAATTTCAACGAGACATTAAGGCATATTTAGACGATTTAGAACAATCTCAATTAAGCGATAAACAAATTCGATCAGCTTCAATTAAGCTAGACGTGATAAGGAAGTTCGCCTACTTCTTAATTGGTTTTCCATTTTTTCTATTTGGACTAATTACCAATTTCATTCCTTTTAAATTGACAGGAATCATAACAAGAGCTGCAAAAGCTAGAGAAGATTTTGTTGGTGCTGTAACTCTTGCCGTTGGGCTTTTTGTATTTCTTATCATATATGGACTGGAAACGTGGGCAATTGCTAGTTACACTAATAATATTGTGGGCTTATTTTTCTTAATTAGCTTATACCCAGCAGGTTTATTTACAATCAATTATTTTGTTTCCTTTTACAAATTGCAGATAACCTTCAAATACTTGTCGGTTTTTGTTCGAAAAAGCGATTTGATTACTCGGTTGAAAACAGATCGGCAAGCGTTAATTGACGAATTAGAAAAAAGGAAAGCTGATTATTTGGAATTTACAAAAGCCTGATGCTGCGATTTCTTCGAATACAGCCACATTCGAAAAAATAGGATTAAAATCGTTTGTGCTAAATTTTAGACTTGATCTTATGCTTGAGTTTTAAGGATTCACTTTTGTGTTGCTACCTTCGGTTATGAGAAAACCAGAAAAAACAGGCACAAATTGGTTAAAATTCAAGTCTTCCGTAACGTAAAATCTACAATCTTTTTTTGCCCACAAACCGAATTACTTTGCCTTTTCCATTGTGGTATAAACCCTCTTTTAAGTCCACAGTTATTTCTTCGAGTTGAATGATTTCAAAATTCGGGAAGTCCCGTTGTATCGACTCAGTCGAAAACAGCATTTCAGCTTTGTCAGGACCGCCTACGTTAGGATTGAGTTTCCTTAACTCTATATGACCAGTGCTAAAGCCTTCTAAAATTATTAGTCCACCTGGATTTAGCAATTCCGCTACTTTTTTGTAATATTTCGATAATAAAGGAGGTGGGAAGTGTGCGTAAATTAGGGCAGCGATATCAAACTTTTCATTTATTAGCGGTAAGTCAAAAAGCTCACCCACGTAATAATTAATAGATACGTTTTCTTGCTCTGCCAACTGTAATGCTTTTCTTTTTCCTTCTGTGCTAATATCAAAAGCAGAAACCACTAAGCCCATTTTTGCAGCGAAAACTGCATTTCGCCCTTCACCTTCAGCAGGTAATAACAATTTACCATTAGGTTTAAATTGATCAAGTACTGCTTTAAAAAAATTATTTGGCGCAATTCCGTAGGCGTATTCCTTATTCGCGTAACGCGAATCCCACATTTCTTTCATCATATTTTTAGGTGTAAAAAATGATTCTATTAATCCCTAATTATATAGTAACCTTATAATCATCTATGTAATTGAAGGGAAGTCCTTTTTTGAGCAATATTACCGTTCAATACTCAACGCTCGAGATGGGCATTGTATAACTTGATCTATAATTGCTTGTTTTGTAGCACCCTCTGGTTGAATCCAAGGTTTTTCTTGAGGTTTAAAAACTGAAGCCAATCCTTTTGCACAATTTGCCGAATGAATGCATTTTTCGCTTTCCCAAACAATTTTTATATCCTCTTTTTCGTATTTCTTTATTGCCATATTTGTAGGTTTTAGAAAACTAAAAATACTAATTTCATAGCTCAATTATTTTGAGAATTATGGAAAGCGTAGAAGCTGAAATTAAGGCACTTACCGACGAACTAAACGAAGCAAATCATCAGTATTATGTGATGGACAATTCAGTTATGTCGGATTATGATTTTGATCAGAAGTTAAAACGGCTCCAACAACTCGAAGAAGAAAACCACGCATTAGCCGACGAAAACTCACCCACCAAAAGAGTAGGCGGAGACATTACCAAAAAGTTCAAGTCAGTAAAACACGACATTCCCATGTTGAGTTTGGCAAATACCTATTCTAAAGAAGAACTGGAAGAATGGGAAGCACGTAACCAAAAATTGACCGACGACAAAATCACCTATGTATGTGAACTCAAATACGATGGCGTTGCCATTGGAATTAAATACAAGAACGGTCAACTATTGCAAGCGGTTACTCGTGGAGATGGAAGCAAAGGAGAAGAAGTAACGAGCAATGTAAAAACCATACGATCGATTCCTTTGCAGCTCAGAGGCGATTATCCAGAAGAATTAGAAATAAGAGGAGAGATATTTTATCCATTAGCAAATTTTCAAAAACTCAATGAAGAACGAGAAGAACTGGGTGAAGCAACTTTTGCAAATCCAAGAAATACTGCTTCAGGAACCTTGAAAATGCAAGATTCTGCTGTTGTAGCAGGTCGAGGTTTAGATTGTATGCTTTATGGAGTTTATACCAACCAATCCAACAATAAAGAATATCCTGGTCATTACGAAAGTGTTGAAGCTGCAGCAACATGGGGAATTAAAACGCCAGTGGGAAAGCCCCGATACATAGCAATTTGTGAAAACATTGATCAGATTATGGACTTTGTGAATCATTGGGATAAACAACGTTCAAAACTGCCTTTTGAAATTGATGGTGTAGTTGTCAAAATCAACGACTACCGCATTCAAGAAGAATTGGGGTTTACGGCTAAATCGCCGCGTTGGGCGATCAGTTATAAGTTTAAGGCCGAAGCTGCATTAACGCGATTGAATGAAATTACCTATCAAGTTGGACGAACTGGAGCAATAACTCCTGTAGCTAACTTGCAACCCGTTTCCTTAGCTGGAACTACTGTAAAACGAGCTTCCTTGCACAATGCAGATCAGATTGAGAAGCTCGACATTAGAGTTGGTGATTTTGTATATGTAGAAAAAGGCGGAGAGATTATTCCAAAAATTACCGGAGTGGAACTCTCAAAAAGAGATTTATTGGTGGTGCCAGTCGAGTACATTAAAAATTGTCCTGAATGCGGCACAGAATTAATTCGTAAAGAGGGCGAGGCGCAGCACTATTGTCAAAATGTTTTGGGATGTCCACCTCAGATTACAGGAAGAATGCAGCATTTTATCAGTCGAAAAGCCATGGATATTGATGGTTTGGGTTCAGAAACCATTGAGTTGCTTTTTCAAGAAACACTGGTGAAATCGCCAGCCGATTTGTACGAATTGACCTTTGAACAATTGATTAATTTGGAGCGATTTGCCGAAAAATCCGTCAATAATTTATTGTCTGGTTTAGTGGCTTCTAAGCAAGTTCCATTTGAGCGAGTATTGTACGGTATCGGAATTCGTTTTGTAGGTGAAACGGTTGCTAAAAAGCTGGCAAAACACTATAAATCAATCGATAATATTATTGCGGCAAGTCAAGAAGAATTGGTTAACGTAGACGAAATAGGCGATAAGATTGCCGAGAGTGTTGTTGGGTTTTTTGCAGATGAACGCAATATTCAAGAGGTAGAGCGCTTAAAAGCACATGGGCTTCAATTTGAATTGAGCGAAGAACAATTGGCAAATACCACCAATAAGTTAGAAGGGTTAACCTTTGTGATTTCGGGAGTTTTTGAAATGCATTCGAGAGATGAATTAAAAGCCATGATAGAAAACAACGGTGGTAAAAACTCTAGCTCTATTTCTAAAAATACGAGCTATTTAATTCGCGGCGATAATATGGGGCCCTCTAAATTGGCTAAAGCAGAAAAACTAGAGGTTAAAATGATATCGGAAATGGAATTTGTAGCGTTATTGAATGGTTAAATTATTCGATAGTAGCATTGGGTTTAAGAAACGGTATACTTTTGCAAATTGAAAAACAGATATCATGAAAAATTCTATTGCAACTATTTTATTGTCAGCATTTTGCCTATCTTCTTTTGCTCAAAACTCAACCTACCAAAGTTGGAAGAGTGTTGCAAATGAGCGAGCAGGTGTTTTAAATGTAAATTATTTTGACAATTACCCTTTTGCATATTCTGATCCGAATGGAAAACAAAAAGGCATTGAAATTGAAATTATTCAGGAGTTTCAGAAATGGTTAAAAGTTTATAAGGGGGTAGAACTAAAACTAAACTTCAAACAATACGACAATTTCGACACCTTCTATAGTGCCATAAAAGATGGTGGAAATGGTAAAATTGGTTTAGGCTCAGTGACCATTCGACAAGATCGAGAAAAATGGGCGCAATTTTCTCAGCCATATTTGAAAAATATTGCGGTTTTAGCTTCAGCATTGGATGTTAACTCTTTGCAGGACCTTACAGGTTTTCCAACTGTTTTTGAAGGCAAAGTAGCTTTGGTAGTGAAAGGCTCATCGCATGAAAAGGAATTGCTTCAAATAAAAGAAAAGTATTATCCAGAAATGAGAGTGAGTTATGCCTCAAATCCAAAAGAAATGTTGATCAAAATGAAATCAGAACCTAAGTACTTTGGTTACGTGGACATTATAACCTACATGGCTTTTACTGAAGAGCAAGGTGGTATTCTACGAGTGCACCGCGCTGCAGATATTCAAGGTGAATTATTTGGATTTGTATTTCCTCCAAATAGCGATTGGAACACCATTTTTAACGAGTTTATGGTCGGTGGATTTGGTTTTACTGCCACAGATGAGTACCATGCAATATTGGAAAAGTATTTAGAGCTGAATGTAATTCAGGAAGTTCAATTGCGTTAGAACTGGTGAAGCTCATTGATAATACCCTTAAAGGGGTCGAACGTTATATTGAAGACAAGCTAAATGAATTGTTTAGTAGTTCTGAAATTGTAACGCTTGCAAACACATTATTTACTGAGCAGCTTAACATTAGCAAACAACAACGGCTTTTAGATCCAACCCATAAAGTTACCGAAGGTGATTTATTATTAATTATCCGATCGGTTAATAGATTACTTGAACAGGAACCAATTGATTATATAGTCGGTAATACCGAGTTCTATGGATTGCGGTTCAAAGTAGGAAGAGAAGTCTTAATTCCTCGTCCAGAGACAGAAGAGCTTTGCGAATGGATAATTTCTGAAGAAAATAAAGCAGGGCTTAAAGTTGTCGATATTGGATCAGGCTCGGGTTGCATCGCAATTACACTTGCAACTCATCTAATAAATGCAAAAGTGTACGCTTGTGATGTTTCTGCTGCTGCACTAAGCTTATGTACTGAAAATGCAGTATTAAATTCAGCCACAATTGATACAAAGTGTTTCGATGTTCTGAAACAGTTTCCATTTGAAGAAAAGTTGGATATTATAGTTTCTAACCCTCCATACGTATTGAAAAGTGACAAGTCAGAAATGGAAAAGAACGTTCTTGATTATGAGCCGCATTTGGCTTTGTTTGTTGAGGATAATGATCCTTTGTTGTTTTACCGAAAGATTGCGGAACAGGCCAAACTTCATTTGAACCCAAACGGTCGATTGTACTTTGAAATCCATGAAAGGTACTCCATTGATATTCAGTCTCTTTTGAGTAAAATGGGCTTTTCGAATATTGAGGTTAGAAAGGATGCACAGGATAAGGATAGAATGGTGAGGGCCGTTTCAGTGTAATTGAGCATTATATCGTAGAACTAACTCCAATTATTAGTCATCCTGAATTTAGTTCAGGATCTCAGCGTTAACTGATCTTGTTGCTCATAGTTTTAATTAAATCTACGTTTATTATTCCCGGTAGAGATGCTGAAACCAGTTCAGCATGACGTGGTATAACAGTTTAGCACAGTTTAATTATTATTCAAACTAAAACCAGCTGAGCATGACGTGGTGGTAGAATTTAGTACAATTTTACGTATTAGTCAGATTGATTCAAGTTCAGCATAACGGGTAATAGGCTAATTCTCAAAAACTATCCTATTTTCGACGTTCTCAAAATTTCACTATGCAAGAGCAAACAATTTTAGGTCACCCAAAAGGATTATTCATTTTATTTTTTACAGAATTATGGGAGCGGTTTTCCTACTATGGAATGCGCGCAATTCTAGTGCTATACCTTACCAAAGAAACATCAGACACCTTCAATCCAGGTATGGGATGGACCAGTGCCGAGGCACTTTCTCTCTACGGTACTTATGGAATGATGGTATATTTTATGGGAATATTTGGCGGAGTTGCTGCCGATAAATGGTTAGGGCAGAAGAAGGCAGTTATTTTTGGTGGAATACTTATAATTTTCGGCCAGTTTGCACTCGCATTTGAATCCTTAACCATGTTTTATTCGGGTTTAGCGCTTTTGGTGTGTGGAGTAGGACTCTTAAAGCCCAATATCAGTACAATGGTTGGAGGGTTATATAAACAAGGCGATGGCAGAAGAGATGCTGGGTTTACCTTATTCTACATTGGAATAAATATCGGAGCACTTGCTGCACCTTTTTTAGTAGGAACTATTGGAGAGCAAATAAATTGGCATTTAGGTTTTTCTCTTGCAGGTTTTGGGATGATTTTAGGCCAACTGGTGTTTGTCTTTGGAAAGAAACATTTAAAGGATGTGGGCAACCTGCTAAAGCATTCAGAAACGGAGTCGCATTTAGCTTCGCAACCACTTACAAAAGTCGAAAAAGATAGAATTATTGTTCTATTGATTTCATTTCTTATAGTTATTGTTTTTTGGGCAGCCTATGAGCAGGCAGGCGGATTAATGAATCTATACGCAAGGGATAGTGTAGATAGAATAGTTTTTGGTTATGAAATACCTACCAGTTGGTTTCAGTCTTTGCATGCATTGTATGTAGTTATAATTGGAGCTCCTATGGCTTGGCTTTGGTTAAGATGGGGTAGAATGGGAAAAGAGTCATCAGCAATATTTAAGATGGCCGTAGGGATGATTGTAATGAGTATTAGTTTTTTAATGCTAATGGGCGCAGTGTACGATGCTTCTATAAATATGCTAGGAAAAGCACCAATTTATTGGTTGTTCTTTTCTTATTTGTTGCATGTAGTTGCTGAGTTGAGTATATCGCCAGTGGCGCTCTCTTTCATTACGAAATTAGCCCCTGTAAAATACGCAAGTATAATGATGGGGACTTACTTTGCGGTAACTGGACTTGGAAACAAAGCAGCTGGGATGTTAGGGGTATATGCTCAGAAGTCTGGCGAAATGACAGCATTTGCAATTATTGCAATTGCATGCCTGATTGTTGGACTCTTGCTTTTTACTTTAGTAAAAAAACTAAAGGTATTGGCTCATAATGCAGAAGAGGTAGTATAATAGTTAGAAGAAAACACTCAAATCCCAAATGCTTGCGATATTTCCTCACGAGTATTCATTACAAAAGAACCATGTTGCACTGCAGGTTCTTTTATGGACTTTACTTGATGGGTTAAAATTTTGCTCCACTTCTCAGTATTGAATCTTGATCCAGATTTACTTCTTCGGCGCAATAATCTGTATTTGCCTCCATTTGAATGTTCCAAACTGCAACATTACTCGCTGGATCACTTACCCATGAATCGTGTGGAGGTGAGGGCAGTT
>Ga0209533_1004455_pt1 | contig 12110 bp, 7 predicted proteins | sample COG_04_FD_184748 | JGI IMG/M metagenome (GOLD analysis project Ga0209533, IMG submission 184748) | Pelagic Microbial community sample from North Sea - COGITO 998_met_04 (SPAdes) (version 2) | ecosystem: Environmental > Aquatic > Marine > Neritic zone/Coastal water | place: Helgoland, sampling... | reverse complement strand
GTTCGGATTGATGTAGGTTCCCAACAAAATACTGCGCCTGACGGACGGTGAAGCCCAGCCGCTAGGTGTTAGAACAAATTTGTGCACCACCTCAAGTTCAGTAGCGTCCATCATAACATACAGATATTGGATGAGGCCACTCATGCCAGATCCAGCCCCCATAAGTTCTTGCAAGCTGCCTCTTGGCTCAACTGTCATTCTATGAAAATAGTAGGCAAGATACCCATTGTGGTCGTCTCTGCCAACACCTTGCAGATCCAAACCGCTGATCGTTATTTCTGAAAATAACTTCAGATCTGACAATCCCAGCAACGCATGCAGAGCTGTTTGTTTGTCAAGGACCCTGCCACCGTTTCGGGCGAATTCACGAATGATCGCCAATTGTATCTCTTCAGCAGTCGGCTTAGGGTAGTCATTCGGAACTTGGATTGTTCCAAATTCATCCATCAATGATTGTTCATAAGCCGAAAAATTCTCCATGTAGGCCGCCAGATCGTTTGCGGCCAGCTGTTTGTTGACTAGTGTCTGAATTGTCTGACCTGCCTGCGTCGACTTATCGCCAGGAATGATTAAGAGTGAATCTGCGAAATCTAGCAATGTATCGTTATCAGTCATATCATTTATGCGTGCGCTGATCTCGGGGATTGCTTTTATCAGATCCTTGTCGCGGCTTTTTCGTAATTCAGCGACGGCAGTAGCAACTATTGGGCGGCTCATGGCAGCACCCAATGAAGACTGAAGCTTGGCATACCACCGAGAGCCAATATGAATGGCACCAAGGCCAGTTCCGATATTCTTCAAATCCTCGTTAATTCGATTGATCGTAGCGGACACAAGTGTGTCTATTTTATTATCAATAACTGTGTCTGCTAGATGTCGCCCGTTCTTCGATGTGTAAGAGTAGATATCATTCTGTTGGTTCCAGAAATACAGAAGTCGAGGGAGACTGGATTCATCTTTAGAGATTTTAACGGTTTGTTTTGCTCTAGCGACTATGACTTCATCTGCGATCCTATGCTTTGCGTTGTCAATAACCAGACTTACGGCATCTTGTTCATGCAATCGGAAATGTTTAAGCCAAATCGCAGCGGTAGCTTCTTTTGCCATGAGTTGCCTGAAAGAACCGAGCTGAGGCTGCGTATCCTTCACGGATTGTATCAATTCCTGCTTCCACAAATCCAACTCTCTTTGCAGCCGTAAGCACGCGAGATGATATAGGTAAGATCTGCGGATCATTTCTTTAAGTTTTGAGGAGGCTCCTTGAGTGACTTCTTTGGGCAACGTGAGGCCTTTGTCGTTTGGGCTTCCTCCAAACGCGCGCCAGAGGACATCTCGAGCGTCAGAGTCAAGGTCGTCGAAAGCCACACCAAAGGCGGGTAAAAAGAGCTCGTCTCGTAGCAAATTTCGATAGCTCGGACCGAGTTCACTTAAATAATAATTCGATTTTTTTCGCAACTCTGGATTCTCATCATCCATACTTTGAATCCACTGCGTGATTTTTTCTGCATCAAAGTTTAGTGCTGTCTTATTCCCTTGGTTTGCCTGCGCAAATTCTGCAGCCCGCTCTTTTTGTAATTTCTTATACGCCTGCTCATACCACTCTTTCCTCTGGCTCTCGACTGCTGCATACCATTCTCTCACACGAGTGCGCGGGGAGGATTCCGACTCCTTCACCGGGTTTTGCACAGACGGCGCCACGGCAACCTCTGGGATAACTAGGCTGGATCCGCTTTTATCATCTTGAAGCAAGTTAACCAGTTCTTGCGTTTTTGAACGAATAGCTCCTTTGCGCATCGAGTAATCATCTTGGATCGCTTGTCGCTTTTCATTGTGTTCAAAATCGCGTTGCTGGTATCGTTTCCGGGCGGCGTCCTCTGCATCATCTGCCCATGTTTTCAGCGAGGCTCTTTCTGTGGCCTGCCAAGATTTTATTTTCTCACTTTCTGCTTTATACCATTGGTTGAGTTGCTCCTTCACGCTCAGGCTTGTGTCGATCTCGGAGCTGTTGGGAATATTTATGTTTTCCCCAGTTGGGTCTTCTTTTAGCTCATTCCTGAAACTCTTTCGTTTGTCAGAAAGGACGCTACGACGCTCTTTTGCCTCGCTGCGCAAAGCCATATTCCGTGACTTTTCTTCATTCCCGATTCGTTCGCGTTCAGCTTGATAATCGTCTTTTATTTGCGAGGCATAAACTTCGAATTTTTTATTTTCCGCATCAAACCACTCTTTGATCGCCTGATTGGAAGCCGCACTCCATGTGGAGATCTTACCGTAATGATCGTTCCATGAGCCTGGTGTTGCGTCGTCTGCTCTGTTCCTAACACGTATCTCGGACGTTTTCTCCGAAAGACTGTCTACCTTTGGAATATCTATGTCTGTTGAATTCGGGTCCTGCTTTAGTTGATGTAATAAAGACCGATAAATTTTATCGTTTTCGGCCTGTTTCTGCTTCTTAACGTTGATTAATTCGGCAAATTTAAGATCATAAGCTCGGTCGATTGCACTTTCAGATTCGCCAATGGCTGCGGCATTTTCTTTAGACTGAACACTATCGAGCGAGGTGTCGAAAGGTGCGTAAAAACTGTCATCGGCATGGCCCTTGGGAACAAAAACAAATGGGCTGTAATAATCTGTGTTAATCCCGCCGGCCCAGCCGCAGAGAGACGGCGAAGATTTATTGAACACGCCGCGAAGTTGCCATCGACCATAACCTAAGGATCTGGGTGTCTTTAGATATTCTCTGGCATGAGTGATCACGAATTCACCACTGAGTGGATTCATGCTGCCGAACACTTTGATCTCGCCGCGGCTATCTTCACGCCTTTCCAAAACCGTATCTCTGTTATAATTATCTTCGCCCGCATTGAGAGAGACGAACTTTATCACGCCTGTGAATTCTTTTGCAGATGGGGGTAGTAGTCCTTGCCTTTCTTTGTCAAGCGTCAGGGCGGCCTCAGCTTTCTTTTGGGATCGGTCTATCTTTTTGCGTGCAGTCGCTGTAACTTCGCCTTGTTTATTCGCTACTGCTGGACTCTCTTGAGGAACTGCCCCCGTAGAAAGTATCTGACGGTTCGATCTGATGACTTCTAGACGTGTAGGTTCAGATTGAACCTTCTCATTTTCATAGTTGGTGAGCGCGTCTTGAATACTCAGCTCTATTTTCCAGCTATGGTTATTCTGGAGGGTAATGATACCTTCCCAGTCGCCGCTCAGCTCATCAACCGCGAACCATCGTGGGGCATCTGCGAATGCAGTCGCAGGGAGAACGAGGAGGTAAAGGCTGGCGAGGAGACCCTTAAAGTGAAGCAGCGTTTTGTTTTTCATCAGTTCGGTTGCAGTAGTTTATCTTTAAAATCTTTTACGAAGTTTTTAGGTAAGTTCCCAGTCGGGGTAAAGTTCGTTTTCCTTTTGATAGGATTAGGGTTGGAGAGTGAGCGGCAAAGCGGTAACAGCCTTAGCAAGATGATTTGGAAAAAGTTACTCATAGTGATAAACGGAAACTCCTCACAGCGGATAACAAAGTCGCCCATCCTCCATGACTATCCACTCGACAATCCCTCAGCTAGCACAGCGTTTAGCCGCCAAGATAATGAATAGACAATCTCTAAAAATAAGCCTCATCCGTCAGCGCGGCCGCAAATAGAAAGCGACTGTAGCATTGGTTGAGCTGATCGTAAATCCGTAGTCTTAATGTTTTGCATTTGTTTCTTTCTTCGATAACTAGTAATAATTATGAATACAAAATTACCCCATGGACTATTTATTATGGGAATGCTTTCCCTTGGACTTCTGCTCACTGGCACCACACAGGCCGCAGAGAAAACAGGCGCTACTGCCGTCGCCAAAAACGTCGAGAACGTTATCGACTATAGCAAATATGGCCGGAAAGGCGCAAAGGCTAGAAAGCAGTGGCTCAAGATCCCCGAGAAGGCCTATGCCCCAAATACCAAGGCCTACTGCGATGCTCTCTGGATGCGCGTTCATGAAGAAAACTGCCCAGATTTACTGCTCATAGACAAAAAGAAGATCATTACACTGGAACTGGCCGACATGGAAGGCTGGCGCATTGGCGAATCCGGACAATCAGGGCGAAGCCGCTGCTGCTTTGAGGGATACCGTCGGATGTATCCGGAGAAGCTAATCCCTGAAGAGGCGCCTGGCATCGTTCAAACACTGAAAAGTGGCGCGTTAAAATGGCAACTGGCTGGGTGCCACCGTTTTCTCGTCAACAGTAACCACGTGCCCATGACCCAGAGAGAAGCGAAAAAGGCGGGAGCCTTCGTCTGTGAACACTGCATTGAGCGGGGTCCCAGCCTGACTACGGCATCCATGGCAGCGTTGAAAGAAATGCCCTCTACACCCGAGTTCATAAGCCCTGAGGGGTGGACACCGAAACCCTTCTCCACCGAGCACCTGCCGACAAAGCAGGAAATTGACCTTCTAATCCAAGAGACGCTGGCCCTAGATTACAGCATTCTGGAAACGCCCTTCGAAGAACCCATGGCCTCGTTGGAACAGTTCATGGGCATGCGGTTTTTCTTTCCAGTCGGAAACTGGCTGACCTTCTACCAAGCCTACCGTGCTACTGGCGATCAGCGTATCCTTGAGTCCCTCCGTGTCTCAGCTCGGCATTACCGAGATCTATGCGTCGAGTATCCTGACGTGGCTGCACTTAAGGCAAGCGATCCCGAAGGAATGGCGTTCATGTATTCTATGGCCGTCTCGGCTAGACTCACCTTACAGCTAGCTCGGAAACATCCCGATCAGGTCAGCCAGCAAGAGCTTGCGGAGGCCGAAAGCTTTCTCAAAGCCATCGTCGCAACGCTGAAACCCGTCTGCGAGGGGGATGTTGGGCTCGATTCGGAAATGGGCATCCCAAAAGCACTGGCAGACGATTTCAGGCGCCGTGCCTTTAACCGTGCCCTGAATGGAATTGGCACGCTTGCCATGACAACTGCCGCGCTTGAGGATCTGCAGGCGATCAGGGAGACAACTACGTTGAATCCACAGATTGACCGCTACAGGAAGTGCATCCAGGAATATTTCAAAAACTGGAAGCGCGAAGGATGCTTATACACCGAAGATGATGGTAAAACTTATTTTTACTATCCCTATATTGCCGGCGGTAGAACTAAAAGGGTCAATGGCCTTCTACTTGGTGGGGCGGATGATGTAGGCCATTTTTCGCACTCGATGCAAGGAGTGATGTTGGTGCATGATGCGACCCCAGAGCTAGGCGCGGATGATGACTTTATGACGGCCATCGCCAATTCCGTCTACCATAATTCCTACACAAAAAATGGATCTATTCAGTGCCCCTCCGCCGACAAGATTCAGCCCTTAAGTCGCAAACCTTTCAGTAAAAACCCGAAAAATCGCTTCTATATGTTCGAAGCTTTCAGGGATGGCGTGATCGAAGGCCAAAACTCTAAGTTGAATGGGAATAATACAGCGGAAATAAATAGCGAATACTCTTACAGGCTCAAAACTTTGCATGCCCAGTTCTTAAAAGCTCTACGCAAGGACCAGAGCTTAGTCCATCTCGGCGAGGTGATGTGAAGCGGCTCAGGGAGCTAAAGATGACACGGGAGGAGTTGCTAGTGGTTATAAACTGAAAATCCGGTTAAGAAGAATCAGAACCAACAAGTCGCCCACGCCATCTCTTGCCCCTTAATCATTCTATCGGCGACAAAACTATAGAAACTGGTTATGTAGATGCTTTCTCGATCCACACTATCAGGTCTGTAGCTTCAAGTGTGTGACGATGCCCGTAGCGAAACGTCTTGCCGGGTGCAATCCTGGTCGGCCTACGGGGATACTATTACGAACCAGTTTCTATTTTCTAAAAATGGCATCAAATCCCCACCGGACCAGTGAGGATGCTATTACGAAATTAGAATTTATTTTGTAAGAATATGAATTCCAACCAGCTACAATCTTGCTAATCTCGTTCGCGAAAACGGATAGAATTCAAATTGGAATTCTATCCGTTTTCGCTATACCATCACCGCAGGTCACCTGCCGGGATGGCTAACAAACCGTTTTTCTTACGCGATTCGCGGCACCTCCTTTCCATTTCCTCGATGATAGTAATTTAACAACCCGCCGAGCCGTTCAAATTTTACGACTGAACCGCTCTGCCCCTTATTCCTAGGGGCATGTGGGAACGGAATTAGATTATCCAATCCTTGGTGATTTCGCTCGTGATGGTAATGTTCAACATACTCGTTTACAGCTCGTTTTAGCGAATTTTCACCGAAGAAGATTAGCTTGTTCAAGCACTCTTCTTTAATGCTTTTCACGAATCGCTCTGCGAAGCCGTTTTGTTGCGGCGTTGCCACTCGAGTTCGTAAGACCTTCACATCCGAGCTATCAAGGATCGCTTCAAACTGCTTCGTAAAGAGAGTATCATGGTCGCACACGAAGTATTCCATACCTTGAAGAAATCCGTCCTCTGAATCGGTAAGATTACGAGCAACTTGCGCCATCACTTCCCCGTTCATTTGGCAGTTGATCTGTGCGATTTGCACCTGTCGCTTTGCTAAGTTCATGACGAACAGCGTATGGTAACGAACCAGTCCCCTCACCGTCCAAACCTCTGTTGTCAGAAAATCTGCCACGCAAATCGTATCCATATGAGAGCGAACGAATTGCTTCCAGTTACTCTTCTTCATCCGCTCCGGAGCCGGAAGGATACCAGCGGCTTTCAGAATATTAGCAACTGTTGCTTCACAAATTATGTAACCGATATTCTCCAGTGCGCCTTGAATACGGCCATAGCCCCATGTCAGGTTCTCCTCCGCAAACTTCACGCAGAACTCTTTGATCAGCTCCATCTCCTTCTGGCGCTCTGTGTTGATCTTGCGTTTCGCTGTGTATTTGAGCGCGACCAACTTACGATGCCAGTATAGTATGTATCAGGCGACACAATACTCGCGTAGTCCAACAACCCCTTGCGACCTAGCTTTTTTCCGCGCTTTGCCAACTTTCGCCTTTGAGTATTGCTCAATTTCAGTTTCACGCCTTTCTTCTCCAGCTGTTCTTTGAGGATTTCGTTCTCCGCATGCAGATACATGATCACATCATGCTGTTTGCGGTTCATCCAACCCGCCAACGCGGCTAAAAAAATGGTTAATTGCGTCTTCAATGCGTATTTTTTTAAATTTTCGTAAGTCGTTGGCAAGTAGAACAGTTCCTAAAACTGAACCCCTCAGGTTGACACTTTCCAAAATCCGCAAGTCGTTGTTTCAGAGGAATAAAAACAAAAAACGTCAACCACTTTGCAGTTGGTTGACGTTTTATTATGAATGGCTGCTCGGGCTGGGATCGAACCAGCGACCAAGTGATTAACAGTCACCTGCTCTACCGCTGAGCTACCGAGCAAAAAAATGTTTCTGTATTGGTCAGCGGACCAATAAGGAAGCGCGTATAAAGTGAATCTGAGGCGCCCTTGTCAATAGTTTGTCTCAAAAAAATTACAACTCGGCTAATGTGCTTTTCAGCCACTCTGCTGCCTTAGCTCGATGGCTGAGTTTACCTTTCACGGTATCCCCCAACTCTGCAAACGATTGATCGTAGCCATCGGGGATAAATACGGGGTCGTAGCCGAATCCGTTGCCGCCCGTAGGTGCGATGGCAATGTGTCCTTTGCAGCTGCCATCATAGAATGAAACAAGGCCAAATTCGTCGATCACACAAAGCACACAGCGAAATCGTGCAGTGCGCTGCTCCTTGGGTAAGTCGCCGAGCGCTTTGAGGAGCTTAGTCACATTATCTTGATCGGAAGCATCTGGCCCTGCATAGCGAGCGGAATACACGCCGGGCGCGCCCTCAAGGGCGTCGACTTCTAGACCAGAGTCGTCAGCCATCACCCATGCCTCTTTAGGTGCGATGGCACGGAGGGCCTCGGCCTTGATCTGGGAATTTGCAACAAAGCTGCCCCCGTTCTCATCAACCTTGGGCATGCCACCGCAAACGCTTGCGGAATAGACCTTGAAATGAATACCATCGAGCAATTGCTCGAATTCTTTGACTTTGTGGGCATTGCCCGACGCGATGATTAAGGAATAGGATGACATAGAGCTTCGCTCAATGAATGATGGATGGTGGATGGAAATTATAAAAAGCCTCTGGTGAGGACATCTTGGCCGCAAATGGCATGGCGCACTTTGCTAAGTGGTATTGCTTGGCTCATCGACTGCGTTTTACGGCCGCTGCCGATGCCTTGCGTCTCAAGGTCGCTCATAAACTTTGGCGCTTGGTAACTGAATAAATAGTCGGCAAGCCGGCCCTCGATTAGAGACGTCGCGAGCGAGGGTCCGCACTCTATATAAACGCCCACGATTTCGTCTTCGGCACAGCGATTTCGAAAGGCAGCGAGATCGAGGTGTCCATCGGTCGACACTGGGAGCACCCAGCATTGAATGCCAAGAGTGGTCAATTTCTCGTGCAGTTCAGTGGGCGCATCGGCTGAGCAAAGGACTATCGTTCGATCTTTGAACGTATCTGTGTAGACTTGAGGCAGCGCATCGGATGCCAAGGTCTGCAGATTGCGGTCAAAAACAAAACGAATCGGGCACCATGTCTCGCCATCCATTCGACTGGTGAGCGAAGGGTCGTCGTGTAACACGGTATTCATGCCCACCGCAATTGCAGGAAAGTAGCGACGCCAACGCATGACATCGGCACGGGCCTGCTCCCCCGTCACCCACTGAGAATGCCCCGAAGCAGCCGCAAACTTACCATCAAGCGTAAGGGCCATCTTTGCAGCGAGCAAGGGCGTCTGATTCACGATCCAGTGGTTAAAAATCAAATTCAAATCAAGGCAGTCTTCTTGCAAGACGCCCACCACGACTTCAATTCCTGCGGCTCTAAGCATCTCTATGCCCTGCCCCGCATGGTCTGGGTTCGGATCTACTGCGCCGACCACAACCTTTTGGATCCCAGAGTGTAGGATTGCATCGGTGCAGGCGCCTGTGCGCCCGCAGGTGCTACAAGGTTCTAAAGTGACATAAATACTCGCGCCTGCTTTGGGCGCGCGATTGAGCACCTTGAGGGCCTCAACCTCCGCATGGGCTTCTCCTGCAGCATGATGCCAACCTTCAGCGACGATTCGACCGTCTTCGACGATCACCGCACCCACTAAAGGGTTTGGATGGGTCTGCCCCCAAGCGCACTTCGCTAGCTCTAGCGCGTGCTGCATGTGAGTTTCATGTTTGGGATCTACCATAGAGACTTAAGTGACGCTAGCGAACGACGCAAAGGTCGTCCCTGCAAAAATATATTTCTGTTTATCCACGCACGAAGGGGTTGCTGACTTTTTCTTGAATCACGCTGGTTTGACCTCCGTGTCCTGGATAGATCGTAGTTTCATTGGGTAAGCTGTAAACTTGCGTTTGGATCGACTGCTTTAGGACATCAAAATCACCTCCTGGCAAATCATAGCGTCCAACGCTGCCAGCAAAGATCACATCGCCAACAATCGTCGCAGCTTCAGATTCAATATAGACCAAAATGTTACCTGGGCAGTGTCCAGGCACGTGACGAATCTCCATCTTAGCTCCGAGCAGCTCCACGATATCCCCCCCTTCGATCCAATGTGTAATTGGCACCGGCAACATTTCAAGGCCCGGGATCGCATAGCTCGACATCCGAGCGGGCGCTTCAAACATTTCGGTGTCCGCCTGGTGGCCGTAAATTGGAATTTCCGCAGCCGCAAACCGATGACCATCTAAAATATGATCCCAGTGCCCATGCGTTAAAATCAGCGCGACTATTTTGCATCCATATTGCTCTGCGATCCGGGTGGCCCAATCATACGCTTCTGCGGGCGCATCGATAATCACGCATTCCTTGAGCTGGGGCTCAATTAGCGCAAATGCATTGGTGCCGATTGGAGGTAATTCTTGAGATTCGATAATCATTACTCGCTACGATGCAGGGCGCTGTGTCAGTTTCAATCCACAACTACACTTCTCATTGTAGGTTTGGCAATTCTTGCCTGCCCCTCCATTGCCCACTCCCTAAACATTCTGTAGGCCAGAAAAAAACGCCAGGCCGACGCTGGGGGGCACTGGCTTTTATGCACGTTTGTAAGCCATTCTATATTCAAAACCATCCACATGCCCAATTGTGTAGCGAACTTGCTTCGCAAATCTGCTCAAAACTGTCGTTAAACGCTTAAAACAAAGCCATCAAATTGACATTGTGCCGAGCACGAATAATGCTCTAGCTTAAACCATATGCTTTCAACTGAGGCCATATCCACCAAATCCCCTTCTAGACTCATCTTGAGTTGCCTGCGCATACTTGGCGCTGCTGTTGCCTTGCTTGGAACATTGCAGGCTCAAGAGGGCGCCGACTACATCACAGAAAACCCCTTCGTCACTGAAGGCTATGCACAGTTGCAGGCGGGCAACACCGACAGTGCGCTCGAAGCATTCGATAAAGCACTCGAGACCAACGCAAACGAACTGTCTGCGCTCTTGGGGCAAGCAATGATCTACGCGAGTAATCAAGAGCACGAGCGCGCGTTTGTCTCCTACGACAGCATTACCCAGAGCTACCCTCGCCATATCGATGCATGGAATGGCCGAGGTCTAGCCGCCTTCAATCTCGAAGATTTCGATGAAGCACTCAGCTCTTTTGAACGAGCCACAGCCGACCAGCCCATCAATGGCTTTTATTATGAGTCCCTAGCATGGACCCTCATGTGCCGCGGAGAATTTGAGAAAGCTGCAGAGACCGCCAAGACCTCGACTCTGATGTATGGCCGCAAAGGTGAAAGTCCAATCTACCCGCTACTCATCGCCTATTTCGCTTACGTTGAGACAGGTGACATGGCTTCCGCCAAAGGCACGCTGAAATACGCTGACAAAAACCGACAGGTCAATCAATGGCCCTCGCCAGTAGTCGATTATTTAATGGATCGCATAGATCACGACAAATTGATCAGTTTTGTAATGGACACTGCCCAAGAAACGGAAGCACATACTTACATCGGACTCAAACTTCGCAAAGCTCAGGAGCTTGAACGCTCTGAAAAACACTTGCATTGGGTCAGCAATAGTGGAGACCCCCGTGTCTTTGAATACACTCTCGCCCGAGCGCTGAAGATGCAAAACAGCGTAGCGGTGCTGGCACCATAGATTCTGCCCATGAACGCGACATTTACGAAAGTCGCACGTCGCGCAATTGGCGCGGCCAGCCTCAGCCTACTGCTCGCGCCGATATGGCTGATCGCACAACAGACCGCACGCATTTGGACCAGTAGCGATGGACGCACACTGAGCGCATCCGTCGTCGAAATCCATCGAACCGAACAGACAGTGGAACTCGAGCGTGACGATGGCACTAGCTTCACGCTCAAGTGGACTCGGCTGAGCCCAACAGACATCGCTTGGATCCACGAGCAACTTGCACGCACCGAGGCGGAAACAAAATTAGAAGCGGCTGATGCCTCACAAGGCACAGAACTCCCCGAGCGCTTTGAGCTCAAAGACGTGCCCATGGTCAAACAAAAGGGCAATTACTGCGTTCCCGCATCCGCAAGCATGATCGCAGGCTTCCACGGGCTCGAGACCGACCAAGACGAAGTCGCCCAGCTTTCATCTGAAGCATCGGCAAGTAACCAAGGCACTTACCCCAGCGACATGCTCCTCGCAATGGAGAAGCTAGGCTTTGAAGGTCAACAACTGAGATGGGAAGCAGACAATTTCGCCGACCATGCGCTGCTAAAAATAAAAACTGCTCTCATAGAAACAGGTCCTATTTATATCTCTTTTCGTCCAAGAGTGTTTGGTGCGATGGGCCACGGTTGCGTCATCATCGGCTATGACGACCGAAAGCAAGAACTCACTTTTCACAACCCATGGGGCAATGTGTTCACGAAGACCTACGAGGAAGTCGCCGACGAAGGCTACGGCGTTGTCTTTATTGACCCACCAAAGCCCGCGCCCATCGCATCCGATGTATTCGTCAAAAAAATACAAAGTAAACTACCTAAGTTTGTAGGAGAACTTCACGAGCTCACGCTACAACTATACAAATCTGAAGTAGATCATGAACTCGTCTGGTGTAGCCGACGGGATTCAAGAGACGACAAGCGTTTT
>Ga0209533_1004454_pt1 | contig 12112 bp, 7 predicted proteins | sample COG_04_FD_184748 | JGI IMG/M metagenome (GOLD analysis project Ga0209533, IMG submission 184748) | Pelagic Microbial community sample from North Sea - COGITO 998_met_04 (SPAdes) (version 2) | ecosystem: Environmental > Aquatic > Marine > Neritic zone/Coastal water | place: Helgoland, sampling... | reverse complement strand
TCGAAAAGATATATAGAGACAAAGGTCCCTTAGGTAAATGGGCAAGCCAAGCTGAAGGCTATTTTGTGTTTCCAAAATTGGAAGGTCAGATTTCCAACCGTATGAAATTCCAAGGGAAAGATGTCATCACTTGGAGTATCAATGATTATTTAGGACTTGCAAACCATCCTGAAGTTAGAAAAGTAGATGCGGAAGCTGCTAAAGATTATGGGTCTGCCTATCCAATGGGCGCTCGAATGATGTCTGGTCATACTTCGCTTCATGAGCAATTGCAAAATGAATTAGCAGAATTTGTAAGTAAAGAATCCACCTACCTCTTAAATTTTGGGTATCAAGGAATCATGTCTACAATTGATGCATTGGTTGGGAAGGATGATATTATTGTCTATGATGTGGATTCGCATGCTTGTATTATTGATGGCGTTCGTTTACACATGGGAAAACGTTTTACCTACAAGCACAACGATATTGAAAGTTTAGAAAAAAACTTGGAGCGTGCCACTAAAATGGCCGAACATACTGGTGGTGGAATTCTAGTGATTTCCGAAGGTGTTTTTGGAATGCGTGGAGAACAAGGAAAGCTAAAAGAAATTGCGGCGTTGAAAGATAAATTCAACTTTAGATTTTTAGTGGACGATGCACACGGTTTTGGAACACTTGGGAAAACAGGCGCAGGCGCAGGAGAGGAACAAGGCATTCAAGATGAGATTGATGTGTATTTTGCAACCTTTGCCAAGTCCATGGCAAGTACAGGCGCATTTATAGCCGCTGATAAAGAAATTATTGATTATTTAAAATACAACTTACGATCCCAAATGTTTGCAAAATCATTGCAAATGCAATTGGTAAAAGGCGCTCTCAAACGTTTGGACATGATTCGAACCATGCCACAACTTAAAGAAAATCTTTGGAGGATTGTAAATGCATTGCAATCAGGCTTACGTGAGCGAGGCTTCGATTTAGGAACCACTCAAAGTTGTGTAACACCTGTGTACCTAAAAGGAAGTATTCCTGAAGCGATGGCCTTGGTAAAAGATCTGCGTGAGAATTATGGGATTTTCTGTTCAATTGTGGTATATCCGGTCATTCCAAAAGGACTCATATTGCTGAGGTTGATTCCAACCTCTATGCATACGCTCGTTGATGTAGATGAAACCTTAAAAGCATTTTCTGTAATACGCGAACGCTTAGAAAAAGGAGTTTATAAGCGCCTTTCTGCTTCTGTTGCTGCAGCCATGGGGGAGTAGTGTTTTACAACTCTTTTCTAAAAGTACATCGTTTTTTAATCAGCACGGGGTTAAAATCACGCCATAATTTTTGAATCGCTAAATTGTCCGACAATTCTGGCGTTCTTCGACATTCTACAATCCCTTTCTCTTCAAAGGTTCTATGAAATGCGCTAAAAATAATCGAATGTACCCCCTTCTTTTGGTATTCAGGATGGACGCCAATTAAATAGAAATTTACTTTTTTTGACTCCCTGGCTTTTAGAATATGGTAAATTCCGAACGGAAATAATTTACCATTTATTTTTTGTAAGGCCTCCGAAAAAGAAGGCATTACAACTCCAAACGCGATCAATTCATCCGCCTCATCCACCACAAATTTAATGTATTCCGGATTGATGAAATTTAAAAATTTCTTCTTTAAAAAATCTTTTTGAATGTCTGTAATTTTTACAAACGACGACAAGGCCGCATAGCTTTGATTGAATAAATCAAACATCTTATCTGCATAGGGCATCATGTCTTTTGTTTTATTAAAATCCAAAGCCCTTAAGTTGTAACGCTCTTTGATGACCGCTTCAAGTCGGTTAGAATCTTCGATTAAAATATCACTAAATTGATGCTTATGTTCTACATATTCTTTTTCAACTTTGAAATTTAATTGATTCAAGTGCTCCACATAATATGGGTAGTTATACCAGGTAACCATGGTGCCAATTTCGTCGTATCCGTATGTAAGAACGCCCACCTTATCCAAGTTAGAAAACCCAATAGGCCCTTCCATATAGCTTAAGTTTTGCGCTTTTCCAATGGATTCTACTTTGGCTAATAATGCTTTGGTGACTTCAACATCGTCAATCATATCCATCCATCCAAACCGAATTTTATTACTGTCTTTATGTCCGACTTCCAGCCAATTAATAATGGCGGCAACACGCCCTACAATTTCTCCATCTTTATACGCTAGAAACAATTGCACATCCGCATTTTGTAGTACAGGGTTTGTATCTTTATTAAACACTTTAATTTCTTCGCTAATAATCGGAGGAACCCAATACTTAGAATCTTTGTAGAGTGAAAATGGAAACTTTACAAATTGTTTAATCTCTTTCTTAGAAACCGCTTTTTTAATGGTTATCATGCTGCTTTAGTCCTCATCAAAATTAGTATTCTTTTTTTTCTTTTTTCTTTTATCTTTATTTTTAGAACGCGATTTTCGTTCGCCTTGTTCATCTGCAGAGGTTCCATTATCAGGTTTATCTTTATCCTTATGACGGTCCAATCGGTACGATGCTCCAAAATTCAGACTCATAACAGCAGGCGTATTTTTAGTATTGAATGTGAGCGCGGTGTCTAATTGTAAGTTCTTATTCAATAAATAGCCCCCCCCAAATCGAAATAGATTATCTGCGTAGAATTCACTTTTTATGCCTTGCGTTTCTCCAAAAATCACCCATTTCGGATTGAATGAATGTGTAAGGGTCAGAATGTATTGAAAATCCGTTTGGTCACTTCCAATACGGTCTAACATAAAATTTGTGATAAACACCCATCCTCCAGAAAAATTATTCTGAGTTATCACGACACCTCTATAACTGAGTCCTTCAACAGTCGATGCTGTGTATGGATTGTCTTTGGTGTCATAATTAACGCCAGCAGCCACCGAAACAGCGGGAATCAAACTGCTCCATTTGAATCCATTATTGGCGTGGTAACTGTATAAATTTGGTTTGTCGTTTTTGTTTTTATGGGGATCGTACACCAAATATTTTGCTCCAATGTTGAGGTTTTTGAAGTTTGCACGGCCATTTTCTATATCCACAAGTGATGAATAGGTTTGTGTATCCTTTTGAAACGTTCCTTGAATGTTAAATTCCAGAGCTTCTTTCCAAAAACCATAGTGTGCAGCAAAATCCACCCCATATCCTGAGACTTCATATTTTGGATACAAACCCCGTTTTTCTTTAACTAGATACGGCCCCACTTCAAACTGCAACACCTTGGTACCTACAGAAAATGCGCTTTGAGAGGCCCCTGGTCGGTTTGAATTTATAACATCGGTATATTGTGCGTTCGCAGTGGTGCATATACAGAATAGGGATGTAAAAGTAAAGAGCTTAGATATAATTTTCATTTAAAAAGACTTTTACCAAACCTACATATTTTTTTTATATTTTTAATTAATAAGCTGTAATTTCTTAATGAATGGTTTTCTTTTTTCTTGTGGGTGCAATCATTTTATATAATAATTTATGAAACGAGTAGGCTAAAATTATTATCAACTAAGAAATGATTAATAGCGAACCTGCCTGCTGCAGGCAGGCAGTATGTGTCTTTAAAAAAACAATAGTTATAGACACATGAAATAAAAATAAGAATTGTATTTTTGAAAAAATAATCTACCAATGTTACAAACTGCGTCTTTTATTGGATTGCTGAAAACGCTCCTAATTTTTGTTTTGGTCTATACCATTTTCAAGTATCTGATGCGCTTATTTGCGCCGTTTATAGTAAAGTCTATTGCCAAAAAAGCAGAAGCCCATTTTAGAAATCAATCCGCTCCTAAACCACCAACCCAAAAGGAAGGTGAGATTAGTATTGATAAAATGCCCAATTCTAAAACTTCAAATAATGATGTTGGAGAATATGTTGACTATGAAGAAGTTGAATAAATAACAGATAACATGAACCCTAGCTTAAAACAATTTGGCACCCATTTTTTAGTGATTTTAGGGTTTATCCTTGTGGCTGTTTTATATTTCAATCCCGTTCTGAAAGGACAAAAAATATATCAAAGTGATATTGTTCAATACACTGGGATGGCCAAGCAGCAAATCGATTTCAGAAACGCTTACGATGCCGAATCCTATTGGACCAACAGTGCTTTTGGCGGCATGCCAACCTATCAATTGGGAGCTAAATACCCTCATAATTACATCAAAAAACTGGATTTAGCGCTTCGTTTTTTACCCCGTCCAGCAGATTATCTCTTTTTATATTTATTAGGATTTTACATTCTATTATTGGTTTTAAAAGTTGATTATAAAGTTGCTGTTTTAGGAGCCCTCGCCTTTGGGTTCTCCACCTATTTGATTATTATTCTAGGGGTCGGTCATAACTCGAAAGCCCATGCAATTGCCTATATGCCGTTGGTGTTATCAGGAATTATTTTGACCTTTCAAAAACGCTATTTTTTAGGATTTATATTGACTGCCGTTGCATCCGGTTTAGAGCTTGTGACCAACCACCCTCAAATGACGTACTACTTAGGGTTTTTAATTATAATCTTAGGGTTTTCGTATTTGATTCAAGCCATCAAAGCAAAAGAACTTACAGCATTTTTTAAAGCCTCAGGGATTCTGTTTTTTGCGGCTATTCTAGCCTTTGGAATGAACGCTACTAATTTGATGGCCACTAGCGAATATGCTAAAGAAAGCACCCGCGGGCAAAGTGAATTAACCATCAATTCAGATGGTAGTAAAAAAGAACAAACAACAGGTTTGGAGAAAGCCTATATCACACAATTTAGTTACGGGAAATTAGAAACGTTTAACCTGTACATCCCCCGATTTATGGGTGGTGGTAATAGAGAAGATATTGGAAAAGATTCTAAAACTTATAAAGCGATTAGAGCTATGGGAGCATCGCCTTTACAGGCTCTTCAAGTATCTAAAGAAGCCCCGATGTATTGGGGAGATCAACCCATTGTGGAAGCACCCGCTTATATAGGAGCCGTTGTCATTTTTCTTTTCGTGTTGGCTTTGTTTCTATACCATGGTCGCTTCAAATGGTGGTTGATTGCAGGGGTATTAATGTCCTTGCTTTTATCCTACGGAAAAAATCTATCCTTCCTGACCGACTTTTTTATTGATTATATACCACTCTACAATAAGTTCAGGGCAGTAAGTTCCATTCAAGTCATTTTAGAATTGTGCATTCCACTCTTAGCAACCTTAGGGTTGGCACGATTATTAAATAAAAATGTGAGCTCTGAAGCGAAGTTGGATGCGTTAAAATATTCCCTTAGTATTGTGGCAGGATTGACCCTGTTTTTTCTAATTTTCAAAAACTCCTTATTTGATTTTGTTGGTAGGGGTGATGGGCAATTTAATGAGTCTCTTCTAGAAGCGGTACGCATGGATCGTAGTGCTATTTTTACCGCTGATGCACTAAGAACCTTGTTGTATGTCTTAGCGGTAGGAGGTTTGTTTTTAGCTTATCTCAAACAAAAAATAACTCAAAACACCACGATTGTCATTTTAGGGATTATTCTTCTTTTTGATCTGGTAGGAGTGGACCGTCGCTATGTGAATAACGATAATTTTGTATCAGCTATTAAAGTGGACCGCCCCTACCAAGCCAATGCCATTGATAAAGAAATATTAAAAGACACTTCAAATTATAGAGTCTTTGATATGTCTGACAATTCTACAAAAGCTTCTTATTTTCATAATTCAATAGCAGGCTATCACGCTGCAAAATTGAAACGTTTTAAAGCCTTGCAAGAATTTCATATTGATAAAGATAATTTTGAAGTTCTTAATATGCTCAATACCAAGTATATCATTTATCAAAACAAAGAAGGAGAAGTGTTGTATTTTGAAAATGAAAAAGCAAATGGAAATGCTTGGTTTGTAGATACAATTGAAACCTTTGAAACCGCAGATGAAGAAATTTTAGCGTTATATAAAATAAACACAAAAACAACTGCGACTGCCAATGCTACAGAATTGAAGTCCAACCGTTTTGCGAAAGATTCCACTGCTTCGATCCAATTGGTTAATTACAAACTCAATCGTTTGGTGTATGAAACCAAAAATGCTGAAGATGGCTTTGCGGTCTTTTCGGAGGTCTATTATAAAAAGGGTTGGAACGTCACTATTGATGGTGTCGAAGTAGATCATTACAATGTGGACTACGTACTTCGTGGCTTGGAAATTCCAAAAGGAGCACACAGAGTAGTATTCACATTTAACCCTGCGGTTGTAAAAACAGGTTCCAATATCGCCTTGGGGAGCACCATTTTGTTAGTGTTGCTAATTCTTGGTCAAGGACTTATAATTTACAGAAAACGATCGTGAAAAAGGTACTCATCATTACATACTATTGGCCGCCTGCTGGTGGCCCAGGCGTTCAACGTTGGTTGAAGTTCGTGAAGTATCTACCAGATTTTCGAATAGAACCCATTATCTATTGTCCAGACAACCCCAATTATCCTATTACAGATACTTCGTTGTTAGCAGATGTAAGTTCGGATTTAACAGTTTTAAAAACACCTATTAACGAACCTTACAAATGGGCACAATTATTTTCTAAGTCCAAAACATCGGATTTGTCTAAAGGGCTTATTTCAAATCAAAAAAAACAATCAGTTCTAGAAAAACTACTCCTTTTTATTAGAGGGAATTTTTTCATTCCAGATGCGCGTGTTTCTTGGGTGCGTCCTTCGGAGTCGTTTTTGTCGGACTATATTACGGAGCATCAAATCGATACGATTATTACCACGGGCCCGCCTCACAGTTTGCATTTGATTGGATTGAAATTAAAACAAAAACATGCGATTAAATGGGTGGCTGATTTTAGAGATCCTTGGACTCAAATAGGCTATCATAAAAAATTAAAGCTAAGCTCCTTTGCTCAAAAAAAACATAAAAAATTAGAAGCTGCGGTACTTCAAACCGCAGATGAATTATTGGTGACCAGCCTAAAAACGAAAACAATATTTTTAGAATTAACCACCACTCCAATAACAGTTCTTACCAATGGGTTTGATTTTGAAATCACCAACGATACCACATTAGATTCAAAGTTTACAGTATCCCATATTGGGTCTTTACTAGAAGGGCGCAATCCGGCTGTTTTATGGACTGTTTTCTCGGACTTGATAAAAGAATCCGAAGCCTTTGCTTCAGCGTTTCAATTGAATCTTATTGGATCGGTCAGTACAGAAGTGATGGATGCTGTTCGGGTTTATGGATTGGAAAACTACATTAATACTATTGGATATATTCCCCACAACGAAGTTTTAGAGTATCAGAAAAAGACGCAATTACTGCTGCTTATTGAAGAAGATTCAAAAGAAACGGAATACATTATTCCAGGAAAATTATTTGAATATATGGCGTCTAAACGCCCCATAATCGCTATTGGGCCTCAGGCTTCTGATATAGAAAAAATCTTAAACCAAACCAGATCGGGAACTTATTTTAGGTATGATGAAAGAGCGGCACTTCGCACACTTTTGTTAGAGCATTTTGAAGCTTATCAAACACAACAATTAAACGTCGATTCAAAAGGATTGGAAGCCTACAGCCGCAAATCGTTGACCCAACAATTGGCTCAGATACTTTTTGTTGTGTAGCGTTTATTATGGTTTAAGCCAAAAACTTTGAGGTTTTACGATTAAACGTGCATTATTATAAGCCATTTTCAGAGTTAGACAAGTTCTTGCGGTATATGTAGTGTCATTCAATTTATGGACGACTAATGCTAAATCTGGATTTGGTGATCCTGTAGTCAAGTTAAGTGGTAATAAAAGTTGAATTCTTCCATCATAGTATTGAGGAACAGCAACTTTATAATTAGTCCTCACTTTCTTTTTGACTTCATCTATTGAGCCAATAAGTTGTCTTCTAATTTCAGATTTATCAGCATTTTGTAGATGAATTGGAAATCGTGAAATATTATCTGAAATAATATGGTCGATATCTGGAATTAAATCAAATTTAGGATTAAACAATAAAAGTTCGGGTTTTTCAAAAAAGTTGGCCACGTCAGGTATATCACTTGAAAAGTATCTTAATAATTGATTGTCACTTTTTTTAACAAATGCTTTAAAACAAAATGCAGTGTTAGTTTCAGGTCTTGGGTTTTTATATTCTTCAAAGAATGCAAAAATATCTTCAAGGTTTTCAGTGACAAGCCCCGTGTTAAAGCAAGCATTTTTATTATTTTTAGAAAATATAATTTTTCCTTCAGTCTTTAATTTTTTGTAAGTAAATTCTAAATAATTTTTTAATATTGGATATTTCTTTTCTTGTGTTCCAGAAAAATCCCAGTCTTCATTATCTGCTAATTCTTCTGCAAGATATTTGATAGCATTATTATATCCAGGGAAAAATGCAAATTTGAATAATTCATATTGAAAATTGCTGTTTTTTGCCATAACAGTTAATTTAAAATAAAAAAGCCATCACAATCTGGATGGCTTTCTGTGTATACTTTTTTATGTTTATTTTTGTTTTACAGATAGACCTGCAACCATCTTTATATTTTATGTTATACAAATTTACAAATTTTTTATTATTTTCCAAAAATTTGTCATTTTTTTTAGTGTGATATTTTTATTTTTCAGAATGCTACACAACGGTTAGAATTTTCGAAGTTACGGATTTACAAGCGTTTCATTTTAGGGTTTAAATAACACTTTTTAGAATACACAAATTTTGAATTTAACACAAAACTGCAATTACGTATATTTCTGAAATAAACATAAAAACTCCGTAGTGATGTGGGATATTCAACTACGGAGTTTTCAACTAACTAACTAATTATTTTCTTCTTCTTACTGGCGTTCTTTTAGAGTTCACTCTTGTCGTTCTTTGCGCAACTGTTCTTGAATTTCTTGTCACCGCCTTGTTGCGGTTCACTTGATTCGGTGTATTCGTTCGCACCCTCCGATTAGAAGTAGCAACGCTGTTATTGGATCGATTTGTTGCGGCTCTTGTTCTTGTGGTTGCTCGTGTTGTTTGACGGTTCTCTGAACGTGTAGTATTGTTTGTCGTTCTTCTTGTATGTCGGTTGGTTACATAGCGGTCACTATGATTCGATCGGTTGTTCGCAACTCTATTTTGATCCCGTCGATTTCTATACACATTCGGACGACGATTGTTTCTGTACGGTCTTTGGTACTGATATCTAACAGGCGTATAATTCCTTCTATAAGGCGTATTGAAAATCACACAATATTGAATGTTTGGAACGCTGTAATACGAATACCATGCGCTTGGCGTGTAGTAACGGTGTTGACGATTCACATAGCCATTACAGTGAAAGTTGTTGTAGTTGTCATAGTTAATACGCATGTTGCCTATCCACGACACCCGGCCTCTGTAGTCATAATTCACATGCACATTTCCCGCTTGACTGATACGTCCATAGTAATCATAATATATAGGGGTGTTTTCAATTTGAATGACGGCTCCATAATTATCATATTGAACATAGGCTGCATAATCGTAGCCTGTATTGAAACTGATGTTTATCCCATTATGATTTGAAAATTGAATAGAATTTTGACGTTGTCGGAGTACATTAAAATCAAATTGTCCATCTTTAAAAATAGCAAATTCAATCCCTTGTTCATTAAATACAAAAGAATTATCAGTTCTCGATTGATTAGGAACTGTGCTTGCAGAAACAGTTCCGAATAAGGCTAAAGTAACGAGGGCTAAAAATAATTTTCTCATAATACAAAGTTTTAAAAGTTAAACACAACTCTGTATTACCAAACAGCATGCCAAGAATCACACGCCTAGTTTAGTTGACTGTTAATCAAATAAATTTAAAACAAACTCAACTTAATTTACTTTTCAGAAAATCAGCTGTTGAAGATTTTTTGGATTTAGTTATAAATTCTGGTGTGCCTTCAGCTAATACATAGCCGCCGTTAGCACCACCTTCAGGGCCTAAGTCTATGACATGATCGGCACATTTAATGAGGTCTAAATTATGCTCTACGACTAACACAGAATGTCCTTTATCAATCAAGGCATTAAAGGATTTGAGTAGTTTTTTAATATCATGAAAATGCAGTCCGGTCGTGGGCTCATCAAAAATAAACAAACCTGTTTCTGCTTTAGAACCTTTTCCTAAAAAGGAGGCAAGTTTGATACGTTGTGCTTCCCCACCAGAGAGGGTTGAAGAACTTTGTCCAAGCGTCACATAACCCAGCCCTACGTCTTGAAGTGGCTGTAATTTTGTTTTGATTTTAGTTACATTATGCGTTTCAAAAAAGGCAACGGCATCATCAATCGTCATGTTTAAAACATCATCAATTGTTTTGTCATGGAACTTAATTTCCAACACTTGTTTCTTAAAACGTTTTCCATCACAGTCGTCACAAAGCAATTGGACGTCAGCCATGAATTGCATTTCAATGGTCACAGTTCCTTCGCCTTTACAGGTATCGCAACGACCTCCATCGACATTAAATGAAAAATGTTTGGGTTGGTAATTTCTTAAAACACTTAATTTTTGCTTCGCAAATAACGCCCGAATGTCATCATACGCTTTGATATAGGTCACGGGGTTGGAACGTGAAGAACGCCCAATCGGATTTTGATCGACAAATTCGATAAACTTAACGGTACTAAAATTGCCTTCAATACTTGTAAACTCGCCCGCCTTTTCGCCATAGCCTCCAATGGATTTAAGTAGTGCTGGATAGACGATTTGTTTGACCAGCGTACTTTTACCACTTCCAGAAACACCTGTCACAACCGTGAGCATGTTTAATGGAAAGGTCACATCAATATTTTTTAAATTATGTTCGCGTGCGCCTTTGATGGTCACACTGTATTTAGACGTTCGTCGTTTTTTAGGAACTTCAATTTTAAGAGTTCCATTGAGGTACTGCGCCGTTAAAGTATTACTTTTTAAGAGCGATTTGTAAGTCCCACTCGCCATCACTTCTCCACCAAAAGTACCTGCTTCGGGTCCAATATCGATGACATAATCGGCGGCTGCCATGATGGCCTCATCGTGTTCTACCACAATCACTGTGTTTCCTAAATCCCGCAAGGCATTCAGTACATTGATCAGACGTTCGGTATCTTTAGAATGGAGCCCAATACTCGGTTCGTCCAAAATATACATAGACCCCACAAGGCTGCTCCCAAGAGAAGTGGCTAAGTTGATCCGTTGACTTTCGCCCCCAGATAAGCTGTTTGATTTTCTGTTTAAAGTCAGGTAATCCAGTCCCACATTGGATAAAAATTCCAAGCGGTTATTAATTTCTTTAAGCAATCGTTTTGCAATCTCTCGTTCTTTTGCGTCTAGTTTGATGGTCTTAAAAAATGCAATGATATCCTTGAGTGATAATTCAACCAAATCCGTAATGGAGGCACCTCCAACTTTCACAAAATTGGCTTCAGGTCGTAAGCGTTTTCCATGGCAATTTCCACACTTTGTTTTTCCACGGTAGCGGGATAACATCACACGGTTCTGAACCTTATAGGCTTTGGATTCTAATTCGGCAAAAAAGTCATTTAAACCTGTAAAATGAGAATTCCCTTTCCATAATAACTTTTGGTGTTTGGCTTCTAATTCAAAGTAAGGTTTGTGAATTGGCAAGTCAAATTTATGGCTGTTGTTCACCAGTTGATCCCTGTAATATTTCATGCTTTCTCCGCGCCACGGAAACACTGCGTTTTCATAAACCGAAAGAGAGGTATTTGGAATCACGAGGCTTTCATCAATACCAATGACATCGCCATAGCCTTCACATTTTGGACAGGCGCCATAAGGGTTGTTAAAGCTAAATAAATGCGTATTGGGTTCTAAGAATTTTTGACCATCGAGCTCAAATGAATTGCTAAATTCACGGGACTCCGAAGTCTCTATTTTTTCAATCTGACAACGTCCTTTTCCTTCAAAAAACGCCATTTCAATCGCATCTGCCAAACGGTTGTAAAAATCTTCTTCATCTTTTACAATCACCCGATCGACCACCAAACTGATTGTTTCTGGTAATTTTTTATAATCTTCAATCTGCTCAATTCGTTCGACGGTATCGCCCACTTTGATTCTCGCAAATCCTTGGTGTTGGAGCGCTTGTAATTTATTTTCTAGTGTTCGTCCTTCTTCCAGATGGATGGGAGCAAGGA
>Ga0209533_1004450_pt1 | contig 12114 bp, 10 predicted proteins | sample COG_04_FD_184748 | JGI IMG/M metagenome (GOLD analysis project Ga0209533, IMG submission 184748) | Pelagic Microbial community sample from North Sea - COGITO 998_met_04 (SPAdes) (version 2) | ecosystem: Environmental > Aquatic > Marine > Neritic zone/Coastal water | place: Helgoland, sampling... | reverse complement strand
GTTAGAATTCAAGATACTACCAATTATAATGGATATTATACAGTAGAAACAGCAGGAAATAATACTGTAGTTATATTAAATGCTTTATCTGCCACATTCTCTGCAGCTGGTACTCCGGTTAGTGAAGCAATAGACACTGATGCTAAAATTACCCCATATGCTTCTGCTGTTTCTTCCTCTACTAATGCGATCAATATAATATTTTACAAGACAGTCGGCGGTGTATTTTCTATAGATTTTTATTGTGAAACTGTAGCTGGTGGTATTGATTATTCGACAGTGTATTCTGCGGAAATATCTACAAGTGATATAAGTTCAGAATCATTGTCAGGTGTTGCCAGTGTAAATATAACGAATTTTTATTCTTATACACGTAATCAAGATTGCCAAGTAGAAAAGGGCCGTTTTTTTCAATTACATATAGATCAATTTCCAAAAAATAATGATTTGGCAACAAGTTCAAATGTTAGTAATAGTTTTGCATTATTATATCCAGGTAAGGAGGATAATAGAGGGTTTAATACATTAGATGGGATGGAAACAGATAAAATATTCAGATTTTCCAATTTAGGTAATTTTAGTAATTTAAGTATTAAAATCTTAGATTGTATGGGTGATTTATTAACAAATAATTCATCTATTTGGAATAATAATTTAGATAATTATTCCAATGCTAAAAATATTAGTAATGTTAATACATCTACAAATTCAAATTATAGATATTCTTTTAGAAGTGCGCGCAACTATTTAAGACACCCGCTTGCATGGAATATGCAAGCGCAATTTATATTTACAGTAGGTGAAGTACAAATAGAAATGAATAAAAAAACTTTTAATTAAGAAGTAAATAATTGGTAAAATATAATATTTTAAATATATATATATGTATTTAAAAAATGACATATGTAAATTAAAACCTCTATTTAATATTGATTATTCTAAAAAGAAAAATATAATTTCTGCATGTTTTTTTAAGATGGATGGAGGCGGATATAGAAATTTCGATAAATATGTATCTGGTATCTATAGTTTAATTAAATTTGTAGACAATGAATTTAATGATTTCACACTTCGTCTATTTATAGACGATACAATATATAATGATAAACCAATTATGAATAAATTAAATAGTCGTAATATAGAATTAGTATTATATGAATGTCCAACTTTTATTAAGAATGGGCATCATAGAGGTATATTTGGTATGATAGTGAGATTTTTTCCAATGTTTGACTTTGAAAATAATGATGCGGATAAAATTATTATTTCTGATATTGATTTCAATGAAATAAGTAGAATAAATATGTTAAATTTAAAAAGTAAAGCAAAGGAAATAGAAAAAAATAATATAAGTGATATTTATGCATATTTTAATGGAACATTAAGAGAGAATTCAATATTAAAGAATGGTCATATAGTACCATATATTGTATCTCCTGAACAGATAAATTTTAAAAGGATAGATAAAGAAATAATATTAAAATATTTACAAAATTATGATAAATATAAAAATGAAGTTAAAGAACTATTTAAACATAGTGTAAGTAAAATAGAAAAATCAAATGATGAATTTATATTTTATGGATGGGATGAATATTTTATAAATCATAATTATATTAATAGTATTTGTAAAAATAAAAGAGCATTTATGATAACATATAGTTATTTTATAACAATTAATTTATATTATATAAATAAAAAAGTCAAAGAGTTAACAAAAAAAGAACATATTATATTAAAAGATTTTTATATTGATATTCTAAAAGATAATATAAAATTTAAATATATTGATGATATTAGTAGTTTTTTATTTGTTGATAAATACTTTTTTAATACTGATTTAAATCGTTTAAATAGTGAACAAATAAATATAGCTGTAAATATTTATAAATTTTATATAAAGAATTTTGCAAATAAAGAAATAATAAAATTATTTGGAAATGATTTTGTTAAAATAATATTATCTGAATATTATTTAGGAAAAATAAAATTTAGTGAAGATAAAACATATAATTCAAAAGAACATTTTATAAATGTAAAATATAATGAACTACCTAATACTGAAATTATAAAATTAAAAGAATTAAAAGAAAAAATGAATCTACCAAAAGTATTGTTATAATTTTTTTAATTCAGGAATTGGAATAATTTCTGAAATTATGTATACGCCTTTTTTTAATAGATGTGGAATACCGTCTTCATCTTTATATACTTTACCGATAGGGAATTCTAATTCGACATCATAAACAACACCTGTATCATAATTCATATAATATTCTATTTCTGAAGAATATGAATTATTGCCTAAATCTCTAACAGCTTTAATTTTATTTACTTTAATTTTAACAACTTCTGAATTCAGTGAATTTAGTCCATTATCTAAAATATTTTCAGCATGATACCCATATGCTGGTCCGATAGTTTTTTCAAATAAACTTTCTTCATTAAATTTAAAACATCTATATTCATTATTTGAAATATTATGATTTTTAAATAATTCACAATCTACTGCAACTTCTTTTAGAGTGGTTAAAAAAGAACTAATTAGTACATCTTTTTTATTAGCTAATTGTTGAATATTCTCGTCAGTAGTTTCTTTATTATTTTTTCGTTGAGAGATGTATCTAAATACATCTACATATCTTTCATCCATTGGTAAATCCGCATGAGAACATTGTCTAACAGCACGTCCTACTAATTGATTAATTCTTACTTCATTCCAATATGGTTCTAAAACATGTACTTGTCTTATATTTTGTAAACTAATACCTTCAGAACCAGCAGGAGATATTAGTATAATTCTAATAATCTTACCTTTAATATTTTCTGGCGCATTAAAATACTTTTTATTTCTGTTTCTATCTTCCATGCTAATAGAACCATTATATTCTGTATATCTAAAATAATCATTACCTCCTTTTTTATTAAATAAACTAAAACCGAAGTAGTGCAAGTATAATTTAATAACTTCTAATCCTTCCATTCTAACATAATTTGAAAACATTATAATAGGACCTTTCGATGAGAATGAGTTAAATATCATTGCTACCATTTTACATGAGCAATTATAAAATTCCTTTAATAGTTCTGATTTTTTAGTATATCCTTCCCAAAATTTATGAAAATTACTATGATATTCATGTTTAAAAGCATGAACATCCTTCGTTAAACTTTTATTTTGCTTTTTATCCTTTGCTTCTATTTTATCAAAGTAGATCTTTAATTCGCTCATATATAAATTTACCATATCAAGATAAGCAATAAAATTTGTTTCTTTCTTATCTTTTTCATTTAATTTCGCTTCTTTGCCTTCTAATATTTTTTGTATATCAGAATCTGAAACTTTAAAATTAGATGGTCTTGGACGATTTTCTCCAGTTAGTTTACTTCCCATAACAGGAAATGTAAAATTACATGATTGTCTTGTAAATGATTTATATGTACTTGCAACTTTTCCTGATTTTCCTTTTGGTTTATTTTTATTTTTTTTATCAATCTTATCTTCTATATCTTCAAAGTGCTCATATACTTCTTGCTGATATGGTTCCATAGTTACGGTAACTGGATGATAATTTTTATCAGCAAATAATTGTTTATCTGCGCCAGAATAATATGATACTAGACCCATAATTTTTCTTTGAAACATATTTTTTGCTGCAGGATCTAAACGATTGTTTGTAATATATTTTTCTCTAAACTTAATTTCACTATTTGGAAAAATATCTGGACGCAATAAGTTAAATATTAATGCAATTTCAAATGGGTTATTAATTGCTGGTGTACCTGTCATAAGCATAATTCTTGTATCATCGTTGTCTTTCTTCTCTTGTTGTATATAATCATAAATTACATAAGCTCTTTTACCGGTCTGACTTGTTATATTATTATATACATTATTGATAAAATTATGTACTTCATCAAATATATACATAGATTTTTTTGAACTATCGGATTCTTTGACTGCATCTAAAAAGTTTTTATCAGCAAATGGTGAATCATAGTGTATAAATTTAATATTTGCCATTCGTTTATTATATTCATCTTTTGATAACCATGTTTTAATTTCATCCATCCAATCGCCTTTAATAGAAGCTTTTATTAATATAAATACATTCCAATAAGGTGTATAATTATACAATATATTCATTAAATTAATAGTCGTTGCTGTTTTTCCAGATCCTAGACCATGATATAATAAAATTTCCTTATGTGGTGATTTATAATCTAAAAATCCAGATATAAATTCTTGATATTTTCTTAATTCTAATTTAGTTTTCTGTTTATTACATGGATCTTCTCCTTTAACTCTAATAGATGGTGGTAATTTATATTCTTTAAAATTTAATAATACCCATGATGGAAATAATCTACCATTAATCTTGAGATCTACGTATTTATTAGACATATATATAATATTATATATTAAATATTTAAAAATCAAAATATTTAATAGGTTTTATTTATAAAGAATTAATTGGATATTTCTGTAATATTTACATTAGTAGAAAGACTATCGCCATCTAATATTTGTGTATCTTCTATCATAATATCCATTCCATCAATACCTTTTGCGATATTTTTCCATATATTAGATGGTATACATTTATAACCTGGTGGACAACTCGTTTTTATATCAATGAAACACTTATTTCTTTCTTTTTCTAGAGTTACAATTTTTTCTTGTATGAGATCCATAGTTTCCTGAATATTATTAACTGGCGATGTACTGGAAGTTAGACCACTCCTTATTGGTGTACTAACAACTTGTTCATCTATAGAGTAATTTGGGTCGTACATAGACAAATCTGACATTCGTTGCATTGTATCAAGATTTATAAATTCGAAACTGATGGGTTTCCAAAATTTTGGTGTGGGCTCTTCTGAGTTCAATTTTAAAACTGAACTTGAATTAAATAATACATATTTATACCAATATTCAGCAGCGAGATTACCATCTAACTTCCATTTATTATCTTTTTCATTAACATGAATCATAATATCATCTGTTACTAGCTCTAACATTATAGGCATACCACCGCTAAGCATAAAATTTTGCTTAATTGTATCAATTGGTGGCAATGATTTAAGTAATTTGTCTGTATTTGTTTTTTTAGCTTGTAATTTCATATAAAGAATATATAATTTGTCGTTATTTCTATATGTTAAAAATGATTTATCTTCAAAACGATTTAATTCAAAATTTGTTGCATCTGCTTCATTTTCTGTAAAATCTACTTCCAAATTTTTATTTTTAATAATCATAAATCCTTTTACGATATTATTTACAATGATTTTAACTTTAATTGGTGGTTTACTAACAGATGTACTCGAGTCCATCAAATGTTCAATTACTTTTTTATTATTAACAAATTCGCCTGTTATTGAATAATAGGTTTCTCCTCTATTCATTTATATATATTATATTATATTATATATTTAATTAAATTAAATATTTAATAAGTTTTATTTATAAAGAATTAATTGGATAATTCTTTAATATTTACATCAGTAGAAGGGCTATCGCCATCTAATATTTGTCTATCATAATATCAATTCCATCAATACCTTTTGCGATATCTTTCCATATATTAGATGGTATACATTTATAACCTGGTGGACAACTCGTTTTTATATCAATGTAACACTTATTTCTTTCTTCTTCTAGAGTTACAATTTTTTCTTGTATGATATTCATAGTTTCTTGAATATTATTAACTGGTGGTGTACTGGAAGTACTAGGAGTTCGTACGACAGATGTTAATCTGACCCCGTCTGACCTGTTCAAGGTTGGGGATAACCAGGTGTCTACAACATTTGTATCAGTATTTATAAAATCGAATTTTATTCTTGGTATGATTACAGATGAGCTTGAATTAAATAATACATACTTACTCCAAGACTTTTTATCCAATATTTCTATCCATTTATTATTTTTTGCATTAACAGTTAACTTAATATCATCTGTTACTAACTCTAGAAACATACCGCCATTTTTATCGCTGAAAAAATCTCGATCACTTGCATCAATTGATGGACGCATTTCATTCGCTTCTAATTTAGGAGTACTTTGTATCGTATAAAGAATATATAATTTATCACCATCTTTATATGTTAAAAATGATGTATCTTCTTCAACATTTAATCGAAAAGTGGCTGCTTCCGCAATATTATTGGTGGCAGAAACCTTAAGGTTTCTTATAGATACAAACTTTAAATTTTCAGAAATATTTGCTCGAATTTTAATTGGAGCTTTGTAATTAGATTTACTAGAAATTATACCATCTGTTTTTGGTTTACTAGAAATTATACCATCTGTTTTTGGTTTACTAGAAATTATACCATCTCTTTTTGGTTTACTAGAAATTATACCATCTCTTTTTGGTTTACTAGAAATTATACCATCTCTTTTTGGTTTACTAGAAATTATACCATCTCTTTTTGGTTTCCTAACAGATGTATCCGAGACATCCATATGTTCAATTACTTTTTTATTATTAACAAATCCGCCTGTTATTGTATAGTAGGATTCTCCTCTATTCATTTATATATATATATATATATATATGAATTTCTATATATTAAATTAATTGTTTAATATTTGGAAGTCTTCGTCATCCATTTGATAGTCACATAATTGTTTGAATGTGTATAGTGCCAATTTCGACGCTCTTTGTTGGGCTTTTTTAATAGATGTTTCCGTCGCTGTTGTAACAGTATTATTACTATTATCAACAACTTTTACTGTAAAAAATCTTTTATTATCTAAATGTTCTTCTTTTAATAATTCAAACTTTGGATGCTCCCATTTAATAGAATGATAATATCTTTGAAGTTGATCTTTGTAGTTACAATCTTTATAAAGAATTTCAGACCAATCAACTTGATTTTCTAAGAGATTGCGTATAAAGGCTTTACATGTTTCAAAATTTGTATCTTTTTTAAGAGCGCCCATAAATGATTCAAATGCATCTTCTAATATTTTATCATTTGTTCGACCATTATTTGTTTCTTCATTTTGAGCAGAAATAATAATAAACTCATCTAATCCCATAATTCTAGCCCAATGTGCGAGGGCTTCTCTGTTTTCTATTTTAGTTTTTAGTTTAGTCATAAATCCTTCATCTTCTTTTGGATATCTTTCAAATAAATATTCAGATATGACCGCTTTAATTACTGTATCGCCAAAAAATTCAAGACGCTCATTCGATTCATCTCTTAATTCGAGAACATTTGGCATTTGATTTTTATATTTTAAAATTTCCGTCATATTTTTATTGTAAAATTCTTTTTTAATATAAGATTTATGTGTTAGACTTTGCCTATATAATTCAATATCAATTATTTCTAAGTTAATACCAAATCTACTCATTATATTTTTTATATCAACATCTCGAATTAGTTTATTATTAATATTATAAGGAATAACAATAGGTTCATTTAATTTTTTCTTATATCTGACATTCATATTAGTTATTTATACTTATTAACTATAAATAACTAACTTTTAAATATGTCAATTTTTATTCTTCTTCAGAAGAAACTTGTTTTTTAGATACATCAGATGATTTGGTAGATTTAAATACAGGATATGGAAAGATATTTCCACTAGATGATTGTATTGCGACCTCTTTTTCATCTTTCTCGACGATTAAAGTACCGTTTGCTTTATATTCAATTGTTTCTTTTAAAGAAACTGTTGCTGGTTTAATATCAGCTTTTGTAATTAATTTTCCTGTTGCACTGTAAAAAGGCATTATACTATATATAATATTTAATATATTTTATAAATTAAATTATATTAATTTTATTTGTAAATAGACGAAAAATTATAAATAAAAACTATAATATTATTAGCTATTACATATAACGGAAAATAATATTCAGTTGTATATCCGTGTATATATTCTCCAATTGTATCATATTTTTTGAATTCTATATATTTCATTTTATATAATATATAAAATATTAAATAATTTATTCAGACTATAAATCTAATTTAAAGCGTATGTCTTCAGCCATTAATGTTTGTTTATAGTACTCCCATAATACGATAGATGCAGAATTAGAGACATTAAGTGATCTTAAAATACCCAGTTGAGGAATAGATATAATAGCGAATCCCTCAATATCACTACAATAATCTAATACTTCTTTATTGATACCATACGTTTCATTGCCAAAAATAAAAACAGGAATTTTATTAAATAATTTGAGTTCATTAAATTTATATGATGATATATCTTCTCCACCCTGTTCAATAAATATAGGTGCAAGATTATTTTTAATAAAATGCTTTCTCAATGCCACTTTATCTATTTTGGGCACACTAGACTTATCTGGCAATTCTATAACAATATCTTTAATAATTTGAATGTTTGTATATTTATTAGATCCAACACATGACCTAGAATCATATATTTTGCGCCCTACAATGTAATAATTACGTACACCATATATACATCCGAGTCTCATTATATTGCCAACATTTAAACTACCATTAAAATTAAATATCATAATATCAAAATTATTAGTAAAAGATTTTGATATTTTAATTAATTTATGTTGTGGGTAATGTTGCAATGTTTCAATAACATTAAATTTTCGTTCAGTTTCATGTAAACTTTTTTTAAATGGTGAAATATGTATATTTTTCAAAATTGTTATATTGGGATTTAAAATAAGATAAAAACAAATGAATGATATAGTCCAACATATCGTATTAATTATTTCAAACCACATATTAAGTGTATTATAATGTAAAATCCATTAATATATAAAATAATTATTTCAACTTTTATTAATCTTTAAGATATTCTAAAACATTTTCTAATATAGATTCATTTATATCTTTAGTATTTTCTAGTATATATTTTTTAATTGTAATTGTTTTAGATATCATAACTTTAATGAAATTTTCAATTTGATTTATATCTAAATGATTTAATGCACTAATATAATTTGAGTTCTCATTTAGTATGAAACAATTTTTTATATATCTATGACTAATTAATAAACCTGTGAAATTAATAATATTATTGTCTTTATATGGATCTTGATATCTATTATTCTTGATAGCTTTAGTTCTAGATTTATTAACTCTTTGGATTAATCCTTGTATAAATACATTTTGTAGACAAGATCTTGAAGTAACTAATCCTAAATCTAAAAATGTGTTTATGGAAAATACTTTTGATTTTGTAAAATTACTATGTTCACAAAATTTTGGGTTGACTAATCCAATTAATTTACTATTTAAAGCAACAATTTTTTCTTTATTAATTATTTCTTTTAGATGATCTAAAATGTCATCTGGAAGAATGCCACAATTTTCGTCAAAAACATCAAAGAAACAATTTACAGAAATCATTTTTTTCATCATAATAATTCCATATATTAGGGTAATTTTTTCAGAAAATATTTTATTACCTTCTAAATCGTTTAACCATTCTGTAAATCGATCATTATTAATACTGAAATTTAGAAATTGATCATAATCACTTTCATAATTTAATGCACTATTTAAATCAAAATCATATACTCTATCTAAAATACTAATATCATTATACAGTGATTTAAATGTTCGTCTAATTAATTCTTCAAAAATATATGATATAAGATTAGGTGAAGTATTATTTGATATGAGATATTCTATCATTACTGTATTTAAATTACAAGTTGTTCTAAAATTAACATCTTCCATAAATTTATTTAATTCTTGTTTAATTGTTTTATCATTTTTGAATAATTCATAATTTGTTCGTAAAACTGAAAATAATAAATTTATCCATTTATCTGAGCGGTAATCTCCATCACTGAAGGTTAAATTAATCATATTGATTAATACATTTTTATATATTGTTTTATGATTATAAGAGTAATCTAACGCATTTCTATTAAATATTATACCTAAATTGTTATACATATATAATTTAACAAATTTCCAATGCTCCTTATTAATATAAATCGGTAAAATGCAATTACCTTCGCCTACTCCAAACCCAGACAATACATTATAATATCCTATATTATTATCTTTATCTTTTAAGTTTGCATAAGCTTCTAACATTTGATCAAATCCAATAATTGTATGTGTAATTCCATGAATTGGAATATAATCCAAATTGTATGCAGACTTATTGATATCCTTTGGATCAACATTTAATAAAATTCCCATAATATTCCCACTTTCTAATTCATCTACCCAATCTGTACGAGTTAGTACAGATTTATATAATTCTCTTGATTTTATTTGATTGCTATAATCTTCTATTTTTTGAGAATCTAATATCTTTTTAATATCTTTATCTATTTTTAATAAATCATATAAATGTTTAATATAAAATCTGTATTTTTTCATAGTAATATTTATAGTACTTATATGTAATAATTCACTAACAAGGGAATCTGCGAATTCAATGTTATTTAATTTATTTATTATTTCACATAACACTATTTTACATGTTTTATTATAATAAAATTTATCAGATAAATGTTTAATATGATTAAATATCTCATACATATCATCTTTAGAAAGTTCTGTCTTTTGAATTTTCATATGTAAATGATCCAAAAGATTTATAGCTAGTATGAAATATTTATTATCATTAATATTCAAACACATATCAACAAAACTTAGTATTTTGTTAAAAATACTATGATCTAATTTATTTTTAATAAAAAATAAATAATTATTATAAATAGCTTCTAAATTATTATATAATACTTCTTCATTGTATGATATTTTTTTAGATATATTTGTAGATGTATCTAAAATATACGATTGTACATTTTGCACAGAACATACTTTGATATTAGTTGGTGAAATGCAAAATTTATATTTATCTTTTAAATTAATAATACATATTACATCGAGATCTTCAACCTTTTTTAATAAATCTTCTGTTTGCTTATAACAATCTAAATACGAAAAATTAAGAATAATTTCATCATAATTTTTAATTAAATTTAGATTGTCAGAAGTAATATGTTTAATTTCATTTAAAATAATTTGGCTGTTGGAACCACTGTTAACTGATAATAAAGATATACATTCCATTGTAAATTAATATATATAAATCTTTATATATATTAATTGAGAATTTCAAATTTTTTGAAGAGTAATACATCTATTTATACAAATAAATTTTGGATTAAGATTTTGGCGAACTCTTTCTAGAACATTGTCGTGAAAAAGTTATATCAACATTTTTTTCAATTTTTGGATTATTATTGTATTTCCCATCACTAGTTACAATTTTTTTAGTAAATGAACTAGTAGATGTACTTGTATTTTTAATAAAATTACAATTTCCATCTCTATTATTATTTGAAACTTGCCAATATAACATTTTAAAATTAAATATATTAATTACGAAAATATGATATTATCAATTTTTTTTAATCAGAATCATAATCCGATTCCTGTAAATTATCTGAACAATCTGAATTAGAATCATCTGTCTCCATATCTGTTTGCCTTTTAGGTTTTTTTATAGTAATTGATTTATTACTAATTATATTTGCTGTTTTATTACTACGATTATCTGTAATTAAATCACTATTTACCATAACACCAAAACTTGTCTGAGGTAAACATTCAATTTGAATTTTCCTAATATTTTTTAGAATTTGCTCTCTCTCTTTATCTTTATTATTTAATTGTAATTGAATTGTTGAAATATCTTTACATACATTGATATAATTAATCTTTAATTCATTAAATTTAATATTATAATCAGAATTATTACAATTTTCTGTTAATTCATTATTAGTTAAAACTTCTTTGGAATTATTAATCGTTGATTCTATATTCGATTTTTTAGTCGGGGAATCAATAATAATTTCATTTGAAATATCTATTATATTATCACTCAAATTTAATTTAGGCACCTTGTCTGGTTTTTTAGTCACAGTGTCTGAATCCTCTATAATAGTACTTGTTTTTTTTGCTTTACTAATTTTCTTAACTGGTTCATCATCAATATCGATGGTTTTTTTTGCTTTACTAATTTTCTTAACTGGTTCATCATCAATATCGATGGTTTTTTTTGCTTTACTAATTTTCTTAACTGGTTCATCTACAATAGCAGTTGTCTTTTCAGATTCATCAATAAT
>Ga0209533_1004448_pt1 | contig 12117 bp, 15 predicted proteins | sample COG_04_FD_184748 | JGI IMG/M metagenome (GOLD analysis project Ga0209533, IMG submission 184748) | Pelagic Microbial community sample from North Sea - COGITO 998_met_04 (SPAdes) (version 2) | ecosystem: Environmental > Aquatic > Marine > Neritic zone/Coastal water | place: Helgoland, sampling... | reverse complement strand
ATTACAAGGAAGCTTGGCAACTAACCTATCTGGCTTAACAGCTTCAGAAACTTATTACGTTCAAAATGATGGGACACTAGATACAACTGCTGATTCTCCATCTGTAGAAGCAGGCAAAGCATTATCAACAACATCAATTTTATTAAAGGGTATTTAACATGAAGACGATTATTGAGAACGGCACGAACATCAGCAAGTATATGTTTGCTAATTCAGTGGCTATTACTATGGGTGCAGACTCTATTACAACTCCTGATTTTATTATCGGAGATATGAATACAAGTAACTGTACGTTGGTTGAAGGCGTAACATCTCCCTCTGGTTGGGCTGGATGCAAGCACACTTTTGATGGTACAACATGGGCTGCTAACCCAGATTGGGTTGAGCCAGAAGAATCAGACGATCCAGAGTAACACCGGATCATCCGGAGCAGAGCCTCGATTGTCGGGGCTTTTTTATACCTGTAATAAAGAGAGTAATTAATATGCCCAATATCAAAGGTAAGAAGTTTCCCTACACCAAAAAAGGAATGGCTGACGCAGAAGCTCATGCCAAGACCTTAAAAAATAAGAAGGTTATGCCTGTAGTAAAGAAGAAGGCTAAAAAATAATGAAAGTCGTGCGGTAGCCAACATGTATCTAATCGTGATAGCCACTATGTTAGCAAGTGCAGAGCCTACGCTTCCTGTACTTATGGCAGGCTATCCAACACTAAGTAAGTGTCGATTAGAGTTAGTGGACATTGCCAAGATAGATGGTTTCGATCTTGTGATCAGCCCTCTTGTCGGCTACTCAGTTGTAAACATGAAGGACAATAAATCAGTCTTGGCTTTTTGTGTTAAGGATATTAGGAACATTTGATGTGGTCTTCACCTGTGGAACTTTATCCTATTAACCTAGCCCCTACTCAAGCACCGCAGGGGCAGGGTCATGTTATTGAACCACAGACTGAATATCGGCTACAGAACTACACCACAGTGCAGCCACCCGCAGCTCCTTATGAGCTATCTGAACATTATTACTCTCGGAGGTTATGGATATGCTAGCAGAATTAGCTGTTGCAAACGCAGCCTTCGCAGTAATCAAAACCACATTATCTAATGGTAGAGAGATTGCTGACGCTGGCGCAGCTCTTGGAAAATATTTCGGTGCTGAAAAAGCGATAGCGAAACAAGTTGCTAGTGGGTCAGGTAATGTTCTGGAAGCATTTCAAGCGAAGGAAGCTTTAGCTAGGCAGGAAGAAGAACTCAAGTTCATGTTAAACAAACAGAGACTTCAGGGGTATACCGACTTCTTGAAGTTCAAGGCTCAGTACACAAGAGATTTAAGGGAGGCCGCCCAAGAAAAGGCTAAGCAAAAAGCCATTAGAGCCAAAAAGATTGAAGCTAATCTTACAATAGGAATTACTGTAGGACTAATAATGATAGTAATCATGGGTGCGTTATTCGGGGTTGCGATTTATATCAAACAGGTTCACTTATGAGTGTTGTTAAAGCAAAGAAAAAGGAAGTGTTAATGGACACCGATAAAAGATTTGATCGGATAGAAGCTAAGTTAGACAAGCTTGTGGATGCTCTTTCTCAGTTAGTCGCAGTGGAGACAAAGATCGACCACCTCAATCTTCATCAAGCAACCCAAGATAAAAGGTTAGATGTCCATAGCAACCGCTTAGATCAATTAAACACGGCTGTAATAAAAGCTGGTGGCGTTGCCAGAGTGTTAGAGCGGATAGGATTTATTATCGTAACCTGCGCTGTGGGTTATTTCTTTGCAAACTATAACGGTTAACTAATATGAATTACTTTTCTGAAGACGAACTCAAGTGCTCCCACTCAGGTGAATGTGAAATGGATGAAGCCTTTATGGAAAAGGTCAATGCCATCCGAGAGGTCTGTGACTTTCCTTTTACAGTGACCTCAGCCTACCGCCATCCAACACACCCTATCGAAGCAAGAAAGAAAAAGCCCGGAGCACATGCTTCAGGACATGCTATCGATATAGCCGTCAGAGGTGACAAGGCTCACCGTCTGATTGAAATCGCTCTCAAGTACGGTATGACTGGTATCGGTGTTGCTCAAAAAGGCGGTTCAAGATTTATCCACTTGGACGATTTAACAGCGGAAGATGGTTTCCCTCGTCCTACCGTTTGGAGTTATTAGGAGGTTCTATGTGGGGTTCAATCATTGGTGCAGTTACTAGTAGTGTAGGTGGTTACTTCAAAGGCAAGCAAGAGCTAGCTGGCGTTAAACTCAAGGGTCAGATGAAGGTCATTGAGGCAGAGGCTGAGTCTAAGTTGGCCATTGCCAAAGGTCAGGTACGCATGGCTGAAGAGGGTCAGGCCCAGAACTTTAACCTTGATCTTGTGGCCATGAATAACATGGAGAAGTCCTATAAGGATGAAATTATTCTTATCGTATTTATGACGCCGATGGTCTTAGCGTTTATTCCTAGTATGGATGTGTATGCGCTTCGTGGATTTGAAGTAATAGAAAAAATGCCTCAGTGGTATCAGTACATACTGATTGGAATGATCGTTGTGATTTACGGGATGAGAGGCATGCTGGATAAGCTTTTGTCTTCTAAAGTCCCCTCATTAAAATAGTTTGTTAGAGATTAGATCATGGCCCTTATAAAGATAGACGTATTCAGAGGGATGGCTCCCAAACTTTCAGCCAGATTACTGCCTGAAGGATCAGCGGTAACAGCGACAAACTGCCGCTTAGATTCGGGAGATCTAGTGCCTATCCGTGGTCTGGCTGACATTACCAGTACAGTAGAAGCAGCGGGTACAGAAAACAGTCTTTATAAATACGGTACGGTAAACAGTGTTGACCAGTGGCTGCGCTGGGATGAAGACGTTGATGTGGTGAGATCCCCAATAGCAGGAAATACATACAACCGTGTCTATTTCACAGGTGATTCAGTAGACAACATGAAGCCTCGTGTCACTAAGAATTCAGTGGCTATCGGCAGTGGGACACGTTACCCATCAGTGTCTTATCGCTTGGGTCTACCTGCTCCAGCGACAGCACTAACATCGGCTGTAGTAGGATCTGCCCCAGCTAACACTGACGATGAAGTCAAAGAATCACGTTCTTATGTTTACACCTTTGTGACCGAGGACGGAGAGGAGGGGCCACCATCAGAACCTAGTACAGTATTTGATCTTTACCCTACTAGTCAGACAGTTGATATTTCTGCAATGGTTGTGGCAGAAGACGCGTCTTACAATGTGACACATAAAAATATCTATCGGACAGTCACCTCGGCGGCTGGAACTTTTTATATGTATGTCGATGTTGTACCTCTATCTCAATCAACTTACTCAGATTCTAAAACCGCGCTGCAAGTTGGTGGTGTGTTGCCCTCTACAGACTGGATTGCACCGCCAGAGGGAATGATTGGATTGACCTCATTGTCCAATGGCATATTGGCAGGATTTAAAGACAATGAAGTAATGTTCTGTGAGCCATTCTTGCCTCACGCATGGCCCACCAAATACAGAATGTCCACAGACTATCCCATTGTAGGTATCAAGGCAGTGGGTAGCAGTTTAATTGTTACGACTAAAGCTTATCCTTATGTGGCGCAAGGCTCACACCCAAGCAACATGACTTTAGCTAGGATGAGAGAGAATCAGTCATGTGTCTCTAAGCGATCTGTTGTTGGCATGGGTCACAGTGTGATGTACGCCTCTCCAGATGGCCTTATATCAGCCGCAGGAAACATAGCGACATTGGCTACAGAAAAGGTTTATAGCCGCGCTCAGTGGCAGGCTATGAAGCCTGAGACGATCCATGGCTATATGCACGAAGGTAGCTATGTCGGATTTTATACTGTGAGTGGGGTTCAAAAAGGATTTATTTTCAATCCTAAGAGTCTTCTCCTTTCTGATTTAACTGATGTAACCACACTGACAGGAGGTTACGCCAATCCTGAAGATGACGCTTTGTACTTCATTGATAACGTGAGCCAGATCAAACAGTTTAATGCTGGTACAGACAGTACCTATGAATGGCAATCTAAGCAGTACAAGGTTGGCCGTCCCATGAATATGGCTGCGGCGAGAGTGGAAGCAGAGTCCTACTCAAACATCACCCTTTATGTCTATGCCGAGAGTGGTTTGGTTCATACCCAAACTGTGCTTAATGAGAGAGCATTCAGACTTCCTTCGGGATATAGATCTAACCAATATGAAGTCAAGGTTGTTGGATCAGATATTATTAACAGCATTTATATTGCTTCAAGTATGAGTGAGATAATTTAATGACTAAGCGCGTAGATACTCCATCCATTTCAGCAGATCTTACAGATGAAGAATCTCAGTCTCAATTCAGAGAATCTGTGAAAGAATGCGTGGAAGTTCTTGAAGGTAAGCGTGGGGATGGATTGGATCGCGCAATCACTGCTAGGGATCTATCTGAGGCTGGGCTGATTGAAGTTAGAGCCGCAGTGTCTAGTAACGGTGGTTCAAACTCTGGCATAGGTATTGTTGCTCCAGTTCCTACAGTTTCATTTCCAACAACACCTACTAACTTGGTCATAAGCGGTGCATTTACTAACCTTCTTCTTGTTTGGGATGCCGCTACGTTTCAAGGGTATGCCCACACTGAGGTCTGGCGGGCTGATACAGATAGCCTTCCTGCCGCTGTAAAAATTGCCACTTCTTCTTATCACATGTTTAGCGACCCTGTTGAGCCAAACTCCAGTTTCTTTTATTGGATAAGGTTTGCCAACACAGCTAATCAGAAGGGTGCTTACAATGCTGTTAATGGAACAGCTGGAACCACTGATAAGAAAGTAAGCACTCTTCTTTCAGAGTTAAATGATCATATACCCGCTGATGTTTTGATACTTGATGATGGGACTGTGGCAGGAAAGGCTCCTTTCATAACTGTTTATGGGGATGGTCTTGCCATTGGAACGGATGGCACGCAATACTTCAACAAAACTCAAGCTTGGCAAGTGGCAAATCACCCTTCTGGAAAATGGTTTGCAGCAGGGTCTTACATGCAATCAGCTATGATTGCTGATGCGTCCATTGATGTAGCAAAAATACACAACCTTACAGTGGATATGGCGCAGGTCACAGGCACATTAACCGCAGACAAGGTTAACGCTGGCTTTATAACAGCTGAGATGCTTGATGTAGATGCTATTAATGCTGAAGTTATCTCTGTAGAAAGTAATATCGAGTTTGGTGGAACATCATCAGGTCTTCATTTTGGTAAGACCTCATTAGGCGATTCGCAAGCGGGGGCATTTTTTGGGCGTTCTGGTGGAGTGGCTGGCTTTAGCATTTCATCAGCGACAAGTGGAATCTATGCAGACTCTACGGGACAAGTGAATATGAATAACGTGCGCCTTTACGCAGGCTCAGCAGATGAAATGTTAGATTACCCAAATCCCGGAACTTACAGTGTAGCTATTTCACCTTTAACTGATTCGATCACAGTCATAATTATAGGCGGTGGTGGTGGCTCATCGAACAATGCGTCAGGCACATTGGGCGGTGGTCATTCAGGTTCGTCAGGTACAGCTTCATATATTCAGTGGTGGTCTGGTGCTGGCAATGCTAAAGGTACAGGTACTCTTTTGGGTACTTACACAGCCGCTGGTGGGGCAGGTTTAGCACACGGAAATGTTGGGCCTGACGCCACTGCTGCAGCTGGTTATGCGGGAATGCCTTCGTCAAAAGCAGCAGGTGGATCAGGCGGTGCAGCTGGCGGCGGTGCCCCCGGTCATGGTTCTTTTGGATCAGGCGGTGGCGGTGGCGGTGGAGGTGGAGGTTCAGTAAGTGTACATAACGCGCCTGTCCGTGGCAGAGCTGCAGCGGGAGCAACTATTTCACAGATACTCACAAAGCCCAGCGGTGCGAACAGCATTACGATGCACGTAGGCACTGGCGGTATTGGTGGAGAGGGGCAGTCGATGACTTTCAACGAATTCCAAGGGCAATGGAAGGGGTTTTCGTTAGTCGCTGGAGGCAACGGTGGTGATGGTTTCATATCTTACGCAGACCCCAACTCAGGCGGCGTTGAGATCGACCTCCAAGATATTTTAGCAAGGCTTACTGCACTTGAAGGATAGCCTTGATTAACTAAACAATATTCATGAAGGTGTCTAGTTTTAGAGGCAAAATAACACTGATATATTTGTAACACTTCGATACGTTTAAGGTTGACCACAACTGGCTTATCAAGGAGTCAAATGTCATCTAAGCGAACCAAGAATGTTAAGGAAGCAAGAGAATTAGCAGCCATTAAATGGAGTGATGAACGTCACAAACCACCGATTATTGCTAAGACACCCAATCAAGATACCTACATTAAAGCGCTAAAGAACCCCGACCTTCCTGTCATCATTGCAAGTGGCGCAGCAGGATCGGGTAAGACTTATCTTGCTTGCTCCTATGCCGCAGATATGTTCATGCAATCTCGAATCCACAAGATCATTCTATGCAGGGCCAACATACCTACAGGGCGCTCTCTGGGCTTCTTCAAGGGTGATAAGGATGACAAGATGTTGAATTGGCTTATGCCGATGATCGATGTTCTCAAGCAGCGTATGGGGGCAGGAAGGTTTGAGACTAGCCTCAACAACGGACTCATCGAGTTGCAACCTCTTGAAACTATCCGAGGCAGAAGTTTTGGTGGTGAAGATGAAGGGGCTTTCTTTCTAATAGATGAAGCTCAGCAGATGACCGTTGAGGAAATCAAGGCGGTATGTACTCGAGTCGGAGAGAACTGCAAGCTTATATTGATGGGTGACCTTGCCCAATCAGATATTAAAGAGACTTCAGGCTTAGGTAAGTTAATCCATTTAGCCAAAAAATACATGTTACCTGTGACCATTGTGGACTTTGAGTTAGATGACATTCAGCGAAGCAGTGTTTGTCGCATGTTTGTGGAGACGTTCTATAAAGAGGGTCTTTAGTGGATTACGAAATACTATACACACCAAAAGAAATGGTTGAAGACATCTGGCCTAAAGTACAGGGCTACATAGACTCAGCCCTTGAATACTCTATTGGTGAATATCTCTCGACAGATATATTAGAGCTAATCATGAATGACCAGATGCAACTCTGGTGTGTAGGTGACGGCAGCGAAATCATTGCAGCCTACACCACGCAATTTAGAAATTACCCACAGCGAAAAATACTATTAGTCCATTCCATTGGAGGTTCAAAATTCCACAAATGGGGACGGCTAATGGAGAAATCATTATACCGGTTAGCCAAACTGCAAAACTGTTCTCACCTAGAGGTTTACGGACGAAAAGGATGGGGTAGATTGTTAGGTAGGGAGGCTAATTTTAAACAACAGTATGTCGTTCTCACTAAGGAGATACCCCGTGAAGATCCACACTAGAGTCGTAACCTGCATGACTACAGGCGAAGTGCTTGAAGATGAATATTATGAGCACGAAGGCCCAGTCGATCTTTGCAAAGGAGGAGGCGATTATGAAGTCCCTGAGACAGAAGAAGAGAAAGAATTTGCTAGGGTTTCCTTAGAGAAATGGAATCGCTACAAGGACATCTATCGACCCTTGGAAGATCAGTACATGGCCAAGGTAGACAACATGAATTCTGATGCAGCATATGACCGCATTGGTGGACTCACAGGTAATGCCATAGTCGCTGGTGCAGGCAGTCAGGTGGATGCTGGTAACCAAGCTATGTTCCAAGGTGGAATCAATCCTAACTCTGGCAAATTCATGGGAGCAAACTCAGCCCTCATGTCGAAAGGATCTAAGGTTCTTTCTTCGGCAGTTAATCAGGCCAACCGAGGTCTAGGAACAGAGAAGATTGCTCGGATGGAAGGCATCGTTAACATCGGCCAAGGTCAAGCATCAGATTCAGTTAAGGGTCTTGCTGACATTGCAGCTAGCAGTGTTGATACGGCTGAGCAAAGAGCCAAAGGAATATACAACGACTACCAAGGCACACTAGAAAGCGTTGGCACAATTGGTGGTGCTGGTCTTAGGGGTTATATGGAACCAAGGAGTAAACCTTCATGAAAACATACGAGGACGCATATACATCGGGATACCAAGGACAGTCATCTTCTAGTCCCGACTTAGGGAATTATCAGACAACCGGTGCGAGTAACACAATCGCTTATGACGGTGAGGGCGCTGGTCAGGGAAGTTCTTATAACACTGGTGGATTATCAAGCAACACATCAGACCCTAATTCAATAGATGCTAGTAGCAAAGGTGGAGCTTCTGCAATCAATGCCGCGATTACTCGAGAGCAATGGGAAGACTACAAGAAGCGTTTCCAGCCCTATGAGGATCGTCTTGCTGCTATCTACAAAAATGGTGGAATGATGGAAGGCGAAGCGGAAAGAATTCCAGAAGCGGTCAATCAATCATTTACCACCATGCGCGGAATCGCTGATCGTCAACTCTCTCGTTATGGAATATCTCCTAACGAAGATCAGGCAGTCAGCCGAAATCGGATGGCCAGTTTAGATCAAGCGATCGCATCAGTGGATGCGAAGAACAACTTGTACGCTACAGCCGATGAGCGACAAGACAAAATTATGACTGGCGGCATCAATACGATGCGTCAAGGGAGTTAAGACTATGGCTTATGGATTGATCGGCACAGGCCGAGGAATGGCTAGTAGCGCAAAGGCTGGTTTCTCTAAGGCTGCTGGGCTAGAGCAGTCAAGAGAAATGATGCAAACACAACTAGAACAGGCCGCGTCAGCTCAGAAGAAGTCAATGATAGGAACGACTGCTGGTTTAGGTGCGCAGTATGGCATGTCACAAATGGGAGGTCAGGCGATAGCTGGTGCGCTTGGAACTGGAGGCACTATGGCTGGTGCAACTGGACTTGCAGGTGCTGGCGCAGCCGCAACTGGTTCAACCCTAGCTACAGCAGGCGCAGCAGCAGGCCCATGGGGAGCATTGATTGGTGCTGGTATTGGTTTGTTAATTGGCGAAATGTTTTAAGAGGAAGTACCCATGAGTTTAACTGGACAAGGTTTGGCTAGCGGTTTTACAGGCGGCTTCAAGATGATGGACGATTATTACAATCGTCAAAAGACACAAAAGCTTAATCAACAGACTGCCGATAATGCACAAAAAACATTTGATAATCAGGAAATTGTTTTTAAGCAGAATCAAAAGAAGATAAGAGTTGAAGAAGCGATAAAAGGTATTGCGGGGCAAATCAATGCTGGACAACTTCCTTCGCAAGACTTCTTGGATGTTCTGCAAACTGATTTGAATTATGACCTATACCATCACTTAGATCCTAAAGTTAAAGAAGCTCAACAAGACATTTTAAACCAGAAGTACAACATTCAATCCCCTGAGTTCACCAACGCTGTAAACCTTGTATGGGGAGGCAGGCTAAATAAGAACAACAGCGAAGTCCCGTTTGAAACAATGGGAAGAGTACCTGATAAGAGAAAGGGAATCGAAGGAGTTTATACCAATACACCAGAGAAGATTAAAGGAAACAAGATTCTCAACAAGAAGTTAATCGGCGGGGCTTACGCTATGGGAGGCGGAGTTGTTGGCGGTGATCTTGAAGTTATGTATGAGGACGCTGAAGGAAACGTAAAGACATACCTTGCACCGATGACACAGGGAGCCGGAACTGCTGGTGATGGAGACAATGTCGCAGGTCAAAATGTTGATGGGTTATTGTCAAATCTTAAGGGTACGATGATGCTCACTGACGGGATGGAACCGTTAATGAAAAACATCAGGCAACTGATGAAGACTCAAGGTGTGGAAACCCCTATGAGTTCTGTTGATACGAACATGATTACTACCTATACGAGCTTAGGCACCAAGCACATGACCATGGCTCAGAGCGCTATTTCACAATTCTACCCCAAGTCTTCATCTAGTGAAGCGGCCATAATCGAGGGGCTGTTTAAAGAAAAAGACGCGCCTAAGACTGTCATATCAGGTGGTGTTTCACAACCGGTCAATATACAGGCATTTAATGCTTACCAAGCTAACATGGCTAAAGCCCAGAAATACTTCAGTGCAATAGATAATATTTACATTAAGTATAACGGTGAGGATTACCAGTCACTCTCTGGCATTGAAGGTATGCAGGCACAGGCTACAGGTGGCTCCGTTAATGATGCGGTCAATAGTCTAGTAGCTAATCAGACTGATTCTAATAGCGCCGACACTGCAACTGAAACTGTAACTACAAATCAAAATGTAACTACAAATACAGATATTCCTGTGCGTCCAGAAGCAGCTCCTGATTTAAATGCGGTAGTTGCTCAACAAGCACAATCAGCTCGAGAGCAGGCATCAGGATACCAAGGACAGTCATCTTCTAGTCCCGAAATGAGAGGTCTTGGATTTACTAATGAAGAGATCACTCCACCACCTAAAGTTAATCCAGATCAATTCAGAATGTTTGAAGCTTTCCCTACTAACTCTAACGCAGCTGTGGTTAACGCCTCTCCAAACGGTCTTCAGATCTTACCTACCCAACGCCCATCAAACATGGACGCAATAGATATGGTTACTAAAAATGCGAACGCTATTGTCACTATGGCTAAGAACGGAACCTTAAAAGAGTGGCTTTCTTCTGATCCAGAAAACCAGCGTATTGCTGACAACACGGCCCTACATCTAGACATGACACGAGAACAAACAGGTGCTTATGAACAGGGTGCAGGAGATCGATTAAAAACTTTAATCTCTAACAATGGCTTAGCTATAGATGACCCTAGACATTACAAGTATGAAGAGTGGCAAGCCAATAATCAGGCTAGCATAGCTGCTGATAATCAAGCATCTACTAATGATGAAGTTGATTACAACAGAGCTGGTGCGATTGAAGCTGAGATTACTGATATGAGAGCAGCCATAAGTGACCCTGACATGATGGCTTTGGTCAGGAGGGAAGCGGCCCGTGACCCTAATCATATCAACAGCGTTGAGCAGATGCTAACGCGAATACAGTCATTACCAAGAAATCAAAAGACGGCTAAGCAGTGGGAAGATGTCTTTGAGTATTGGATGGAAGTCAATGGCCCACAGAATATGACGCCATCCCAGAAGCCTAACATCTTAGATAGATGGAAAATGGCTTGGGGTTTTGGCCCCAGCATGTTTGATCAATTAGATCAGACCTCAGTCATAGGATTATCTGAACAGATAAATGCTTATGCAGATCAAGGAACATTAAAGGAGTTTGTTGATGACATGCCATCTCTAAGGATGTCAGTCATTCGTGACATTTATAAATCACTAAATACCAGAAAAGCCCCTGCTGCTGTGATCAAAAGATTTGAGGCTTCAGTCAACAAATTCCTTAACTAAGGTTGGAACAAATTATGTCTTCATTGTATTTATCACAGATGCGTCAGAACCCTCAGTATCAGAATGTTTCTGCCATGGATCTAGGTCGGATGGTTTACGACCAAGATAAAGAACTACAGCAAATATCATTTGACCAGTTCATGCCTATTTTTAATGACACTGGCGAACCAGTTCAAGCTCAGCAGGCACAGCCACAGCAGGAAGATAATGGTACTGACTGGGGGCAATTTGGGCTGGATGCGGTTGACGTATCACAAGCTAGTTTGCTCAATGTTGGCTCTAGCATGGCTGAAGGAATCAGTGGTTTAACCAAGTGGGCTACTGGAGAAGAATCAGAAACAGCAGGAACCATTGCTAACTATCTGAAAGAACAAGCTGACGAACAGTATTCTCAAATGTCTGAGTCAAATAGAACTCAGATGCAGAACACAGGGGTTGAACTTGGGCCTGATGGCATGCCTAAATTTACTGAGGGTTCAACACTTGTTGGTGGATTGTTAAACACAGTTGCAGGAGTCGCATCGTCCGTACCCTATATGCTTGGGGGTGGTTTGGTTGCGAAGGGAATTAGCAAAGCTGGTCGAGCAGCAGGTGGTCTAGTCATGCCTAGTGTGGCGAGAAAAGCTGCATTGAATCTTCCTGCTGGGAAGGTACCGCAAGCTGCTGCTATGGCTGGTCTGGGTGGAATAGGTATTGGTGGTGGTTCAAAGCAAGAGGCTTACAATAAGGCTTATAATGCTTCAACAGAGGAGCTAAACAAACACCCAGCTTATCAGGCCGCTTACTGGAAGATTGCTGATACATA
>Ga0209533_1004445_pt1 | contig 12120 bp, 8 predicted proteins | sample COG_04_FD_184748 | JGI IMG/M metagenome (GOLD analysis project Ga0209533, IMG submission 184748) | Pelagic Microbial community sample from North Sea - COGITO 998_met_04 (SPAdes) (version 2) | ecosystem: Environmental > Aquatic > Marine > Neritic zone/Coastal water | place: Helgoland, sampling... | reverse complement strand
TGATTCTATCCCAATTAATTCTGAAATTTTATCTAAAATAAACATTTCCTTATCAAAATCATTTGTCAAATCAAACATTTTTCTTTCTAGATTCTTTACTCCTTTCACAAATTTAAACGAATCATATTCCCTCAATAAATACAATAATTTAGGATTTTTACATTCAATTAAATTATTTGAATATTCATTAATACTTCTATAATCATTTATAAAATTCTTAAATAATACTTCTGAATCTATTTTACTAATATTATTCAATACTTTGTAATTCTCTGATAATGATTTTTCAGATCCCTTTAAACATGGTAAAACTCCCTTCATCATTGACAAATAATCTATATCACCATAAAAGATTACATTACCTCTGTCATCCATACCTCTCCTTCCAGCTCTACCTGACATCTGTAAATAATCTGTATTAGTAAATGTATCTTTTCCTCCATAATTCATTAAACAACTTGTTCTTATAGGTAAATCAATACCCAAACAAAGTGTTCTATCTGAAATAATTACTCCGATATCTCTTTTACTCATTAACTTTTGCAAAATCCATTTATATTCATCAGGCATTGATTCAATATACAAACCTACTCCTCTCTTCAACATCTGAAAGATTGGATGTTCATATGGAATTTTAACACCAAGTGTTTTCATAATTTCTCTACGAATACTTTTAATAGTATCACCTGACATAGGTTCTTTCATTGTGAAACAGAAATCTTCATGTTTCTGAAAGATATCTATTTTATGAAAATCAGGAGATTCATTAAATTTGATTATTTCTTTTTCTAAATTTTTTAATTGAATCTTTTTTATCTTTTTATCAACAGAATTATTTATTTCTTCTGAAACAAAAGTTTTAGAACATAATTCTTTTTTAACTCGATCATTTTTAATAGTATTCATACACCAATCATAAAATTCATTCATATCACTAACATATTTTTCTTGTGCTTTTAAATCATACTTTTCCATTTTTTCAGTTATTTCATTACGAGGATCAGTTGAACTCTTACTAATTTTAATTTTAGATTTAAATGTTTCTCTATCTTCCAAATATTTATCAAATAATTCACCTTTTTTATTCATAATCACATAATGAAATGGATAATATTCTAATTCTGTTGTATGTAGATTTTCATAGATTTGATAAAAGATATTTTTACATGTTTCTTCACTAGTATTAAATACTATCATAGGTAACATATCATTATCTTTACATTCTCTAAGAAATTCTACAATATTATTATCTTTATTTTCATTATTATTTTCTTTAAAATGATCTAATAATTGTTTTTGTTCATCTTTATTAACAAGATTAATAATAAATCTTTTTAACATTTCTTCATATTGTAAGCAATCATCGAGTGTTAGAATTTTATCTTCATTAAAATATTCATCTGGAGATAATCCTTCAATTAAATCTTCATCAATATTTTCTTCAATATATTCCCAAAGAGTAGAACAATCATTAGGTGTAAACGACAAAGAATTTTTTATAAAACTACTATTTAGATCAGATTGTTCTGTAGAACAGAGAGGATGAAGTTTTTTTAGTGAATTATTTTGATAAATATATCTTTGATGATTAATAAATCTTTTATTGTATTCTACATAGTGAATAGTTTTATTAGGATTAATTTTTTGAAATATATCTTTAAGATATTCAATATTACCAATAGTTGCTGATAGTGCTAAGAAATTACAATTAAAAAGTTTTATCAGATTTTCATAAATATTACCATCATCTTTATCAAGATTATGTATTTCATCAAATACTGCATAATCAAAATGATTACCTATTTTATATAGATTATCCTCAATACATTTAGGAGTACCAACAAATATGTTTGTTTTAGCATCAAATGATTGTAAACAAAGATCATCAACAAGATAATGAACTTTATATCCCATTAGTATAAAATGACTTCCAACTTGATAAGCGACTGGTTTCGCAGGACAAACATAAATAATCTTTTTATAAAGAATACCAGTGCTCATAGCAATAAATGTTTTACCAGCACTAGTAGGTGCTTTTACTAAAACAGATTCTTTCTTATTTACAAAATTAATTACATCTTTTTGCCATGAATCAAGTCTCTTTTCAACATTATCCCAAAAGTTAAGAGGTGGAAGTAGATAACCAAGTTCTTTCATCATATAAAGTTTAATTTCATAATCACTTAGTTTATTACAGATAGTTTCTATCAATGGTTTATATTCTTTATTTTCAATATCTTTTAAACCATAATACAATGTAATGATATATTTCATGTATTTATTTTTTGATTTAGAATTCCAATAATTTTCTAAAAGAATAAATTTATATTTAGTTATTCCTTCTTCAGATTTAAGATTATTAAAAATTTTAAAAGGATTATCTAAATCAATACTTTCAATCATAAATTTGATTTTGTTAAAATCATCATCAATTATTTTTTTCTTTCTAATAATAGTTTGTTGTTCACGAATAATATCTGCTTTTTTCTTAACAGGTTTTTTCTTAACTTGTTTTTTAGTATCAACTTTCTTAATTACTTTTTCATCATTAATAGTATCTTCAATAATATGTTTTAGATTAGAATTTAGACATTGTGATAGATCACGAATAAATAAAGAAAAGTGTTGCTTATTGATATTATTTTTTTCAAGCAAATCCATATTTATATTGTTTTAACAAATAAATATATATTCAAATTTTTAAATATTAAAATAATAAATTAAATATTTTAATTACTTAAATCGATTAAGTCATTTAAAAATAGTTGTTATCTATCAATATTTCTTTGTCTTTGTTCTTCAGTTAATCCACTTCCAGATATTTCAGATTGAATTTCTCTCACTGCTTCTAATTCGCCTTCAGCATATGCTAATCTTAACATTGAAAATATACCCAAATTATCACCAAAACCAGGTGTTGTAAAGGATGATTGTGAAGGTATATTTACTCCAGTTCCTACACCAGAAGAATTTATTAATATTCGTAATCTATCAACTTCTTCTTGTGTAAGATTATTAAGAGGTGGATTTACATCAATACCAGAACCTGAAACACATATTCCTGATTCATTTGATAATGTATAACCTGCAGGGCATCTACATTCTTCATCCATAGTATCTATATCACAATCTTCTTCATCAAAATTATCTAAATCACATTGACATAAATTTCTATCTAATCCACATCTATCTTTATGACCAGAACCGAAACAATAATCATATTCTATATTTCCATCTTCTATTAAATCACCTTGATATGCACAATCTTTCCCTCCTTCACCTTTTTCTTTTAATACTTTATAAACTCTTGATTTAAGAGTACATCTATCTCTTGAATCAGGACAATTTGATTCATCCCATGCTTCCCAACGTCCTTGACAATCATTAGCAGGGTTTAATCCATCTAATCCATAAATTTTTTCAGAATTTTCAGATAAATCAACTTTAATATTATTTTGAATTACTGAACGATTACTAAAATCTTGTATAAGATTAGGTTTTTTAAATTTCATAGGAGGTAAAATAGTTTCATAAGGAGAATAATCTGAAATTCTTTCATCTAATAAATCACCATAATTAACAGTATTACTTGTTTTATCAGGTTTTTTTAATTCTTGGAAATTACGATTTCTTTTCATTAAATTAAATAATTTATCTTCTTCTTGAATCATAAAACTTGTATCGGTTTTATTATCATTAGGTAATTCTATCGAACCTGCTAAACTTGGATCAACATCTTTTTGAATATCATCTAATGTCATTTTTTCTAGTATTTCATTTGATAAACCTTCTTTAATATCAGTTTTAATAATCATACTTAAAAAAAAACTAATAATGAATATAATAAATATATATATTAAACAATCTTTCATATATTATATAATGTTAAAAAAAATATATAAAAATAATGGTATCATTTATTTATCTAATGAAAATAATTCTGATATAAGATATAATTATATTTTTGTTAAAAACTACAATAAATATAAAGATAATTTATCTATGAATGAAATTAAAAATATAAGTAAAAAAGAATATTATAATGAATTAGGTTGTTCATATTAAGTCTTAACCTGAACATTAACAGTAAATAAAGAAATAATTCTTGATATGATAAATCCTATGAAAATTAATAATATTATTTTGGTATAAATATTATGATTAAAATCTTTAAAAAAATCACTAATACCTAAATCTGGTAATTCAAACTTTAATACATTACTATCAATAAATAAATCTTTATAAATTTCTTTATAGATTTGTGTTTTTTTTGTAACTCTATCACATTTTAATATTTCTAGTCTCTCTGAAATATCTAAAACTTTTCTCATGAGACTTGGTATATATTTTAATATTATTCTAAATACTCTTTTTTCATTTGATAGGTCTTGTTGAGTTATATCTCCATCATGATCTATATCTAAATTCATTAAATTACCTAAAATTTTCATAGGTCTTTCACTAAAACCTCCTGTGCAAATTTCTTCATATGTATATGCCGAATCATACACTGATACAAATTCTTCAGTATTAGTTCCTAAAAATTTCTTTATTTTTCTTTCAATATATTGAATATCTTCTAAATTTCTACCTAATTCTTCTATAGAATTGTAATTACCTATTCTATCCATATATTCATCATCACCATCATCAGTATCTAGCAAAATATTTAAATTATGTTCTAATTCTCTATTAGTACTAGTATCTTTTGTTAATCCGAATATATCGACTAATTTAGTTATTCTAAAATCAACAGGTTGTTCATCAGTTATTCCCATTAATAACATTCTCCTGTTACCATATTCAGTTATGGCATCAAAACATATTTTATTTTCTAACATAGATTTACTTAAACTATTAGTTGAATTACTATCAGATGAATTAATTATTAAACCTAAACCTTCAAGTAAACTAATCATTTTTTTTGTTGAATATGCATAAATATTAGGTAGATCACTCTTAGTTAAATTATACAATTCTAAAATTCTTAATAATTCTGTTTCACTATTATCATTAGATATATCTTTCCATTCAGTTAATCTAGGAAGTGAAGAGAAATCTATACCATTTTGATGATAAACTATGAAATTACTAGATGTAAAATTTTGTTCATTAACAATATTAATAGTATCGGAGTTATCAGGATTATCTAGAAATAAATTTAAATCATCTTGTAAACCACTTTCTCTATATTTAGAACTAAGTGAATCCCATTTAATTCCTTGGAACATAGATCCATCATTAGTTGCTAAACGTGATATACTAGTTTGATTAACCAATGGATCTGTTCCTACATTTGGTAAATTATGATTTCCATATTCATATACTGTTTCACCACACTTAAATGCTATTACTCCTGTTCCTGATTCTGTTCTATTATCATTAATTATATCTATTTCATTAGAATCACAACCTGATCCATTTATACATATCTCACTAATTCCAGTAATTCCAGTAATTCCATTAATTCCATTTAATTTTTCCATAAGAGAAGTTACATTATGATTAGGATTATAAGGTCCATCATTTATAATATCTTCATATACACTTATACCATTTAAAAAATTATTTTTTACATTTTGATCTGCTTGAAATAATTCTTCAACTGTGCTTATATTATCAGTAAAAACATTAGAGGCATTACCAAAATATCTTGTATCATTTAATAATTCATCATATAAGAAACAATGTTCCGGACACATATTAATTAAACAATTACTGTCATCACTATTTCCTAATGTATTATCATTATCTCTACCACATAGAACTCTTTTGTTATTTATAAATTTAACATATCTACTACAATTACCTTCATTATTCTGTCTATTATATTTACAACCTTCACAAGTATTATCTAGTGGATCCCTAAATTCTGCCATAATATATTATTATTACATATTTTTAATTTTCTTTTTTAATGTGTCTAAATATCTAGAATGTTCAATAATATCTATTATTTTTTGAATATCTTTATTATTATGATTTTCGTATAATCCTATTATTGCTGAATCGAATCTTTCATGACCTTTTTTTCTAAAGTCATTTTCTTTAATTAATTTTTGAGTATCATTTTTAAATTTATATCCTTTTATATTTCCGCAACTTGTTCTATAAGTTTTATAATTTTTATTTCCTGTTTCAATCGCAAGATTTTCAGCAAGATTTTGTTTCCATGGTGCAATCTGATACCATATAGTTTTAGTAGGACAACAATTTAATGTATCAACTAAACTTTCATCACCTGTTAATAAAATATCTTTAATACTATCTTTGATTAATCCTATAAATTTTTCTCTAGGTTGCGGTAATATGTCACCTCTTATTATTAATTCTTTTGAATTATTTTTTTTTGTTATTCTTTTTGTTTTTATTTTATTAGTTTTTCTATTATTTTTTTTATTTTTATCTTTAATTTCTTTATTATTAATTAATATTTTTTCTTCTTCTTTTGTTATAACAGTTATTTTTTGGTATTGTTTTTTTGTAATCTTTAAGAATTGTGATTTAACTGGTTGATAAAAAAGTATATCCTGTGATATCCAATTAGGTATAATTACTTCAAACTTTTTATGATTTTTATATTTATCTTTATTTATTATCATTTCTAAAAAAGATAAAAAACAATAACGACTATGTAATAATCCATCTTCACTTGGTTGAATATAAACGAGTGCGTATGGATTCTTTATAAATTTTTGTTTTTTAAGAATAGGTTTATCAAAAAATAATCCTAAATTTTTATTTCCAACACCTATAGGGAAATCTGTTGGAATAGTATCAATATCATTATATTCGCTCATAGTAAATGTATTCCAATCAGTTGCATAGGGTATCATTTTATTAAAATCATTAATTTCAAATGGATCTGCTATTACAGGAATTACTAAAAAACAATTAAATTTATTATTACCAACTACTCTTAAATCTTTAAATTTAGAGCATTCTGCTTCATTATTATTATTTTTATTTTTAATATTTATTATTTTTGTTTTTATTCCTAAATTTCTAAATTTTTGTTGAGATGCTGATAAGATTGTAACATCTATTCCTGGATACCAACGTTTAATATATTCATAAATTTTAATACATTTTATAACATCTCCGTATCCACCACATGGGACATTAATTAATCCTAATTTTATATTTTTATAATGTTTTTTTTGAACTTTTTTACCTAAATGTAATTTCCATCGTATATCATATATTTCATTAAAATTTTTACATTTTAAAATATATTCTTTAAATTCATCCATTTTTTATATATTATAATATATAATGGATAATTATTATGGAGGGAGATTAATTGCTACTGGATCAAAAACTTGTATTATTAATCCTAACATAAGATGTAAAAACAATAAACATAAAAAAAGAAATAAAAAAACAATATCTAAAATTGCTTTTGGTGATAAAGCAGAAGAATATAGTAATAGAGAAAAGTATATTAATGATATAATTAAAAGAATACCTGGTTATAAGAAATGGGCACTAATATATGATGATATGTGTAAACCACCTAGTTATTCTGAAAGTATAGAAATTGATAGAGAAATTAAAAAATGTTTAAAAGATGAATCTACCTATGAACTTCATTCTGGTATAGAATCTAAAAAAGAAGAATTATTTGATATTAATAGTGTTATGTTAATAGGTGAATTTGGAGGAGAAACATTTGGTGACTATTTTGAAAATAATTTTAAAGATATAGATACAACTAAAGAATTAGAAAAAGAATTTTTATCATTAATGAAAAAAATGAAAGATATGTTTAAAGGATTAGTTGATTTAAATAATTATGAAATATCTCATTTAGATATTAAAGAAAATAATATTGTAATATCAAATAAAAATTTTAAATTCATTGATTTTGGATTATCAAATAAATTCAGTAATACTGATCATTTTATACAAAGAGCAAATAATGAATTTAGAACAACACGTATATACACGTGGTATCCTCCTGAATATATTTTTGCTTTTAAAACATTAGAAGAATTTAATAATGAAATTCTATTGATCGAAGAAAATGGTGTTTTAAATTATAGAAAACATACTGAAGTATTAGATGAAATGTATAATTTTCTTTTTGATTTAGATTTAGAAGAATATTTATTAAATCTTTTTCAATATTATAAGACAGTTGATATTAATGTCTTTATGAAAGAATATAATGATATTATTAAAACTCTTGATTGTTATAGTTTTGGATTGTTAGTACCCATTTTGTTTTATAGATTTGGATTTATTGATCTTATACATGAAAGTGTTATGCTAAGTGAATTCTTTAATCTCTTTAAATTAATGACAAACCCTAACCATAAAAAAAGAATAGAGATAGATATTGCTTACAAAGTTTTTGAAGAATTATTGAATAAATACTCTCAAAAGGGTAAAACTAAATCTACTAAAAAGAAAAAGAAAAAGAAAAATAGTAAAAAGAAAAATAGTAAAAAGAAAATTTAATAAATTAAATATGTCCCAAATAATACAATAACAACTCCTAAACTCTTTTTCATATCAAATTCAATTTTATAAAATATTAATGCTAAGATTAATAAAAATAAAGTATTTAAATTAATAATTGATTTTGCATATCCAGGATTATCACAAAGTTTTAAAGAATTAAATATACAAGGATCTACTATAATATAAACTATGAATAATCTTAATAATATTATTCCTAATTCAGACCAATTAGGTGTCTTTATTTTTCTTATATCTGTTTTGGTAATAAATAAATAAATTATTGTTCCTATAAAAATAATTATATTTGCAATGATTATATATTCTGTATATGTAAAATTTTTAATAATATCTTTCGATATAAAATCTCTAACTGCTATAAATATCGCAGCAGCAAAAGCATATGGTATCCATGTTTGCATTATTAAATAGAATAGATATTTATTTAATAAATATACTATCTTCAAAATCATTTAATTTATTATTAAAATATCTAACCGAATTTTTTAAATCTTCTAAATCTTGAAATATTATAAAATCTATATCTAATTTCTTATATATATCTGAATTATAACAAATTAATGATTCTTTATTTGGTATATCTATACCATAAATATTTTCATTTATTATTTCAGGACATGATGATATTACTATTATTTTACCTACATTATATTTTTTTAATAAATCTATTATATGTTTAATTGTATTACCTCTAACTATTGAATCATCTACTATCATTAAATTTTTATCTTTGATTAAATGCTCTACTACATTTAATTTCCTTTTAATATTTTTCCTCCTTTCATCTTGTGAATCCATTATAAATGTTCTATTTACATAACGATTTTTTGTTATACTTTCTGAATAAGGTATTTTTAGAATCTTTGAGATTGATAAAGCACAAGGTTTGCTTGTATCTGGAATAGGTACAATATAATCTATTTCTTTTAATAAATCTTTTGGTATAAATTTCTCTATTTTCTCTGCTAAATATTCACCCATTTTAAACCTTGCTTCATAAACATTTACATCATACATGATAGTTTCTTCTCTTGCTAAATAAACCCATTCAAATATACATGGTTTTATTTTAAAATCTAATTCAAGTTTAATATGATTTATTTTATCATTAAATATATAAATTTCATTATTATAAATATCTGTTAGAATATCATAATCTAAACTTGATAATGAAATAGATTCTGAAGATATTAAATAATTATTTTCTTTTTTACCTAAAATTAATGGACGAATACTATATTGATCTTTAAAACATATTAAACCAAAATTTTCTATTAAACAAATGATATTAAATGATCCTTCTAAAATACTATATAATTTTAAAACAATATCTTTAATAATATCATTATTAATAGTTTCATGCTTATTTAAATGATAACCTAATATTGATAAAATAATTACACTATCAGATGTGATATCATTATTTATAGGAATATTATTACTTTCTAAATATTTTAATAATCTATCATTTAACCAAATTTGACCATTATGAACTATTGATATATTATGTTTTTTACCTGAAAAATATAATGGTTGTGCTTCATTTATCGTATTACTACCTTTAGTAGGATATCTTGTATGTCCTATACCTAATGAAGAATTATTGTTATTTAAATCATTTTTTATCAAACCTTTATCTTTATGAATAATTATTTTATTATTATTAATTAATGAAAAACCATATGAATCTTGACCTCTATGTTGTAAATGATATAATGATTCTGTCAAATCATTAATAATATTATCTTTAGTTAATGAAATTATTCCAATAATTCCACACATTTAATAGTAATATTTTAAGTATGTTTAAATATTATTATTTTAATCACTGATAATTTATGAAGTTAAATAATATTGATTTTGATAAACTAAGTGATAATGAACTTAAAGGATTATGTTTAAAATATAAATTAGTTGATCCTAATAAAATAAATCTTTATAAAAGAAATCAATTATTACAAATTATAAAAAAATGGTTAGAATCAAAACTTAAAAATTATGGTCAAAGAAGAAATTCAATTAATGGTAATCTTCAAAAAAATCAACTAAATTATTCTAAGAGTTCTGGTCCTCCTAAACCTGAATATGATAATAGACAAAGAAGATTATCTCAACCTATTACTAATAATGAAGTTAAAAATGCTCACAATGTTCATCAACAAAATCAGATTTCTCAAGAAGCACAAAGAATTAATCAGCAAAATATCAATAATCAAAAATATGATATTATTGGTATGTATCCTTCTGTCAAAAGATTAGTAGCAATTGGAGATCTTCATGGAGATTTAATTGCTGCATTTAAGGTTTTAAAACTAGCCGAAGTTATACCTCAGAATTCTAAAATGAATGATGTAAATAATGTTCATTGGTGTGGAGGAAGCACGTGGGTAATACAATTAGGTGATCAAATAGATCGATGTCGTGCTGACTGGGCAGAGAATAATTGTGTAAAGAATTTTGATGATGTTTTTGAAGATGAAGGAAATAATCAAGTAATTTTTAATTTATTTTTAAGATTAGATGAAGAAGCAAAAAAAAATGGTGGAAGAGTTTTAGGATTATTAGGAAATCATGAATTAATGAATATTGATAAAGATTTTAGATATGTATCAGCAAAAGAATTTTTAGAATTTGTTCCACCTGATCAAAGAACTGGTAAATATACTAAAGACGGATATCCTATGGGATATTGGCATAGGACTAAAGCATTTGAACGTGGAGGGAATATTGCGAAGATTTATTCTATTAAAAAGAAAAGTATAATTTTAATAGGATCATATTTATTTGTTCATGGAGGTATGAGTATTGATTTAGCAAAAAAATATTCAATTCCTGAAATAAATCAAGTTGTTTCAAAATGGTTATTAAAACAGGATAATGAAACTGAATCTAAAATATTTGATGAAATATTTAGAGATGATGATGATATGAGTCCATTTTGGTGTCGCGTATTTTCAGAAGAAGAAGGCGAAGATGAAAATACAGAAGAAAATTTTAATAGATTAATGAGTGAAGTAAATAAAAAAAATAAATCAATACAACCCATAAAAGGTATGGTAGTTGCTCACACACCACAATTTATGGATAATAAATATTTAAATGGAATTTATAATAAAAGATTATGGAGAATTGATGTAGGAATGAGTAGAGCATTTGGAAAACAAGATGAATGCGGAGAAAATAAATACAGAATACCACAAATTTTAATAATTCATAATGATTCTCAATTTGAAACAAGAAAATGTTCATTTAATTCAGATAGACCTCCTGCTCCTAATAATGGTGAAATTGTTGATATTCATAATACAGGTTTGCCTTTTTAATGGACCAAATCTGTAGAACTTGTGTCTTCAAACTGAAAGGTATGAGAAGGATAGAGGATTGTCTCTGGTCTCAATATTTATGACAATACAGTTATTATATCTACTTTCATGTTACATTTCCACCTTAGCCTTCCCCGAACCAGACACTGGGGTGGCAAACCACACCTCCAATCACCACCCTCATACACCATCTACAGGATCTCCTCCTTCTCCTCATAGCCCGGCAGCACGGACTGCGAGGCCTGCGCCATCTTCGCCTCAGCCCGCGCCTGCGCCGCGGATTTCTTCCCATCTGGAGGCCACCGTGAGCCCC
>Ga0209533_1004442_pt1 | contig 12127 bp, 8 predicted proteins | sample COG_04_FD_184748 | JGI IMG/M metagenome (GOLD analysis project Ga0209533, IMG submission 184748) | Pelagic Microbial community sample from North Sea - COGITO 998_met_04 (SPAdes) (version 2) | ecosystem: Environmental > Aquatic > Marine > Neritic zone/Coastal water | place: Helgoland, sampling... | reverse complement strand
GTGGTACCTGATGGGTTTGCTCAATTGGGACCAATCATAGGGCTTTGGGGAAATGAGACCATAAGGTGATTGCCCCCCTTGGGTACGTCATTTGACGTATGGTGTTTTTTAGGGGGGCGGGGGCGGGAGGACCTTCTGGCGGGATAGGCATGAGAATTTGCTGACTGGCTTCTAGGGTTCAACGTTCGGTAAACTGTGAAGCTGCCTAGAAATAGCCCAAATAAGATAAGATGTAGTGAACAAAAATAGATTTCAATATAGCTGGAGCCCGTCATATATTTACGGAGGAGTAAGCTACAGGCGGCAAGGTAGTGTTCACTATTTTGTGTCATTTCTATAAAATACTCCAAAAGGAGATGACACATGAAACATAAAATAGACTTGGATATAGATAGAGCCCTTCAGGCATTCCGTGACGGCAAGGATGTTGGCGGTAAAGACGGATTTCTTACGCCATTGATCAAACAATTGACCGAAGCGGCCATGAAGGCCGAATTAGAGGCCCATATTGAACAGGATAATTTGCCGAATCGAAAAAACGGTAGCAGCTCTAAGACGATGAAATCCGCCTCGGGTGAATTTGAACTTAATACCCCGCGAGATCGCTCTGGCACTTTCGACCCACAGGTTATCAAGAAGCACCAAACCCACCTCACCGATGAGTTAGAACGCAAGATCATCGCGTTATTCTCCCTCGGCAATAGCTACCAAGATATCCGCAATCACATCGCCGACATATACGATATGAGGCTCTCAAACGGCACGATAAACGCGATCACGGATAAACTCATACCCGAACTGCAAGCGTGGCGTGAGCGAAACCTTGAAGCCATCTACCCAATTGTGTGGCTGGACGCGATCCACTACAAGATCAAAAGATAACGGGCGGTACGCCACTAAAGCTATTTACACCATTCTCGGCCTCAACATTGAAGGCAAGAAGGAGCTGCTCGGCCTATACCTGTCTGACCAAGAAGGCGCGCACCATTGGCTGAGTGTGCTAACCGACCTGAACAATCGGGGTGTGAAGGACATTCTGATCGCCTGCATTGATGGCCTCAAGGGCTTCCCCGAAGCGATTGAAACAATTTTCCCACGTACCGAGATACAGCACTGTATCGTCCACCAAATCCGAAACTCAGTAAAATATGTAGCTTCCAAAAATCAGCGGGCATTTATAGCTGACCTAAAATACGTTTACAAGGCCGCCACACTGAATGCTGCCGAACTAGCCCTGAACGATCTGGAGGACAAATGGGGCGACAAATACCCGATGGTGATTAAATCCTGGCGTACAAAATGGCCAACACTTTCAACGTACTTCAAATAACCGAAAAACGTACGTAAGGCAATTTACACAACGAATGCCGTAGAAGCCGTTCATCGACAGTTCCGGAAACTCACCAAAACCAAGGGCGGCTTTCCGAACGGCTTTCTAATTAACAACAGCTTGTTCAAGTTGCTGTACGCTGGAATACTCTAAGCATCGGAACGCTGGACACACCCGGTACAAAATTGGAATCTAACGCTGTCACAATTGGCGATACATTTTGAAGGGCGGCGGGACGATCGCATCGCACTTTTAAGCTTGGGTGACACAGAATTTTGAACACCCTCATACAGAGTGAGAGTGATCAAGCAGCGTAATGACTCAAAAGAGTGCCAACTACCTTGAAAGACACCGACCTGAAGATTAAGTCGTTCATCGGTACCAGAAAAAACGCAGTCCTCACTCAAATCTGGGTGGCCTTGTGCACCTATTTGCTTATTCACTACTTCAAGTAGGCCAATGGCCTCACCCAGGCTGCATCACGAATAGTTCAGATACTGCAATTAAACTGGTTCGACCGAAGAAATTTAATTGAGCTATTTAAGCCGCCAATACCGGGCAGTCGCGACGATGGCAACCTATCCTTTGACTTCTAAAACTATGGGACAGCAGTGATTGCTGATATTTTATAGGTAAGTACTCAAATTAACCTGCAGATGAATTTTGGTTATTCCATCCACACCGGGCGTTTTAGCGCCCTTTGAAGAAAGCGTTACTTCAGCCGCGTGGCGAAGCCACTGTGGGTGACTGATAAGACGCAACAGTCGATTCACTCGACGTGTTTTATCTTCCGCTGTCCATGTTGCTAATTTACGTTGCAGTTCGATGATTATCAAAGGTCTTCACCCCGTTAAGGTCAGGTAATTTGCTTACGCAAATCAATTAAACTGCGCCCCTTCGCCATGTAATGGGCTTTCCTCATCTAAGACTACTACGAACGCTCCGCCAGCTTGCATGTCATCGGGGCCATACTCCCTTAACATTCAATACAAGCCTTCCCCAGTTCACCTATCTGAACTCAAGCATATTGGGTTGGATGCCGATCGCAGTCTTTAACCTTAACGTGCTGTAAGGTGATGATGCCTAAACGCAGACTTGTGATTTAACGTTTATCCATTGATGAATGCTTACATATCATTCATCAAATCGGTAATAACACGCATACTTATAATGTTATAACGACATCATACTGCCTGTTAATTCGTGTAGGCAGTGGCGACATTTCAGCCCACAGATGCGGGTTAATCGGTTCATGTTCTTCATCCGTCCAATACTTAGTCTAGAAGAGCATCTTGGCTTAACGAATTCGCCTCACTCCCCGTTGACAGCGAGTTACATCACCTTATCAGCATGCAATAAGTCACTGCCGCTCAGACTCTTGTATCTGCACAACCAGATACTGACATTACAAGTTGGCTCCTGCCGCATTGTTTCTGAATTTCAGATAGACTCGTGATTCATTTGAACAATCCCTGTTCGCCCTGAATTCTGGGCACACTGTAGGTCACATCCGCTACCCAAGTTTGATCACAACCGCTGGTGTCCCCAAAATTCAGGAGCTTATTCTGGCCTCTGTTCACAAAACGCCTGAGGCCTGGCACGCGACGGGTTACCAGGGTGACACGCGCCCTGAGTTTCGCACCCCGCATCAGGCGAGCGACGCGCTTACTGGAGACCAAAATACCGCTATTACGCAGCGCTGCATGGACTCTAGGGCTGCCATATCGGCCTTCACTGAGGTCGAATATCTTAGTAATCGTCTTGGTCAACTCATGGTCTGACAGTGCCCTCTGAGACGGCTGGCGGTGCCGCCAAGCATAATACCCACTGCGCGAGACACCAAGCCAGCCGCACAGGTTGACTACTCCGAATGCTTTAGCGTATCTGTGGAAGAATCCAAATCGTTCTGATGAACTTCCGCCAGATACCGTTGCCACTCTTTTAGTAGATCGTTCTCCTTATTCAGGCGTTCAATTTCTTTCTTTAACTTGATAGTTTCCGAGAGCTGCTTAGTGGGTGCTGTGTTCCGTAGATTAGTCATACCGACTCGCTTTTTACCGCCTCCTTGGATCAATCCTTCCCGAAATTCTTTGCGCCAACGAGATAACATAAATGGATGGATACCCAGGCCTTCAGCAACCTGTTTAACCTGGATATCAGGTCTAAAGCTCATTTTAACGGCCCGGACCCTAAATTCCATAGAACATTGCCACGTTTTTCGTGGATTAGTGTACTTTGGTATAATCACCTCTAAGTGGGTTATCTAGAGGTGTCCACTAAAGCGGGGCAAGTTCATAGAAAGCAAACATACACCTTTTGGCTGAGACTTACTATTCATTGAGATATCCGACAAAGTCGAAATTGCTTAGCATCGACTGAATTTCAATTTCAATTTCGTGCCATGCTTTACTTCTACTCTTTGGCGAAGGAAAATAATGATTAAAATAGGAATAGCCTTCCCTTGGTTGCCCAAGAATGCTTACGTTTCGAAGCACCATTCCAGTACAATCAAATGGGTTGCAATTGTCTAACACCAAAGCATCATCATCCCCTTTAATAACAAGACCAGATTCCACTAGTTTGTCAAATAGACTAGACTTATTAGATCTAATGTTTGCCTTAATTATACGGTCGAATAATTGTGCCTCAATGTCCCTTTGAACAACCCACGTGTCGTCATGCGAATTTTTAGTTGGCTGGCTATGTCCATTAATACTTCTATTTATAACGCCGGCATCGATTAAAGCGAGCCACTCTTTAGCTCTGGATAATGGCGGTCCTACTATAGATAGACTTATCCTTCCTGAAACCCTGCTGAAGAATTTGGATTTGTGGGGTGCTACTTCTGAATGAGATATATAAGACCTCACAAAGTCCCTAATAACTCTAAGAATCTCTATGCTATATTTTATAGCTGAAATACCTTCTCCAAGCTCTGATTCCTTAATATCGCTCTCAAGCTGCCTCCTCAGAGATTCTTTAACTATAACTGTAGAGTCGAAGTAAATTCGGGGTTGGAATTCAGAATTGCTATAGCAACGTCTCAACCTTCTATTAAGTTTTAGAATGTCATCACATGATTCAAAATGGAAATAACGGCTACTAAGCCTTTTTATTTTAGAGTTGTATGCAAACCACATTTCCAGCTCAATTATTTCTAAAAGAAAATCAATCATGTCAGAGTTTGAGTTAACTGCCCATGAAATTAGGCTGTCTAAGCGTACATTGGAGCAAATTATAGGTCGGTAACTACCGGTAGAATCTAGTGGATTGTTTGGCCTGGATTTGAACAAGTAATTTGTTCTTGATGAGATATATATTTTTGGTTCAAAGCCTGATCGTTGATATTCTAAATCTGTTCCATTTGTAACAAACTTGCCACCTTTTCCAATAGTGAGTTTGTGGACTGCGTCAACAGCTGTTAAACCCATGCCCTGAATCAACACTCTTTCAGAGTTCATAATATCGTCATAATTTACTCCGTAAACACCAGTATTGTATTGCTCGGCTCTAAATCCGTCTCCATGGCCTGTGCATAGAAATAGATGATTAAAGAAATGGCTCTTGTTTGTGGATGTTTTAACAGTTATAGCAGACTGGGAGGTAACCTTAAAGTCTATTACTAGATCCTGAACTAGTCTAATATCAATATTAGAAGGCTTTTTTTGCACAAGTTGCTTGAATACAAAATCCTGATAGCATGCATAGTATTTCCTGTCTACAAAGCTTACAGGGTCTACTATCATATCGAATTGGTTTTTTAAAAACTCAATAAAACTCGGTCTATATAAGGTAACGCGCTGATTATTTTTTGAATAGTATTTTCCGTGAAAGCTGTCTATTTGTCCTGCGACAGTATTTAGTAGAAAACCTTCTTCACTGGCTGAATTGTGGATCCCAGGTCCAAAACTACTTGGATCGAAAACAGTGACAGAAAATTTCAAGTCTCCATGATTTAAGGATCGCTCAACTAAGTTTGATAGCACCGCAGTACCCCATGGTCCTGCCCCAATAATTCCAACTGACAACATAGAAAGTCTCCTATAGTACTAGTCCAGCGATGTCCACTGCTTGGTTAAATTCTGGAATCTCTAAGCAACGGTTTATCCAGATGGTCACATGTTGTAGATCTGTAGCATCTTGAATGAGGCATTGCCTCATATAGGCAACAGGAAAATGAAATACATCAGCTAATGATGGGTTATTTCCACTCAAAAAATCGTTGCGCTTCAATGAATCAAAGTCATTCGAAAATAAATTCAATAGCCTAAATTTAAACCACTCATCAATGTCTTTATGGTGAGATAGATATCGAGCAAACGCATTAGGCGGCGCAAAGTCTGATACAGCGCTGTAGCAAAACTGGCGAATTAAAGACCCATCGTATGATTTTGTTATCTCTAGGGAAGTATCACGAACGAAGTATTCCGCAATTGCTCCGCTTTGGAGCAGAACCGAGCCTTCGCTCGTTTTTAATACTGGAACTTGACCCCTAGAATTTAACCTTAAAAATGAAGCTGATTTTTGTACGTTTTTGCTCATATCGATGTAACTAAACCCCACCTCTTCAGATGAATACATAGCAGCAATAACGGCTCTTAGACTATTCCCGGACCGCGAGTAATAAAGATTATTAATCACTTTTACCTCTCAATACCATTGAATCAACTGCATTTCGAAAGCCATTCCCTGTAATGAAATATATACCTAAAAATATTAAAACGGCACCAATTATGATATGTAGATTTACGTCTTCTGATAAAATAATTGAACCGAGAAAAATGCTAAATAACGCTCTTAGGTAGGCATTACTTGTTGTAGTTAAAGGCCCCAGGTTGTTTACCAATCGAAAGAAAATCACGCTTGCTAATGCCGTGGAAAATACGGACAGTCCAAGCAAAGCCAGAATAGATGTTACCGATGGAGCAGCCTCAATTGAACCTGCAAATATTAAAGTGTATGGCATAAGTGCTAACGCACCTAGGCACAAGCTGCTCGAAGCAGTTACAAGTGGTGGGAGTTTGACAAATCGCGCGCCGTATATTGCGCCAACCCCGTAAGAAAACGCTGCGAGCAAAGAGTAGATTATCGATAATATATACTTCTCTGTCAGTACTCCAGCGGTAACCGAACTTGCTGTATATACGCCTGTGAGACCAAGTAACAAACCGATTAATTTATATATATCAAACGGTTTAGTTCTTAGAATAAATACCGAAATTATGAAGACGACCATGGGAGGTGTAGTATTAAGCAGCCCAGCCAGGCCACTGTCGATATGCTGCTCACTGTATGATATCAATAGAAATGGTATTGCACCTTGTAAGCAACCCTGAAATAAAAGCTCTAGGTACTTTTTTGGTTCAGTCGGGAAATTCTTTTTTAATACTATGCAACTTATTAGCAAAATAATTCCTCCTACCACGAGTCGAGTTTGCACAATCCACGCCGGATGAAAATCCTCAAGTGCAACTTTAATCATAGTAAAGGAAGAGCCCCACAGAAGGGCGAGTAAGACTAAAAGACTGTAATCTATTGATTTAGAATTCATATTGTAATTCCTCTTCAGTAATGCGTTCTATTTCTACACATAAATAATCAAATAGCTTCGCAATATGGTTTGGAGAAAAAAGACTATTTCGGAATTGAATCTCTACATTAACTGACTTTTGATTGTCCTGTACCAAAAGCAGGAGGTCATATTTAAGACAATATCCTTTATCAACAACATTCGAATGGTTAACATCCAACTTTGAGTTTACAGGCATGTAATTGATTGAAAATCCAGTGAGCGGATTACGATCAATCTCCTGGCATCTATCTAGTGCTACTAACAATTCATTAAATTGAAATGATTGCTTATCCTGCAATTCAATAATTTGGTAGTTCAGTGTTCTGACTAAAACATCCTTTGTGAAGTTGGTATTGACCCTTAGTGGAACCAAATTAATGGCATTGCATATGACTTCGCGCCATCTTTTGTCGTCACGCCCTGCAAAAGGGGTAACTATTGCAATATCTGAACGACCAAGCAGATCAGATAACAATCTAGCATATGCTGCCATCAGGATAACGAACCTACTTACAGAAAAATGTTTTGCACTTGAATGTAGGTGAGAAAGTGTTTTTGCTTTCATCGTAAATGTTCGAGATAAGCACTTATTAATAGTAGTTGCTCTACCGCCAATCTCTCCTTTATAGTGCATATCTATGAAGCCACTAAATAGATCACTAAAGTAGCCTCCTGCATCTGAACCATTTCTATCGACTTGCATGTTAATTTCATGAGCTATGGACCGGTATGAAGGTAAATTCTTAACCGAATCTATGTAGGAATTTCTGCAAAACAATCTTTGAATTAGCGCTTTTTCAAAAAAACCCTGGCTGATCCCATCACTAATCATGTGATGTACATTCCAAACGAGGTAACTCTCCATACTAAACTGGACTAAATGTATTTCGAAAAGAAAGCCATCTCTAAAGAGATTTATGGTATTAGAGGAAGCTTTTAAAACTACCTCTTTAAGTTGTTGTTTAATGCACAATACGTTCTTAACTAGAATTTTATTAACTACAATATTTCGATTTTGATTTACTCTTTGCTCAACACCCTTATTGTTGCTTCGAAATTCAAGCGCTAAAGAATTGTGATATGTAATAAGATCTGAAATGGAATCCTTCAGTTCAGTGGCACTAGTACCATCTGGTAGCCTAATAGTTCTCACCATATTACACCAAGTACCTTGACCTCCATTGCAAAATGTTTGCAGGTATCTCTCTTGTTGCGGTGTTAAATTAAACCAAATTTCCTTAAAATTTGATTTCAGTTTCTTCAGAGTATCAACTTCAAGAACCGCGTTTTCCGCGATTTTGCGCACCGTAGAATATTTTCTAATGTCCGCTTCTGAAACCCCAAAAAGCCCTTGATCATTTAGTTTGCAAATCAGTGATACAGAATTTAATGAGTCGCCTCCTAGCTGAAAAAAGTCGCTATCTAGACCTATTCTCGAAGTATTTAGTACCTCAGTAAAACAGTTGGCTACAGTTTTTTCGATATTGTTGAATTTATCATGTGTAGTTGATTCTGGTCTAAATAATGATATCAGTGCTTCTTTATCAATTTTTCCATTCGTTGTTTTAGGTATATACTTTACTGATTTTATATTTGAAGGAATAAGAGACACGCCTAAAAGATCTAAACACTCGTTTCTGATATATTCCTCGCTTATCCTTTGATCAGTTGTAACTACCAAAAGAAATAGCCCATTACCGTACGGAGAATCGAACTTATATGTTACAGCGCAAGATTGTATATTGTGTATCTTTTCAATCTGAGCTTGAATGTCTTCGAGTTGTACTCTGATTCCGTTGATCTTAATTTGATTGTCTTTTCTGCCGACTAGATGTAATTCACCATTATTGTCTATAAAGCCCAAATCTCCTGTTGCATAGCTAACCCCGTCGTCACTATAGCCATTATTTGAACTTTTGTGATTCAAGTAACCAAATGAGATGTCGTCTCCTTCAATCACGACTTCCCCACAATTTATAGTTTCATTTCCTATCACAACCTCCCTATAATCATTAGTTTCGTTCGGCAGAGTGATTAAAGCCTTCTTGTTTGGTATTGCTCTACCGACAGGAACTCCTGTTGAATACTTATCGAGGTTGGAACTTTCAACATGGTGAAAAAATGACGCTAAAGTGGCTTCAGTAGGGCCATAAAGATTAATAATCTGTGTATTTGGAAACACTGATACCCATCTTTTAAGTAAAAAATTTGTTAAGGGTTCTCCAGCAAAGAAAACCAGAATATTGTTATCATATGTTTGATGGCCTGTCTTAGTATCGAGAATGAAACTTGCAATTGTAGGCACTAAATGTAAAAAATCGATATCTCGTTGCTTAATCCAATCAAAAAATGTTTTTGAGTTTAATATGGTCTTAGGAGCTATGTTTATATCAAGACCTAAAATTAAAGGCGTAAGGATGTCTCGTAACACAACATCAAAATTCAGCTTGGTCATGACACCGGATGACTTACAGTTAAAGCGTGTCGAGTAATCAGCTTGCCAGCTTAAGAAGTTTGCTAATCCGTCTCTCTTTCCGACTACGATTTTGGGTTTTCCAGTTGACCCTGATGTTGGAAAGAGGTATGCCCTTCTATTTAGAGCTTTAGGTACTTCTGATTCCCTTCGTTTAAAATACTTTGAAGGTCCGAAGCATTCCTGATATTTACTGTTCAAGCAACTACTACTAGCGTTCAGTATTACTTTAGGCTGTATTTCCAATAGATACTCACCAAGCCTCGAGTCGGGTGTGACTATGTCTATCGGTGCTACTGTGCATCCATACTTTAAACAGGCCAGAACCATGGCAATACTTGAAAAGCTTACCTCACCGTAAACCACAATAATATCTTCTACCGATACACCTATTTCAATCAATCGAGTAACTTCGCGATTCACCTGATATTCAAGGTCTTTGATGTTGTATGCATAGTCTTCAGAAACAATTGTTGAAGTTTTTATATTGGTAAAAATCTTGTCAATTAATAGTGACAAATGATCGACGCAAACTGAATTCATGTTACATATACTCCTTAAAGTATTTTTCTTTTCCGCGATGCTCACTGTATAGCGATTCTACATTCGATTTGGTGCCGCTCAATCTTCGTGCTATTTCTTCGGCTATTGCGGGCGCCTGTGCAAATCCACCAGTATTGTGTCCTCCACTTGAAACAACCATTGTGTTGTCGGGAAACTCATTAAAATTCAGGATCCCTAAGCCGGACGCAGTCCATGGTCTAATACAATACTCGGGACCATAATTCAAAATACCTAGCCACTTTGCCTGCTCGAATTTTTCAGGAAATAAATCGTTCGCAGTCTCTAGAATGCACTTTTTAAGCTCTTCGATGTTCTTAGTCGATACGGCTTCCGGATTCCGACCTAAGAAACCATGTCCAGAAGAGCAGCTTATAATTGGGTTCCCACGGTCGTCAATGCCAGGGATGATGTTTGCGCCTTCGGCGGCCTCTCTGGACCCGAACCCTTTTCGTTTGACCTTGACTGGGGTTACTAGAGGATTATCCTTGTTTGGCAACGTAATCCACATCCCCATCATTGAACCAATTTGACTGAATTCAGGAAGTTTCGCTTCGAAGGCTTTGGTGTAGGCGCCTGGCGAAATGACCCATACTGGGTGAAAAAATCTATGATCTTTGCTTTTCAAATACAGCTTTCGTTGTTGTGACATTTCCTCTATTTTAGTATTCCAGTGAAATTTGACGCCCATAGATTCTAGTAAATCAATTAGATTCCGGCAAAATGACTTAATGTTTAAAGAAAAACCTTTGACATGTAAGGCGGCTAATATGCTGCCGTTATTAATAGCACTAGTCAAAGCAGGTTCTTGATCATGTAGTAAAGTCAGCGAAATATTATTGATGTACGCATTGATCTTTTTCTCACTTTCAATCGCGCCCGCATAATCATTTAGGTTCTGATATATACGGAGCAAACTTCCTTTGAAATGGCAATTTCGCAAAAGCTCTGGATGGCGAGAAAAAATACCATCCCACAAAATAGCACTGTCTTTATTTATACTTATAATTTCGTCGTTAAACTTAGTTGCTCGCCATGAGGGTACTTGCTCTAGATCCTCAATCCATCGCAAGCAGTCCAGGCCCATCTCATCTGTTTTGTTACTAAGCCATCCACCATTGCTTACAGTTTTCCTAAACAGCCTATCTTGAAGTACTTCACGCCCTATGCCTCTAGCCAGGTGGTGCCTGGATTCATTAAAAGAAAAAATCCTTGCATCTTGTCCGCCAAAAGTCGCACCAGTTTGCTCCTTAGGTATACTATCTACCTTCCTAGGGTCAGGCATTCGATCGTATAAATGAATGTCATTGCTTATGTGTGACAGACGGAGAGCAGTTATTAGATTTACCACGCCCGCACCTACCAGGCCAATCGAATCTTTTTTTGAAACCACTTTGGAGTGATCTTTATCATTGGGACTTTTATCGTCAAAATGTAAATTCAAGGCGAGTGCTAACGCCCCCTTATCGAACCGCCCATACACGATACGTGTTTTGCTATCAGTTGACTCAATCGACTGAATTGAATCACTTATGACACAAATGTTAGCGTTGAGACTTTTTAAATAAAGTGAATTTTTTTTATATATGTCATAAGAGATAATTACGAATTGACATTTAACACAGACATCCATCCAGAGATCAGACGATATATAAAAATCAAGTTGTGGAAATAGCTCTGCTAATCCTAGTTCATATGTTGAGACGACGACAATGGAATATTTCATAATAAGGTTATCCTTAGCTCATTAGTAGTAAGCGCCTACAAGATATTGATTATGCTGCGAGTAAGTCTTTCCGCAGTCCTGAAACTAATTAACTCTATGAACGACAGTCGCTAATTTTTCTTTCCCGATTGAGTAGCAGTACCAAATCAACGGCTCTGGCCCCTATGATTTAGAGGTGCCCTGAAGACCCCCTATTCGACAGGCCTAATCAACTGTTCGATTTCTCTGGTTCAGATCTCGGTGTTTTCGTGTTGAAAAGGAAATTCATCTGCGAGTAAGGAGAGGGTCTGATGGCACCAATATCGGGGTTTTTAGTTAATCATAAAACTCAGCCACAATATCCTCCAACGAATTATCATCAATCGAGACATCCTTAGTAGGCAACTCACCAATCAATTTCTGAATCAACCGAGCCACCTGGTCCCCTTCTCGCTCAACCGGTATGACCACACTGTTGCCATTCCA
>Ga0209533_1004429_pt1 | contig 12160 bp, 9 predicted proteins | sample COG_04_FD_184748 | JGI IMG/M metagenome (GOLD analysis project Ga0209533, IMG submission 184748) | Pelagic Microbial community sample from North Sea - COGITO 998_met_04 (SPAdes) (version 2) | ecosystem: Environmental > Aquatic > Marine > Neritic zone/Coastal water | place: Helgoland, sampling... | reverse complement strand
TACACCATTAATGGGGATAAATAATAGAGACCTTAAAACATTTGAGGTGTCATTAAAAACATCAATAGTTTTAGTCAAATCTATCAAGGATAGAATACCTATTACCGAATCAGGAATTTTTGATCATCAGGATATAAAGTTGATGAATGAGAATCATATTAATACTTTTTTAGTCGGCGAGGCATTCATGAGACAAGATGAACCTGGTGAAGCTCTTAAAGAACTTTTTTATAATTGAGTTTTAAAAAATGACAATGTTAAAAAGACCGAGACGAATGCGAGAAAGTAGTTTTTCAAGAACGCTAATGCGAGAAAATAATATTTCAGTAAGTAATCTGATTTATCCCATGTTTGTAATTGAAGGGTCAGGCGTTCGACAAGATATAGAGTCAATGCCAGGTATTCAAAGATTGAGTATTGATGAATTAATAAAAGATGCTTCTGAATGCCATCAATTAGGTATTCCAGCCATTGCTATCTTTCCTTACATCGACAAAAAATTAAAAACGGATGATGCAAGCGAAGCATTTAATGATGACGGGCTTGTTCAAAGAGCAATAAGAGATCTAAAAAAAGAAATTCCTGGGCTTGGTGTTATATCAGATGTAGCACTTGATCCATTTACAATACATGGACAAGATGGACTCATTGATAAAGCCGGTAATATATTAAATGATGAAACAGTCAGTATTTTAACCAAACAAGCCATCAGCCACGCTAAAGCAGGTGCTGATATTGTAGCACCCTCAGACATGATGGACGGGAGGGTTCAGAGAATTAGAAAGTCTCTTGAGGAGAATAAATTTATAAATACAAAAATTTTATCTTACTCTGCGAAATATGCTTCTTCATTTTACGGCCCATTTAGAGACGCAGTTGGTTCATCAGGGCTATTGGGTAAATCCACAAAGAAGACTTATCAAATGGATCCTGCAAATAGTGACGAAGCCTTAAATGAAGTGGAATTAGATATTCAAGAGGGAGCTGATATGGTCATGATAAAACCTGGTATGCCTTATCTTGATATAGTTTTTAGAGTTAAACAGACTTTTAACAAACCAACTTTTGTTTATCAAGTTAGTGGGGAATACGCAATGATTATGGCAGCATCTTTGAAAGGTTGGCTAAATCAGGATGATGTTATTTTAGAGTCACTGATTTCATTTAGAAGGGCAGGAGCGGATGCAATCATTACTTATTTTGCATTAGAGGTGGCGAAGCTGATGGATTCAAAGAAGTAATATCAAAAGATAAAACTTTATTAACAGTCAATCCTCTGTTCTGTAGATAGTTTTTTTTAAAATCAAAAAAGTCTTTTTCGAAATATACTTTTATTTCAACTGGTATAGATAAATTGTCCAAATAAATTGTAGGAATATATTTAATTAAAGGCTTACCCTCTTTGGTATTCATTTTTACCTCTTTAAAATCATAAGACATTTCACTATTGAGAAGAACGTACTCTACGTCTTTAAGATTATCAGCAAATAAATTAATTTTAATTTCGGGAAACTTCGGAATTATGCCTTGCGTTAATTGATTCATCAGATGCGGCTTAAAATTTATAAAGATATTCATTACTTCGAGTGCTTGGATTTTAAATTGCTGTAAAAATTCAATATCTATATTTGGGTTAAAAATTTTATTGAAATCATCAATAGCTTTATCAATTTGTGAATTTGTTGGGAGGCTTGCATTTTCATTAAGGCCTAATGACTTCGCCGCTTTTTTCTTGGCAAATAAATAATCTTTAATACCCTCTTCCATTATTAGTTGAGCAGCAAGATTAGCAACTGATATTTTTATGTTTTTAGATGACATAATTTTTTTAACGAAATTAGTTTATTACAAAGTATGAATTATCAAAGGGTGGATATTCTTCATAAAAGTACTCGTAGAAACCATTCTCATCAGCGTTATTCGTCATTCCTGTTTTTTTGTTGATCTTATATGGAATAATGCCTTCAGGTTTTACTAAATTTTTAATTGGATAATCTTCTAGCAAGGGCCGCATATAATCAATCCAAATTGGTAAGGCAGCTCTTGATCCTGTCTCCTTATTGCCTAATGATTTTGGTTGATCGTACCCCATCCAAGTCACAGTCACTATGTCAGAATTGAACCCAGCAAACCAAGCATCCATTAAATCGTTTGTGGTACCTGTTTTACCAGCAATGTCAGGGCGTTTTAAAGTTTTAGCTTTTCTGGCCGTACCATTTTTGATGACTTCTTTTAATAAGTCATACATGATAAATGCATTCCTAGGATCAATAATTCTTGGCGTTTCTTCATTTATTAACCCAGCCTGAAGTTTGATATTTCTCCCCTTAGAATCAATAATTCTATCAATATAATATGGTGTTTTAAGGTAGCCACCATTAGCAAAAACACTGTAGGCTCGCACCATCTCCCAAGCTGTTGCTTCACCTACACCAAGCGCCATAGATAGGTAAGGTTTATATTTTTTTGGATTAAAACCAAACCGCGCAATATAATCAAGTGAATATTCAGGGCTAATATGTTTCAAAATTCTTATTGAAATCAGATTTTTTGATTTTGCTAAGCCCTCTCTAAGCCTGATAGGGCCTGAAAATTTTTCGTTATAATTTTGAGGGACCCAATTTTCATTAGTTCCAAGATCTTTCGCCAATACCTCTAGGGGACCATCATTAATTATTGTGGACGGGGTAATTCCTTTTTCAAGCGCACTTGAAATAATAAATGGTTTGAAAATTGACCCGGGTTGACGATGTGCCTGAGTGACATGATTATATTTATTTTTTTTAAAGCTAAAGCCTCCTACTAACGCAACAATTGCGCCAGTGTTTGGATCCATTGAAATTAATGCACTCTCAACTTCGGGGAGTTGTGTGACAATCCAATCCTTTTTCTTTTTAAAAAATCTCATTACTGAGCCAGGCTTAATTAATTTATCCGCTGGGTTTTCCTTAGCTAAATCTTTTTTTAATAATCCTAAATTTTTTTTATAGATAGTGATGTACTGATTATTTTTTAAAAAAACATCTATTTTGTATGGTTGGGTAGATAAGACAATGCCAGGAATAAAATTGTTATAGGCTTTAAAAGAGCTTAAAGATTTTCTCAAAAATTGCTTTTTTGTTTTTTTGTCATTGAAACTTTTATCATCTAAATTAATATATCCCTCAGGAATTCTTAAGGGTTGACGATTAATGTAATTAATGACGCCATTTTCGATTGCCTGATTTGCCGCACTTTGGTTCTTTTTTTTGATTGTCGTAATGACTTTTAAACCACTGGTATAGATACTGTTGCCGTATTCATCGTACAAAACTTTTCTTACCATTTCTGCAATGTAATCTGCCTGGATTTCGTAACGAATATTTTTTTCAACAAGATCAAGATGTTCTTCGAGCGCTAATATATATGACGGTCTATCAATAAAGCCATATTTATACATATTATTTAGTACAGTATGTTGTCTTGCTATCGCTAAATCGGGATTAGATAGAGGATTGTATCTACTGGGGGCCTTAGGCAACCCAGCCAATAATGCAATTTCAGCTAAATTTAAATTTTCAAGTGACTTATTAAAATAAGTATTCGCAGCAGCAGAAAATCCGAACGACCTTTGTCCAAGGTAGATCTGATTTATGTAAAGCTCAAGAATTTCCTCTTTAGATAACTTATTTTCAATTTTTAAAGAGAGCAAAATTTCATTAATTTTTCTTTTTAGAGTTTTTTCTGATGATAAAAAGAAGTTGCGAGCAACTTGCATGGTGATAGTACTCGCCCCCTCTCTACTCTGCCCTGTAAAATTTTTTACAGCAGCTCGCATGATGCCAATAAAATCAATGCCTGGGTGCTCAAAAAAACGCCTATCCTCAATCGCTAAAATAGCATTTATCATTTTTTGAGGCACATTTTCTATGGCAATAAAATCTCTCCGCTCCTCTCCAAATTCTTGAATTAAATAATTATCTTTTGTGAAAATTTGTAATGGTTCTTTAGGGCGATACTTTGAAAGACTTTCAACATCAGGCAGCGTTGGGTAGATTAGGGTTACTGTAAAAATTATAGTTGCTAAGCCCGCAATACCTATCAGGAAAGAGAGCGTTAAGAAATTTTTTATTTTTGAAATCATGGAATTGATTTTTTAATTTTTATAATCGATATAAGTATATTATAGAGCTGAACATTTTCATTATAAGTTTTAATTGATTTATAATTCTATTTTGGCTTGGCTTGAGTATGAAAAAATATAAAAATATTTACCTAATAGGTTTGATGGGTTCAGGTAAAACGACTTTAGGTAAAATTCTGTCTAAAAAATTAGATAAACATTTTTATGATAGTGATCAGGTAATAGAAGAAAAATTAGGCGTTAATGTGCCAATGATATTTGAGTATGAGGGAGAGGCTGGTTTCCGCGAGAGAGAAAAAGATATTTTGAAAGAGCTTGTTGGCAAACAAAATATTGTTTTAGCTACAGGGGGAGGCATCATTCTTTCAGAATCTAATCGTGATCTTTTAGCAAAAAATGGGATAGTAATATATTTAAAATCTTATCAAAAAGATTTGATTTTAAGGATGAAAAATGACAAAACTAGGCCATTATTAAAAAATGGGACCGTTGAATTAATTATTAAAAAATTATGTCAGGAACGAGAGCCTCTATATGAGGAGATTGCAGACTTCAAGATAACCACAAAAAACAAAAGAATTCATGAAGTTGTTAACGAAATCATAAGAACAATAGATTAAAATTTATGAAAACTATTAATATTAAATTTGATGATCGAAGTTACCCTATTTATATTGGCCAAGGTTTAATTTCAGATTATGAGCTAATAAGCCAACACTTGCCGCATAAAAAAATTGTAATCATTACAAACGATCTTGTTGCTGATATCTACCTAGATCCACTGAGAAACTCTTTATCACCTCATAAGGATGTCATCACTATCATCTTGCCTGATGGAGAAAAAAATAAAAATACGGATTCATTAAATATTATTTATTCTGAACTGCTTAAGAATAAAGCGGATCGAAATACTACACTTATTGCATTAGGTGGTGGCGTTATCGGTGACCTCACTGGCTTTGCGGCAGCCACTTTCATGAGGGGAATAAATTTTATACAGATACCTACTACATTACTTTCGCAAGTTGACTCATCCGTGGGTGGGAAAACGGGCATTAATCATCCATTAGGTAAAAATATGATAGGCGCTTTTTATCAACCAAAGTGTGTGATAACGGATGTGAATGTCTTAAGCACATTACCAAGACGACAGTTATCAGCAGGTTTTGCGGAGGTGATTAAGTACGGACTAATCAGAGATGTAAGATTTTTTGAATGGCTTGAAGATAATATTCAATCGCTACTTACGATGGATCTAGACCTTTTAATTGAGGCCATATTGCGATCTTGCCAAAATAAAGCAGATGTTGTTGAAGCTGATGAATTTGAATCAGGTATTAGGGCAATATTAAATTTAGGACACACTTTTGGGCATGCAATTGAAGTGTCACAAGGCTATGGTAACTGGCTACATGGGGAAGCGGTTAGCGCAGGAATCGTGATGGCAGCAAGGCTATCAAAGAGCATGGATTGGCTATCAGATAAAGAGATAAAACGAGTCATTAAGCTAATCAAAAGTGCTGGGTTACCTACGAAACCCCCTGCAATTTCTGTTGAAAAATATTTAGAGCTCATGATGCTTGATAAAAAAACAAAGGATGGTCAGATTAATTTAGTGCTTCAAAAATCAATAGGAGAAGCAATCTTAACCAACACTTACGATCCTTCAAAGCTTCGACAAGTACTAGAATCTTCACATTAAAGTTTAATTCATCATGAATTTAAAACCTTTCGCTGCAGATCCTCAAAAAAGTCTAGGTAGGCAATTTAAAGAAGCCCCTTCAAAACTTCGAAATGATTTTCAAAGAGACCGTGACCGTATTATTCACTCAGGAGCTTTTAGAAGGCTAGAATATAAAACACAAGTGTTCGTGAATCACGAAGGGGACATGTTTAGGACAAGGCTGACCCATTCACTGGAGGTAGCACAAGTTGCACGCGGTATATCAAGAACGTTAGCACTTCATGAGGATTTAGCAGAAGCGATTGCGCTCGCTCATGATCTTGGCCATACGCCATTTGGTCATGCAGGACAAACTGCGTTAAATCAATGTATGAACGCGTATGGTGGCTTTGAACATAACCTCCAATCATTAAGAATTGTTGATTCTTTAGAGAATGATTATGTTGATTTTAAAGGCCTTAATTTGACCTTTGAGGCAAGAGAGGGCATTTTAAAACATTGCTCAAATAAAAATGCTCGAAAATTAGGTGAAGTGGGAAAACGTTTTATTCAAAAGACGCAACCATCTTTAGAGGCTCAGTTGGTCAACTTTGCTGATGAGATAGCATATAACCACCACGATATTGATGATGGCTATCGTTCTGGGTTGGTGACATTTGACCAATTAAAAGATTTACCATTTTTTAATGAAATTAGCGTGGAAGTGAAATCAGAGTCACCTTCAATTAACGAGAAACAGTGGATCAAGTCCACCATCAGAAGAATGATGAATATTTTTATTATTGACCTATGTGAACAATCTCAAGCACAGCTTGATAGAGAAAAATTTAGTTGTATTGATGATGTTAGGAACGCGGATCCCATCATTGCCTTATCAGAAGATATGGCAAAAAAACAACAATCTTTGAAGCAATTTTTAAGAGAAGCGCTTTACCTGCACCCCCGTGTGCAGGCCATGACAGATAACGCCCATGACGTGATTAAGTCGATATTTGAAAAATTAATGCAAAACCCTAGCCTTATTAATATTACAAAAGAACAAATCCAAAATGAGCCAGCTATTCTAGTTTCAGACTATATTGCAGGAATGACAGACCGTTTTGCGCTTCAAACCTTTGAAAAACTTTGTCAAAGTAAAATTTCTTAAATATATTTACTTATTCTATTTTTAAATCAAGTAATTATGTGTATCTCATGAAAATTGTTGCAATTAAACAACAAAATATTGAATATGTGTCAAAAAAAAGACAAAAAGCTTGCGAATGGTTACTTAATTGATGGATAATGTGTCTAACTTCTTAAAGTTTTTTTATTTTAAGAATGTTTATTAAAAAGCTTTAAAAATTTTTAAATCAAGGAGAAACATATGAATAACAAAATTAAAGCAGCTGTAGCAGGTGCGGTATTAGCATCAGCTTCAGTAGCAAATGCTGGTATTACATGGGACGCGGGTGAGTGGACTGTGGATATGAACGGTAATGTGAATGCTTTCGCTATTATCAATGATAGTAGTGATACAGAAATGGCTGTTGGTGGTCTTGCTAACACTAAAAGTAACGATGACACAGCGGCTTCTATTAACACAGGTCTTTTACCATCATGGTTAGGCTTTACAGCTACGACTCGTCAGAATGATATTGATACATCGATAACTATCTCATTCCAGCCAGGTGCTTCTGTAACTGGTGGTCTTAGTAGCGGTGGTGGTGAAGAGCATCGTCAAGCATTCTTAACATTTGGTGATAAATCATGGGGTTCTGTTAAAGTTGGTAAAGATTTAGGTATCTTTGGTTCAACAGCGATTCTGAATGATATGACATTATTAGGTGTGGGTTCACAAGGTATTGTGGGTACTGCAGGTGGTTCAACTACTACTTTAGGTCGTATCGGTACTGGTTATATTTATGCTGACTGGAATGGTCAAATTGCATATACAACACCTAACATGAATGGTCTTTCACTTACTTTAGGTGTAATGCAACCATGGAACTCAACAGCTTCTAGTGCTATTTCAGATACATCAGCAGGTAGTACTGATACATTTGGTTTCCAAGGTCAAGGTTCATACTCATGGACTGGTGACTTCGCTGGTAAAGTTTGGGCCGGTTTCTTCCAACAAGAAGTAACAGGTTTAACTGGTGATTCAAGTACAGATGCAACTGCTTTTGAAGTGGGTGTTTCAACATCTATAGCCAACATCAACTTAGTAGCTTATGGTTACTCTGGTGAAGGTGTAGGTACAACTGCACTATTACGTGATGGTTTTGATGCTACAGGTAAAAAACGTGATTCTGACGGTGGTTATGTTCAGGCAACATACGTGATCCCTATGGGTACTAAACTAGGTGTTTCATATGGTGTTTCTAAACTAGATGATAACGCTGCTGATGCAGGTGATTCACTTGTTAAAGAAAACACTATGTTAACTATTGGTGCATACCATCCGTTAACAAAGCACTTAAATTTAGTTGCTGAGTATTCAAATGTTGAAGCAGAAGCTCATGATACTGTGAGTGATGCTGAGTCAAACATCTTCTCAGTAGGTGCAATCTTATTCTTCTAGGATTTAATTCTAAGAGAACGTAATATTTAAAAAGGCTCCCTCGGGAGCCTTTTTTTATTTTATTTAACTTTAATCAACGTTTTTAATACCTAGCTCCTTAATTTTTCGAGTAATGGTATTTCGGCCGATACCTAATAATTTTGCTGCCTCAACCTTCCTTCCTTTTGTATATTTTAAGGCTTGACTAATAAGCTCTTTTTCAAAAATATTTGTGTAATCCTTAAAAATATCCACTTCTCCTGTGAGAAGAATTTTTGAAACCTCTCTACCTAAGTTTTCCCTCCAGTTCGATGATTCTGTTCCGGAAGAGACAGGTTCACTATTTAATTCAGCAGGTAAATCACTGACATTGATAACATTCCCAGGAGCCATGACCGTTAGCCAATGACAAATATTTTCAAGTTGTCTCACATTGCCCTGCCAAAACAAATTCTTAAAATATTCTATGACCTCGGGTGAAAGTGATTTTAGTTTTACATTGAGTTGCTTTGCACTTTTATTTAAAAAATATTGAGAGAGAAGTGGAATATCCTCAACTCTCTCACGTAAGGGAGGTACTTTTATACGAATGACATTTAACCGATGAAATAAATCCTCTCTGAATTGGCCTGATTTAACCAATGTCTCAAGATCTTGATGGGTAGCGGCAATCACCCGAACATCAACAGTAATTAAATCTTGCCCCCCCACTCGATAAAATTGTCCTTCACTCAATACACGTAATAGACGTGTTTGCAGATCAATTGGCATATCACCAATCTCATCTAAAAATAATGTCCCTTGATTGGCTTGCTCAAACTTACCTTTCCTCTGCGCATTTGCGCCAGTAAATGCCCCTTTTTCAAAACCAAAAAGCTCGGCCTCTAAAAGGTCATTTGGTATAGCGGCAGTGTTAATCGCAATAAACTCGTTATTTTTCCGATGGCTATTTCTATGAATTGCCTTAGCTACTAATTCTTTTCCAGAGCCAGATTCACCATTGAGTAATACCATGGCATTAGATTGACTCAAGCGTCCAATTGCCCTAAAAACCTCTTGCATCGATTTCGCTTGACCAATTATTTCAGGCAGCTCGCCGAGCACTTCGTCATCAATATTTTTTTTACTTATTGATTCGAGAGCTTGTTCAATGATATTGACTACTTTATTAATATCAAAAGGTTTTGCAATGTATTCAAAGGCTCCCTTCTGAAATGCGGTGACAGCCGTATCTAAATCAGAATAAGCAGTCATGATGATGATGGGAATTTCAGGAAATTTATTTTTCACTTTGGTTAAAAATTCAATACCAGATTCACCAGGCATTCTTATGTCACTGATAATCGCTTGCGGTTTTTCATGATTAAATTTATTGATAGCCTCATTAGTATTACTGAAACACTCAAAAGTGATATCAGCTTTTGCTAGCGCTTTTTCAAAAACCCAACGAATTGATTTATCATCATCTAATACCCAGACCTGGCTCATTTTTTACCCTTGGTCGGCGTTAAATTATTTTCTATAGGCAAAATGATAGAAAATACGGTTTTTCCAGGCACGCTATGACAGTCGATCATACCCTGATGCAGTGAGATTAAGTTTTGAGCTAGTGACAAACCTAATCCTGATCCATTTTCGTTACCCGTCACAAGTGGAAAGAATATTTTGTCTATTAACTCGTTCTTAATGCCAGGGCCATTATCAATAATATCGATTCGAATAGCCGTGGCATGTTTCTTTTTTCTGAAAACAATCTGCCTTTCTGCCCTCGTAATAAAAGAAAGCTGCATATTATCTTGGTTATTTAATTTCATGGCTTGCGCACCATTACGCGCAATATTTAAAATGGCTTGTATGAGCTTTTCTCGGTCAACAATAAATTCTGGCAGACTAACATCGTAATCTCTGATGAAAGTAATATCACTAGTGAATTCGGATAAAATCAAACTCCTTACCCGCTCCAAAATTTCGTGTACATTAGTTTTTTTATAAACAGGCATCTGATGCGGTGTCAGCATTCTGTTCATAAGATTTTGAAGTCTATCTGCCTCATTGATAATAATTTGTGTATATTCCTTCAGCGATTCCTCACCTAACTCTTGCTCAAGGAGTTGCGCTGCACCCCTGAGCCCACCTAGAGGATTTCTAACTTCATGGGCAAGGTTTCTAAGTAATTCTGTATTGGCCTGCTGTTGAATGAACATTCTCTCTTCTCTAGCTACTTTTAATTGCTGATCCATTTGTATGAATTCAATAATAAATTCATCAATAGAATCAATCAAAGCGGATACAGTTAAACTGACGCAGATTGTTTTTTTCTGATGCGTTTGAAGAAAGTACTCATGTTCCTTGTAACTATTTTTTTGCTGATCAACCTTTTCGATAATGTTTTTAAAAAAGTTATTAGTATCTTCAAAAAAAATACTTATATTATTATTGACGGCTTGTTTAGCACTGACCTCAAAGAGCGTCTCGGTACTGGGATTAATATAATTTATAATCAAATTTTTATCGCAAACAATGACAGCGGTGACTAACGACTCTATCCCTTCATGTTTTGTTTTATTAACCTTATCACTCATTTTTTTATTCTCAACTTCTTCAACTTTTAATAGGTATTGTAAAAAATTTAATGCACAAAAAAAGTGCAAGATAATTTTTTTTAAAAAAAAGCGAGGCTAAGCCCCGCTTTAAATAGTTTTTATAGACTGTAATACATATCAAATTCAACAGGGTGTGGTGTCATCCTCATGCGCGTGACATCTTCCATTTTTAGGCCAATGTAACTATCGATAAAGTCATCACTAAAGACACCCCCTCGAGTTAAGAACTCGCGGTCTTTATCTAATTCAGCTAAAGCCTCTTCAAGAGATGCTGCAACCTGTGGAATTTTTGCTTCCTCTTGGGCTGTTAAGTCATATAAATCTCTTGTTTCACCATCACCAGGATGAATTTTATTTTGAATACCATCAAGACCTGCCATCATCATTGCACTAAATGCAAGATATGGATTAGCCATAGGGTCTGGGAATCTTACTTCGATTCTTCTTGCATTATCTGAAGAAACATGAGGAATTCTAATGGCTGCAGATCTATTTTTTGCTGAATAAGCTAGCATCACAGGTGCTTCAAACCCTGGTACAAGACGTTTATACGAATTAGTTGATGGATTCGTGATGGCATTGAGTGCTTTACCGTGTTTGATAATTCCACCAATGTAATAAAGGGCTTCATCACTTAAATTAGCATATTTCTTTCCTGCAAAAAGGTTTTTACCCTTTTTCCAAATAGATTGGTGGACATGCATGCCAGTTCCATTATCGTTAAGGACAGGTTTTGGCATAAATGTGGCAGTCTTGCCATAATGATGGGCGGTATTCATAACAACATATTTCAGAATTTGGGTCCAGTCTGCTCTTTCTGTAAGCGATGAGAATTTAGTACCAATCTCATTCTGACCTGAACCGGCGACTTCATGATGATGCACCTCTACTGGAACACCCATTTCTTCTAATGTGAGACACATTTGAGAGCGAAGATCTTGAAGTGAGTCAACTGGGGGTACAGGAAAATACCCACCCTTAACTCTAGGTCTGTGACCTACGTTACCCCCTTCATGTTCTGTTTTGGAGTCCCACTCGGCTTCCTCTGAACTAATTTTTACCGAAGATCCACTCATCCCCGAGTCCCAAGTAATAGAATCAAAAACAAAAAATTCAGGTTCAGGGCCAAAGTAGACCGTATCACCAATGCCAGTTTTTTTAAGATACTGCTCAGCACGATTTGCAATTGTTCTTGGATCTCTATCATA
>Ga0209533_1004424_pt1 | contig 12170 bp, 10 predicted proteins | sample COG_04_FD_184748 | JGI IMG/M metagenome (GOLD analysis project Ga0209533, IMG submission 184748) | Pelagic Microbial community sample from North Sea - COGITO 998_met_04 (SPAdes) (version 2) | ecosystem: Environmental > Aquatic > Marine > Neritic zone/Coastal water | place: Helgoland, sampling... | reverse complement strand
CCTAACAGGTCTCGTGTTCCTTACCTTTTATTCGGCTGCCGGTTTGTTCATGGGTTTCCTGGCCGACACAGTCAACCGCACCCGGTTAATAGCAGTCGGGCTAGCCGTTTGGAGCCTGTTAACCGCAGCATCTGGCGCTGCGAAAGGCTTTGCTTCCCTCGCATTACCCCGCATGTTCATCGGTGTAGGCGAATCGATCATGACGCCAACGGCTATGTCATTGCTGGCCGATCGTTTCCCGGCAGAAAAACTTGGCTTCGCCGCCGGCGTCTATTATATGGGTGTCCCCATGGGAGTGGGTGCGAGCCTGCTGGTCGTTGGTTATCTTGGGCCCGCGATAGGTTGGCGCAATTGTTTTTATCTGCTGGGATGTGTGGGCCTGCTACTTGCGGTGGTCATGTGGTTTATTCGAGAAACGCCCCGGCGGCATTTGATCAAGCAGTCGGTAACAACCCCCCCCGTGCCGCAATTATCTTTTAAGCAAACCATGACCGAACTCAACCGCGCACTCCGCGCCTCTCCGGCACTGGTGCTGACTATTCTGGGCGGTGTCACATTTCACTTTATTCTTGGGGCGGCGACTTTTGATCAACTCTGGTATGTCAACGAGCGTGGCTTTGAGCGGGCTGAAATTGCTCAAATCACAGGTTGGATCGGCATCTGCGCGGGCATAGCTGGCAATTTATTTGGCGGCCTCGGTGGCGACTGGTTTTTGCGCAAAACGGGCATCGGCCGCCCCATGTTCCTGTTTTGGATCATGCTCATCCTGGCGCCCATCAACGTCACCTATCGCTTGGTAGAACCGGATTCCATCTGGTTCTGGATCGGTGTTGCGGTTGGTTTCTTCCAGCTAGGATGTTTTTACGGACCGACCTTCTCGACAGTGCAGGAGTTGGTACCCCCACAAATCCGAGCGACGGTTGTCGCGCTCTACATACTCTTGCTGAACATGGCCGGGGTGGCTATCGGTGTCAGTGCTGCCGGAATCTACGTCGACCACCTGATCGTGCAGGGAGATACAGAGCCCTACACCACTGCGCTGTTGTACTTCACCATGATATCGTTCCTGGCAATTCCGCTATTTTACGCGGCAGGCCGGCGTTTCGATGTGGATCGCGCCAACCTGCATCGACAGTTAAATGCCGATTTGAATTAGCCTATGCCACGGCATGCTCGTTTAACAAGCTGGCCAGCACCTGAACATGGAGCAATGCCTCAAGACCCGCGTCTGTCAGGAAACCGCCATCGGCTTGGTCGGTCAGGCCTTTGGCAAACAATAATTCGCATGCGGCAATCACTTCCGGGCGGGCATTGGAATGGACTTTGATACCGCTGCCTTGATTGGCGCGGTCGAATTGCAGCAGTAGATTAAGCGCCTCAATGGAACTGGGTTTGAATGACATAAAAATCCCTCGTGATGAACACCTGGTCTGAAAAGTTGTTAGCACAACAATTCGGGCTGACCTAGAACATAACAGAACTGACACCTACCTTGACACCCTTTTCCAACCAACTAAAGGCGGTCAAAGTCATGACGCGAGTCGAACCAAAAAAGCCAAATAACACCTAGTCAGCGATTTTAATGTGCCGCAAAACTTGCTCAAGCGCACTGGGCCCACCCATGGTGCCATCTCCTGAAACCGGCATATGGCCATGCTCGAAGTCCGCCAGCGTCGCCTGGCCATCGCGCACATTCTCCGGCATCGGTGCGCCCTCCAGACCTTCTTTCTCCGTGGCGAACAGTGGCGCAGACCGAGCCCAGTTTAACCGCGCAAAGTAACCAGCCCCAGCCTCATGAATTGAAGCTTCCGCGTCACAGGAGGAATGCGCCAACCACGCAACCATGGCAGAGACCCTACTCGGCGATAGCCTCGCCAGCATCTCTGGTGGTGCCGATCGCGCAGGTGGACGACCCTGCTGGACCCGCCGGTCATCAATGGCCGACGCAAAATCGCGAACCATTCGAGTATCAGCCTGCGGTACTAACAAGTTGCACTTTATATCCAACTTGAGTTTGCGCGCTTCGAATTGGAGTGAATTGGCAAGACCCAATAAACCCGCCTTGCTGGCCGCATAGGCTGCCACACCGGCACCAAAAATGGCTGGCGATGAGGTCATCACGCAGCGCCCGTACTGTTGCTCGACAAATACTGGCCAAGCCGCTTTCATCACGCTGAACACACCGGTCAGATTAATATTGATAGTTCGCTGCCAGGACTCAAGGGTCAGCTCAGACCAGGTTTCAGGCGTTAAAATACCAGCATTATTGATCACAATGTCCAGCCGACCATAGGCCGCCAACGCTGCAGCCACTAACAACTCGCCCTGCTCAACAGAATCGAAGTTGGCGATGGCCTCACCACCGGCGGCACGGATCTGCGCCACCACCTCGTCGGCGACTCTTTTTTCACCGACACCCGTACCGTCATAGGCGCTACCCAGATCATTGACAACAACCTTGCAGCCTCTGGACGCCAACAATAGTGCATGTTCCCGGCCAAGCCCTCGACCTGCACCCGTTACTAGCGCCACTTGTCCATCGAATCGTAGCGGGTCCATCAGTTGCTCCGTATTCATTGCCATACTCCGTATCAGGGGAGGCCAAATTATACGCTAAGCCGAGTCCCGGCGTACACGGTCCCTTGCCAGAACCGCCCACCGGGCTAACTAACCCAAGCACGTTTGGACAGTGTCTTTTGTTAACTAGGCTGACCTTTCGCTAAACATCGGCTTATACTCAGCAGTATTCTTCTCAGGAAACAGTCTCAATGAAGTCAGCCCACATTGATCGCGCTAAAAATGCCATCCTCGGTGCCTTCGTCGCCGATGCTGCCACCATGGGGCTGCATTGGCTTTACAGCCAGCCACGACTGCTAGAACTGGCACCGCAGACACCGGAGTTCAGGCCGCCCACAGCCTCTGACTATGCCGGTAATGTTGGCTACTTTGCCCATGAGAAAAAATCGGTCGGCGAGTTCTCTCACTATGGTGAACAAACCTGGGTACTTTTGAGAGCAATGCTATCGAGTCAAGGCCAGTACGATCGACATCAATACCAAGACGCTTTCCGAGCTCATTTTGGCTACGGTGGCGCCTTCGTCGGTTATATCGATCGGCCTACTCGACAGACACTCGACACCCTGTACCAGAACGAGAATCAACAAATCACCCTAGCTCATCAGCTCGAGTTCAGCGGGGATGACAAACAGCGTTCCACGCTCCTCATCAAGATACTGGCTGCGGCCAAGCGTTATACAGGGGAACGATTAATCGAAGAAGCGACGCGCATGGCGCAGGAACTGCCGCATCCAGAGGAATCTTTGCGATATAGTCTGGCATTGGTGAGCGCGTTGGCGGCGACCGAGGACTATCCGGGCGCCGATGATGAACAGTTGCCCGCGCTGAGCAAATTACCTCCATTGATCGCCCGTCATGCAGATGATGCCAATCTGATGACCATGGTAACGAGCGCCATTCGAGTCACTAACAACGCCCCCCGTGCGATCGATTATGGGCAGGTCGCCAGTCACACTTTGCGGGATTTAATTCTCGGTAAGGCCGTTGCATCAGCGATTGAGACGGGCCTACAAGCTGGCTCTGCTGCCACTCAAGTCCATCTGCGTGCGGCGTTGGCAGAAACAGGCACTGTGCTTGAGGTCACCGCCAAATATGGCCTCAACTGTGACGTCGGTCGCGGTATGGCGAGCCTGCTGCACAATCTTCAGTCAGCGGACTCTTTCACCTCAGCTATTCGACAAAATATTCTCGCTGGCGGCGATAATTGTGGCCGATCCATCATGTTGGGCGCCGCCTGTGGCGCGGCCTTCGGCGTGGGAGGCGAACAGGGTATTCCGCGGCAATGGATCGCGCAACTGGCCGACCCCGAGCGTCTTTTAGGGGAAATTGATCGGCTTTTTGAATAACCAAGTCAAACCAATTCTCGCTACCTGTAGGTGCTACTTTTGCTCGCGGGGAAAAGGCGTTATTCTGCGCCCCACATAGGGCGCCAGCGCCGTCATTTTGCAACATTCAGCCAAAGAGCATCTCCATTGAAAAAACTTGCTAGTCATGCCTGGTCTGCCGACCTTTCCGCCGATCTCTATGGCATCAATAATTGGGGTGCCGGCTACTTCGGCGTATCCGCCAAGGGCGAGGTCACCGTTGCCGCTGAGGCCACCGATGGTAGCTTACTCAAGGTCTCAATGATCGACTTAGTCAATGAGATCAAGGAACGGGGCATGGACATGCCTGTCTTGCTGCGCTTTGAGAATCTGCTAGCGCAGCAGATCATCAAACTGAATGAGGCTTTCAACCGCGCCATCACTCAAGCCAATTACCAAGCACCTTATCGTGGCGTATTCCCCGTCAAGGTCAACCAGCAAAGTCACGTCATCGAAGAGATCGCGCAAGTCGGTGCCAAATATGGCCATGGTCTGGAGGCCGGCTCCAAACCGGAACTACTGATAGCCCTGACCCATCTGGAATCAAAGGAAGCTTGTATCGTCTGCAACGGTTATAAAGATGAAGAGTTTGTCGATCTTGGTCTACAAGCTTGCAAGATGGGTTACCGGGTCTTTTTCGTGATCGAAACACTGACAGAACTGCCCATCATCATCGAGCGCAGTCGAGCCCTGGGCATCAAACCCTTGATTGGCGTTCGCGTCAAACTGGCATCCATGGTGGGTGGCCACTGGAATGCCTCCAGCGGTGACCGCAGCATTTTCGGTTTGACAATCGCTCAGCTAGTGAACCTTGTGGACACGCTTAAAGCTGAAGACATGCTCGACTGCCTGAAGTTACTGCATTATCACTTGGGATCGCAGATTCCTAACATTCGTGATATTCGCACTGGCGTGCTTGAAGCATGTCAGGTTTATCGAGACCTGGTGAGCGAGGGCGCTGACATGGGTTATCTGGATCTTGGCGGCGGGTTGGCGGTCGATTACGACGGCTCGAAAAGCAACTATATGCATTCTCGAAACTACACCTTGGATGAGTATTGCGCCGATATTATCGAGGTGGTGATGACAACCCTCGACCCTAACGATGTACCACACCCAACGATTATCACTGAATCAGGCCGCGCGACGGTTGCTTACTCTTCGGTTTTACTCTTCAACGTGCTCGACGTCGCTAACTTCGAACCCGGCCCTTTACCTGACTCCATCGGCCCTGACGAACATCAGATGATTCAAAAGCTGTGGGAAATGCAGGGCAAAGCCAACGCCCGCAATATTCAGGAATGCTATAACGACGCCCTGTTCTATCGAGATGAAACTCGAGAGCTGTTCAAAGCTGGCCAGATCAACCTGCGCTCCAGATCATTGTCTGAAAATTTATTCTTGCAAATCATGCACCAGCTGCTTGACTTGGCCGATGAGGCTCCACGCGAGCACCGGGAACTGGAGAAGCTCAGAGAACTGCTATCTGATATTTACTACTGTAATTTCAGTCTCTTCCAGTCCTTACCCGATGTCTGGGCCATCGATCAAATTTTTCCGGTCATGCCGATTCATCGTCTCGCAGAAGAACCTTCTCGCCAAGGTATCATTGCCGACATCACCTGTGACTGCGACGGTAAGATCGATAAATTTGTCGACACCCACAACACCAAACGCACCCTGCCGTTGCATGAATTAAAGAAAGATGAAGAATACATTATCGGTACTTTCCTGGTCGGTGCTTACCAAGAAACACTAGGAGATCTGCACAATTTGTTCGGCGACACCAATGTCGTCAGCGTTCGCATTCTGGACGACGGCAGCACCGAATTCGTGCACGAAATCCAGGGTGACAGTATCGCTGATGTACTGAGTTACGTGGAGTACAACCCGCAACAAATGCAAGACCGTTTCCGCCGTACCGCTGAGAGGGCCGTACGGGAAGGTAAAATTACCGCCACGGAACGCACCACTATCATGAACGCATTTGCCGCCAGTATGCGAGGCTATACCTACTACGAGCGGTAGCTTTTAATTGAGTGAAAGTAATTGAAAGCGCTTAATTGAAAGCGCTTAATTAAAAGCACTGCCGCGGCAATTACGCTGTGCCCCCAACGTGCTGATGGTTCCAGACTTAATCCGCTGATTCACACCCGCAACAAACGCGAGCGCTGTTGATGGGTGTACCATCGGCGTCAAGGGTGCCGCTGAAAAAGGCGCAAACCTGAGGATCTGGCAGCAGCACGTGTTCGCCGGTCCAGCTCGCCTGTCAGCCCGAAAACCCATGGACTTATAGTTAATCTGATGCTCCAAGCCCACTGACGACCCCGATCATGCCCTCGCTGACATAGTTTGGCTTTTCTTGGTCGCCGATATCAGGCATCCTGCATGGCTTCGAGCCCTCGGTAAACTCGCGAGTACCGAGATCTAAACCATTTGACGATTGAATATGCCCATGTCTATATTCCGTACCGCCAGCATCATACTCCTCAGCGCCTTCTCCGCTGGCTGCTCGCTGATCATGCCCCGGCTTCTGCCATTTGATGACCTGCCACAACCCTCAGGTCAGTTTGCTGTGGGCACCCAGATCATGAATTGGACTGACGACAGCCGGGCCGAGTGGTTCACTGATATCGCTGATGATAAACGCAGGCTCGTAGTTCAGGTCTGGTATCCAACGGCAGAGTCAAGTGGCGCATCTTACCCTTACGTCGATAATCCTCAGCAACGATTGACGCCACTGGCTAAGCAGATGGGTCTTCCACGTTTCTTGATCGATCATATTCAGCACGTCAAAACCAACGCGCTCACCAACGCTGCGCCACTGGCTGGCATGTCCCAAGCCCCGGTCATCTTGTTTTCTCATGGTTTGGGTGGCATGAAAGGGCAAAACTCAGTTCAGGCCGAGGAGTTCGCGAGCCTCGGCTATATCGTAGTCGCCATTGATCATCCCTTTGACGCCTACCTGACGATATTTGCTGATGGCAGTACCGCGAACTACCGATCCGCAGAACCCCATGCCTTAACCCCGGCAGAGTTCTGGGCATTTCGCACCCCTCAACTGGCAACTCGCACTGCTGACATCAGTTTTTTAATTGATAAATTGACTATGTTGAGCCAGCCCGGGGAAGGGCTCTGGGGCATGCTGGATTTACAGCGCATTGGTATCTTCGGGCACTCCTTTGGTGGTGCCACCAGCATCATGGCAGCCGCGACAGATCCTCGAATAAAAGCCAGTGTCGCTCTCGATGGCTGGATGATACCTATTCCAGACGAGCGCATTGCTAGCGGCTTACAAACTCCGTTTCTCTATATCGGCCAGCGCCAATGGGATGACCCACTCAATTACCAAAAACTAGACAGCTTGATCGCCAACAGTTCACCCTTAGGGACCAAGCTATTACTGGATGGCACCAAACATTTCGATTTTTCTGACACCCCACAGTTTTCAAAATTTTCAAAGCGTCTGGGCATTTCTGGAACACTCCCACGCGAACAGCTCAAGCTTACCCTAAACGCGGAAATGATCAGATTTTTTGATACCTACGTCAGGGATAGTCATTAGAGCCGTGCTGCGATCACATACACATGAGTTTGCGGATATTGATCCAAATCGAGATGCAAAATAGACAGACCATTATCCATCAGCAACTGTAGGTTTTCATTGATGCCGATCGAGCTGTAGTAAAACGTATCATTATGCCATTGATCAGTCATCTCACCGTGGGCATTCCCGAAGGTGTAGACTAAAATGCCATCTTGAGCGACGCCGGCGCACAGCTTGCTAACAACCGGCTTCTGGCTAGAGAATGGTAAATGGAAGATGCTATCCCAAGCGACGATAAAATCGTATTGGTAAGGCAACTGCCAGGTGCAAATATCTTGATGCACAAAGGTCTGATCTGGATGCTTTGTTGAAGCGATTTTGATCATCTCTGCCGACACGTCAACACCTGTAACCTGAAAGTTTTGGGCCTCCAGAAGTCGCACAAAGCGCCCGCCCGCTCCACAGCCCACATCCAGCGCGCGCCCGCCAGCCGGAGCAAAACCCAAGGCCTTTTTGAACTGCGCGACACCATAGGCTGATTTGTCGTGTTGCTCATGCCACAAGTGAGCAATTTTGTCGTATTTCTTACCGAGAATTTTCGGTTCCATTACGGCTCCTCCTTAACGACTTTCCAAGCTAACGCGCTGGATTAACTTTTTAGCCTGGGATGGGCTAGAAATTCTAACGATATCAATATGCGAATATGAATCCGAGTCGAGCAGTGCCTGATATTCTTTTCGATGACGGTAATAACTCATCAGCATCCAGAGAATCACTGAGTCTGTAGAGCAAAAATTACGATAGAGCGTCTCAGTGTTACCCGTGCCCGGCCAGATCTCAACACCCGTCAGTGCCCGACGAAGAGACCGCGCTAAGATCTGTACAAAAGTTCGAGGAAAACTATAGTCGAGCCAAATGATGGTGTCAGCCACCGCCCACTTTAAATCATTAAACCGGGCGTAGTTACCATCCAATATCCAGGAATCGGCAGCTAGTGCTTGATTCAGCTGCTCCGCAAACAGCTCATCATTCAGTTCACGCCAATCTGGTAGCCAATGGATGGCATCCATCTCAATATGCCTGACCCTTAAAGCCGCTGCCAGCTCTCGACTAAAAGTCGATTTGCCACTGCCGCTACTACCGATGACATTGACTCTTTTCAACTCGTTTGACCTGAATCAGCGTCGTGGTTGATAGTGATTGAAGCCTGCAATTTTGCCGGTGCCAATAAAGAATTTGTGATTAGACAATTTTTTTCTGCCTTCTCAAGCAGCCTCAGTGCTCGACCCTCATTAGTGTCCTGCGGCACTTCAAGCACCACGACAATATCGAACGCTGTAAATTGGGTCACGCCGTCCTGGCGATCAAGATGGCCTGCCACCGCACAGGTTAAGGTCAACCATGGTAACTTTGAGGCACTCGCAATCGCTCGAAACGTCAACACAAAACAATCAGCGACCGCGGCGATCAACAGGGTTTCAGGTGACCATTTGTCGCCGGGTCCGCCGAACTCTTTGGGCGCCGCTGAAGCATGACTGGTAACCCGGCACTGGTAAGATTCAGATTTTCTAACGGTTCAGCAGTCGCTGTTACATGGTAGATATGAGGAAAATCTTGCATCATCAGACTCCATTGAATGTCGCATTAAGAAACAAGGTAATTGCATTTTAGTCGCTTGCGTTTAAAGCTAAGCCGAGTCTTCACTCAGATGTGCCAAGGTCTGCGCATTAGCCTCCCAGTGCTGACCATCAAAGGCATCGATGGTCAATGACGCGGGCATTGGATCAAGACACCGAACGTTGACGGAGACGCCATCGGGGTTCGATCGCGGCGTATAAAAAGACTTCACTCCGCAACTTCGACAAAAAGTATGTTTGGCAATGCCCGAGCCAAAAGTATAGGTGGCCAGGCTTTCTTCACCACGCAGCAGGCGCCATTGGCTTAGCGGTACGATCAAATGCAGATAGCCCGCCTTCGAGCAGATCGAACAATTACATTCGTGGCAGACCAGCGGTGTACTGGCCTCCACTTCAAACTGCACCTCACCGCAGTGGCAACCACCGGTGTACTTCATCTGGTTCTCCCTGGTTATTAATGAATATGATGATCAGTGGATATGCTGCTCAACGACTAGATCTCTACCACATGCCTGCCAATCACATCGGCAAACAAGCTCTCGACCTCTGCACTACGGTGAGCTTGCACGGCGCCTTGATTGATATAACCCTTATCGGTAATTTCATAGGCGCCGGGATCCGGCGGCGCCTGCAATAACAGAAAGCGTTTAAAACGTTTAGAAGAGCTTGGGTTGCTGACATTGTGAGCGGCTAAGCCCTCTCGTATGGCGTCGATAACCGCCGCAGATGTCACTATCTTCGCGGGGTCGTCGGTACCCGCAAGACCCTGGCAGACGGCTAGGTTCGGCCACAACAGCAACGCCACATAATTCTGATTGAGACCGCACACCACCGCGTCCCTGATATAAGGCGAGGCGCTGGCTACCGCTTCCGATCTTAAGGTCCCCGCGGCTACCCAGGTCCCCGTGATCAGTTTGAATTCCTCGGCAACTCGGCCAGCGAAACACAAACCCTGCGTAGGATCATTCGAATCAGCAAAGCGCACCGCGTCACCCATCTTGAAGAAGCCCTCTTCATCAAAGCTCTCCAGGGTCTTTTGCGCATCGTCCAGATATCCGGGAGTTGTGCCTTTGGATCGCACCCGCAGTTCATACTTATCACCAAACGGAACCAGTTTGATTTCAGCGCCTGGTACCGGTAAGCCCGTCACATCCGTACGTTCACAGACCCAGTAGCGGCTCAGTCCACACTGCACTTCAGTAGATGCCAGCGAAGTTGCAAAGGGGAAGCGAAAGCCTGTGTACTTGACATTTAACGCCTGAATTCTATCTGCCAGGGACGCTGGCATAGCTGCTGAACCCGCCTGCATGGCCTGAATATTTGCGTAGAACAGGCTCGCGAATGCCGCATCGGCTTCCAAAGCGTCCACCAACATCGACCAACCCAAGGGCGCGCCCGCAAACGAAGTGGGCTTTACCGACTTGATATTTTCGATGGTTTTACCGAACTCTGCCGGCACCGGCTTGCCCGTGTCGAGATAGATCGCACCGCCGGCATTGATCATACTAGAAATGCGCATGACACCTGCGCCCACATGACTCCACGGCATCCAGTCGAGCACTCGTGGACTTTCCAGACCCACACCTTCACGAATACCCGCCCCGGAAGCCAGCATCTCACAAGCCATACCATGGGTGTGAATGACGCCCTTGGGCATACCCGTAGAACCAGAGGTAAACATATAGCGAGTGATGGTGTCGTGATTGATCTTGGCAATACTGCGATCTACTGCATCGGTTACGGGAGTATTCATCAAGTCTTCCCAGCTGTTAATGGACCAAGTCGGGGTCCCAGCGGGACGAGAGTCACTACCGGATATCAGTTGAGTCGTCGCTACATCAAAGTCAATATGTTGCAGCGCCTGTTGCTGCTCGGTGAAATCCTCGGCATAAACGAAGGCAGGTTGCACGCGCTGGAGCACGGCGTCGAGTTTTGGGTAGGCGCCGAGCACGGTGGAATAAGACACACTCACAGGCACATACGGCACCCGTGCAAATATCGCCCCCCAGGCCATCAAAAAGTGGTTAATGGAACTGTTCGACAAAATTGCCAGCGGGCGCTCGACCGACGCGCCCTCGTTGAGTAGCCACTGGGCCACGTGGCGGCATCCCGTGACTGCTTGCTGATAAGTGAGATGCCGCCAACCATCGCCCTGCCTCTCGGCGATCAGCGTCCGCTCGGGGAACTGACTCGCCCGTTCAAGTAGCAGGTGAACCGTACTGATGGGCGCCAATCCACAGGGGTAAGGACTGCGCAAAATCAATTCGCCATTGGCTCGGGTTTCCACGTCGACTGCGGCTTGGGCATTGCCCTGCTCAATATAGGCGACGTTTTCGACGCTTTGCATCATCTCCTCCTTCTTTTTTAGCACAATCGGGAAACGCCTAAAGGCGCGACACTTAAGCTTAAGGTTGTAACGTCGCTAGTCCGTTAAAGCCAGCTATCAACGCCATGAACGTGAGATCAGCAACCGAGACTGTGAGCCGGCAGCGCAAACTATGGTAGCCCATAAAGCCCAGCCATTATACTATTTCAACCCCAGCGGCCAAGGGCCCAAAAACAACCACCGCCAATGCTCAAGACTGCCCAGGACTACGATAATCAATGGATAAATTACTCGTCTTGGAAGAAATTTTAAAAGCCTTGGCGCTGGCTGCGCAACAAGCCAGAAATGCCGCCCACCAGGCCCATCAAACGGCGACCCACGCGGAGAACGTAGCCGAGAATAAATATGACACCCTCGGGCTTGAGGCGGCCTATCTTGCCCATGGCCAGTCTTTGCGAGTCATTGAATGTGGGGTCGATATCGAGGCTTTTCAGGCTTTGAGCCACCACCCCTGGGCCGCTGATCAAGCCATTCACATCGGTGCGCTGGTCTGTCTAATCGACGACCAAAAAAATCAACGCTGGCTGTTTTTAGGCCCACGGGCAGGGGGCTTGAAGCTCCAGGTCGGCGATCAGGAAATTGTCTTGATTACTCCATCGGCACCATTAGGCAAAGCACTATTAGGTTGTCTGGTAAACACGGCGATCACAGTGAATATT